>Ga0114962_10004408_pt1 | contig 11213 bp, 9 predicted proteins | sample C_130820_MF_Meta_FD_87017 | JGI IMG/M metagenome (GOLD analysis project Ga0114962, IMG submission 87017) | Freshwater microbial communities from Lake Croche, Canada to study carbon cycling - C_130820_MF_MetaG | ecosystem: Environmental > Aquatic > Freshwater > Lake | place: Lake Croche, Canada... | reverse complement strand
GTTTATGAGGCCGCCGCCGTTGGCACTCCTTCGATTCTCTGCGACCACAACATTGCGGCAGAGTTTGCCGCCGGGTCTAACTGGGTGGTGGCTGACGATTCGGTTGCGGCCCTGGCCAATACGCTTGCGCAAGCCGTGGCCGACATCGCAGCCGGCGACGATCGACACACGCGCTTAGCCGATGAAGATCATCTTGTGCAGAGCGATGCCACGGCCAAAATGATTAAGTTCTACCAGGCCGTCATCGAGCGCAGCCACGCACCTAAGTACTGATCCATCAAATCAAAACTGGAATGCTGGCAGTTAGCAGAGTTTTGCCGCGTCGTTCGTCTTGAGTGAGTTTCCATTCCAGAGTGAGTTCATCGAGCATCTGCGAACCTACTCCTTTTGAAAAATCACTCCTAACTGGCTTCCCGTTGTTTTTTGAGACAAAATCAATAACTTCGTCACTTTCACGATCGATCTCGATCTCTACTTGCGTTGCCCCACCATGTCGCACCGCGTTGCTCACGGCTTCGCGCATGATTTCGTTGACGCCAAACATCACTTCGAAGTTGCGCTTGAGTGCCCTGGCAGCGCGTTCGCTGACCTTCACAGACACATCACACACGCCTCGCCAGGTTGTTGAAAGTTCGGCTATGGAGCGATGCAGATCAAGTTCACGCACCGGCGATGCCTGCAAGGCAACTTCCGCTCGAGCGATGTCTTGTCGCACTAGAGCCGTTCGAAGACCCTCGTCTTGAGTGGGCACGCTCAACCTGGTCAATGCGGCAGTAAGCGCAGCTTGAACGGTGCCGTGCAACATCAACTGCCATGACTTTCTGAACACCCAAATTCTTTGGTCATAAACCGCAAGCTCGTGAGTGAGAGTTTCGTTTTCACGTTGCAAATCTTGCTCGACCCGCGAGCGTTCGTTGTCGAGAATCACGGAGTAGCCGGTGATGAAGGCGCTTCCGACAGATGCCACCAAGACCAGCAGCAGCACAACCGAGGCGCCGACGTCTGGCAAAAGATACCAAACCATGACCCCGTTGGGAATCGAGCAGAACACCGCGATAAAAACTAGCTGCCAAATACCGCTGGATCTGTCGACCGCTCTAAATGGCAAGGCGTTTTTAACTAAAAGCAGAAGCAGCGACTCGACCGCAACCGAAGCAAATGCCAATAATGTGCCTGTGTAGCCTCCAAAGAAAAACATTAGGCTTCCAAAGCTGACCGCGTTGAACACATAACTACTGACCGGGCGCAAAACAGCACGCACTTGCAGGCGTTTTGGAAAACTCACTTTTCTTGGAGTCACTTCTCTCTCGGCCACCGTTTCTGGCATCTCCCGCAGAGGCAAGGCCTGCACCCTTCTGGTGAGCGGTCGCAATTCTTTTTCTATGGTGGCACGAAGTGCATTTACCGTGACTGCCAAGTCATGGTTTTTCGTCAAAAACTGCTCAATTTGCCGAAGTTTTGGAATCAGAATCGCATTCGTAGACTCAACCAAGGCGGCGTTCTCTTGGTTGACCCGATCCTCGAGGAGCTTCTTTCGCTGCACCAACCCTTGTTGCAGAGACATCAGTTTTCTGACTGCTTCTCGATGAGCCGAGCGGGCTCCGATCACCATGGCAATAGAAACCAGCATTGCTGAGCCCATGATTGCACCGGCAAAACAGCGATAGACCCACGTCGCGTCGTTGGATAGGTGCAAGGTGTCGGCGGTGACTCCCACCATCACGTTTTTCACTGCCCCGAGAGCAGCGCCAAAGGCAATATTCGCGATCCAAAGGTAGGGGCGTCCGTTAAGACGCCTCACCAACAGCGATACGAGAACCCCGAGCAATGCGGCCAAGCCGAATGAAATCAGCAACGGAATGAACCAAAGCCACGTGATCGAGTCCAACCGCAGGACATCCATGATTAGAGTTAGAGATGCGCTGAGAATCAGCGAGAAGACAAACAGGTCGCGACCCCACAGGCGCGGATTACTGAGTCGCGCGAACAATACGTTTTCGCGTTGGCGTGGTCTGCCCCTCAGACTCTCGTTCATGATGCAAGTTTGACAGGAAAAGATAGTTGCAGGACGATAACTTGCGCAAAAGCGAATACGCCTCCGACCAATTACCGACTGAGAAATCGCTAAATAGAATGTAAGAAGCGAATACAAGCCATTCGCCCAGGACAGGCATGCACGTACTCTTCTTTTCTGACCACCACCCAGATTCGCTGGGCGGGGTTCAGACCAGTTTGCTGTTGCAAAAGAAGTATCTCGAGCGAGCTGGGCACACCGTGACCGTTGTTGTTTCGCGGCGCTATCGCCGAAACAAAACCGATGGCTTTATCGAGATGCCTGCGCTTCCGTTGCCGCCAACCGGCGCCTATTCGATTCAGCCCTCGCTGCATCTGGCTTTTCGCAAGGCTCAAAAGGCACTGAGCGAGCTATCGCAGCCGGTCGACATAGTGCACATCCAAGCCGATCTTTGGCAGGCGATCTTGGGTGCGGCCTGGGCTATCGACCATGACCTTCCGCTGGTTCAGACCATCCACACGAACCTTGAAGTCGGTTTTCAGCACAACTTCGGCAAGCGCGGGGCTAAGAGTGTTGGCCAGATCATGAACCGCTGGGCATCTTCGTTTTTGAACCAGCCGATTCCTGAAGATGCAAACTCGCTTTGGGAGTTTCAAAAGCAGGTTGCCCGACACTCCAACTTCGTCGCGTCGCCCTCGGTGCACTTCAACAAAGAACTCATCAAGCACCACGTGATCAAAGACGCCTTCGTGTTTCCTAATGGCGTCGACGATGACGTTGTCGAAGGCGTGACGCACCAGTGGGCTGAGGCATCGACTCGCAAACTCAAGTTCATCTGGGCTGGTCGTTTGAGCAACGAAAAGCGTGTCGTCGAGTTTTTGGGCGCTTTCGCTCAAGCAGACCTCAAAGATGTTGAGCTAGATATTTATGGCACCGGTCAACTCGAAGCGCGGTTGCGGTTGATGGTGCGCCAACTCGGTTTGCAAAAGACCGTGCGCGTTCGCGGGCGCCTGCCACACAAGCAACTGGTGGTTACCTTTGCCACGGCCGACTTGGTGGCGCAGTCATCGGTGGGGTTTGAAACTCAGGGCATGACTGTCTATGAGGCGATCTCGGTTGGCACACCGGTTTTTGTCGTCGATCCGAAGATCGCGGGCGAGCTGCCGAGTGCGAACGTTTGGCTCAGCAAAAAGCCTGACATTGACGAGATGGCCAAGACCCTAAAGCGTGTCGTCGCCGACATCCGTGCCGGAAAAGCAAAGCGAGCAGATGACACCGGAGACTGGTCGGTGCTGCAGAGCTCGCTGACCGCTCGCATGATCGAGCTCTATAAAGCAGCGATAAAGCAAGGGCCAAAGAAGCTCAACAAATGACCGACAAACGCACCCTCTTGAAGCAAGCCAACTTTAGGTGGCTGTGGACGGGGCAGGCGATTTCGGTTTTGGGCTCGCAACTGAGCGGCCTTGCTCTGCCAGTGTTTGCGGTGACCATGCTGAACGTGACGCCGCAACAACTCGGATTTCTTGGCACTGCAGACAACCTCGCCTTTTTGGTTTTTGCGCTGCTCGCGGGGGCCTGGGTTGATCGCTGGGTGAAACGTCGCGTGATGATTGTGGCCGACGTGGTGCGCATGCTCGCTGTCGGCGCGATTCCGGTGCTGTATTTTGCCGGCCTCTTTCAGTATTGGCAGTTGTTGACTGTGGGAGCGATCATCGGCACGGCAACGGTGTTCTTCGATGTCGCCTCGCAGTCATTCATTCCGATCTTGTTCAAAGATGACGAAATCGGCACGGCCAACTCGGCCCTAGAAACCTCTGGCCAAATCGCGGGAATCGGTGGGCCATCGTTGGTTGGATCTTTGCTGACCGTGTTGCAGGCTCCGTTCTTGCTGGTCGCTGATGCGGTGTCGTTCTTGGTGTCGGCGATAACTCTGTCTTTCATTCGCGACAAAGAGGTGAAGGCGCCGGTTGAGAGTCGTCGACCCCTCAAGACCGAAATCGCCGAAGGCATGAAGTTCGTTTGGAACCAGCCGCTGATTCGTCGCATCTCGTTCACTACTGCAACCTCGAACCTGTTCACCTCGCTCGGCGCTGTGCTGTTTCCAATTTTTGCCTTGCGCTATCTGGGAATGTCGGTGGCTGTCTTCGGTTTGGTTTGGTCGATCGCTGCGGTGGGTGGCCTGCTTGGCGCCATGCTTGCCAGCAGGCTGATGAAATTAATCGGCGAAGGTCAGCTGATTGTGGCCTCCTGCTTTGTCAGCGGTTTCGGGTTCGCTCTGCTTCCGGTATCGGCTGCGCTGCCCCACCAGTATTCGCCGATTCTTATTTGCGTTGGTGAGTTTCTGGTTTCGTTCACGGCCCTGACCTACAACATCACGCAGGTTTCGGCCCGTCAGCGCCTATGCCCAAAGCCGCTGCTTGGGCGCATGAACGCGTCGATTCGTTTTATGGTTTGGGGCGTCATGCCAATCGGCTCGTTCATCGGCGGTTTGATTGGTCAGCAGTTTGGCGTGGTGGTGGCGCTGTCGGTTGGCGCGGTCGGAAACCTGTTTGCCGCGTTCTGGATATTCTTTAGCCCCCTGCGCAGCATGACCAACATGCCAAGCGCTCCAGACGAAAACGCTAAGGCTTAGAGCAAACCCATCTTCGATGCCGCGGCGCGCAGTTCGGCGCGGGCGTCGGGGTGGGCGGCGTTCTCAATCAGGTTGTGAGCCTGCTGTTTTTCGCTGTGGCCAAAGCAGTCGGCAACGCCCTGCTCGGTGACCTCGTCGGCTGCCGCCAAAAGTGTGTGCGGGGTGGCGAAGTTTCCACTTGCGACGATTCGGGGGTTCGCTGGCAGATCGCTGAGAATCTGCTTCAGCTGGTCGATCGTAACTTTGCGCACAATTCCAAACTACCCTTATTTCATGGCAGTCAGCTGGGAGTTCATCGAATCGCTCGCTCAGGCATACCCGCAGTGCAAAACCGTCGAGGGCGAGCGCCTTGAGTGGTGCGTAAAAGGCAAGGCGGTTGCCTGGGAGCGCCCGTTGAGCAAGCGTGATCTGGCGGCTCTTGGCGATGCCGCGCCGGCCGGACGCGTCTTGGCAGTGCACGTTGAAGACCTTGGGGTCAAACAGGCCTGGATCGAGTCGGCCCCAGGCGTTTGCTTCACCAGCCTGCACTTCGCCAACTATCCGGCGGTGCTCGTCGACTTAGAGCGCGCGGATGAATCCATCGTGCGCGAGCTGTTTCTAGAAACGGCCGAGTGGCTCAACGAGTCAAGATAATCGCGGCGATAACCGCAAACAGAATCGCCATGACGCGGTTGAGAACGATGCGGTTGGTGGCGCGATCGAGCCAGCGCTTTGCCACCGACGCAATCGACATGTAGAACGCCGTGATCAGTGCAAACCCCAAGATGACTATCGCCCAGAGCACGAGCAAATCGCCAAAGGTGTTTAGCCCCTTGGCTACCACGATTGGAACGATCGAGGAGTAGAACAGCAAAGGCTGTGGATTGCTGACACCGACGAGAAAACCGCCGAGAACTGAGGTGGCTGCGCCGCGGGTGTTGTTAGCGGCGGTTTTCGAGCCAGGGCCGCGAGATGGTTTTGGGGCTGTGCCCGCGGCATCGTGGTGGGGTTTTGAAATCCAAAGTCGAACAGCCATGAACAGCAAAAAGCTCGCTCCGAAAGCCTTGAGCACCCAGAAGAGTTGCGGGTTGTTGGCGAGCAGAGCGCCTGCGCCGTAGAACGCGAGCGAGACCATGGTGGTTTTGGCGAGCGCGATTCCGAGGGCGTATTGCAGGGCTGAGCTGCGGCCGCCAACGATCGTGCGGCTGACGATGAGCATGGTGTCGGTGCCGGGTGCGCCGGCGGCGAGCAGGTAGGCCACCGCGAAGAAGACGAACGCATCCATGAGAGTAGTCTGGCATAGTGAGCAAAGGTGATTCGTGGCGTGCGTTAAAGCACCGAAACTATCGTCTTCTCTACCCTGCGAGCCTGCTGTCGAACATTGGCACCTGGGCCCAGCGCATCGCCCAAGACTGGCTGGTGCTCGAGCTCACCCACAACAATGCCGTCATTCTTGGCGCCGTCACTGCGCTGCAATTTCTGCCTTCGCTGCTGCTGTCGCTTTGGGGCGGGTTGCTGGCCGATCGCTTCGACAAGCGCAAGTTGCTGTTCTTGACCAACCTCGGTGGCGGGCTCGGCAGCGCGGTGCTTGGCGTTCTGGTTTTGGCGCACGTCGTGCAGATTTGGCACGTTTATGTTTTGGCATTCGTAGTCGGTGTCTTCAGTGCGGTCGATGCTCCGATTCGAATCTCGTTCAACAGCGAGCTAGTTGGCAAGGATGACCTGCCGAACGCGGTGTCACTAAACTCGGCAAACTTCAACCTCGGGCGACTGATCGGGCCAGGGGCATCGGGGTTGTTGATTGCAGCCTTCGGAACCGGTCCTTCGTTTTTGATCAATGCGCTCAGTTATGTGGCGATGATCGTTGCGCTATCGAGGCTCAGGGTCAAAGAACTGCAGCGAACGGTCAAGGCGAATCGGTCGGCAAGCCTTCGCGAGGCGTTTGACTACGTGCTCAAGAAGCGCAATATCGCGATCGTCATGCTGACGGTGTTTTTTGCGACCACCTTCGGCCTGAACTACCAAGTATTCATGGCACTCATGGCGACAACGGTTTTTGGCAAAGGGCCCGGCGAGTTTGGTGCTCTGGGTTCGGTGCTGGCGATTGGTTCGTTCTCGGGGGCGCTGTTGGCCGCGCGTCTTGAGCACATGCGTCGGCCTTCGGTGATCGCACTCGGCACGGTTGGTTTTGGTTTGTCTCTGACGACGCTCGCTTTCATGCCGACCTATTTCATGTTTGCCCTAGCTCTGCCAATCGGTGGTTGCGTCGCGTTGCTGACCTTGGTTTCGGCCAACTCATACGTGCAGACTTCGACCAGCCCAGAACTGCGCGGGCGCGTGATGGGCATCTATCTGTTGATTTTTATGGGCGGCACACCAATCGGCTCTCCGCTAATCGGTTGGACAGCCGAGCAACTTGGAATTCGCAACACGATCTTCTTGTGTGGTTTAGTCGTTGCTGCCGGTGCCCTGTTCAGCATCTGGTTGCTGCGCGGTGGCAAGGGCGATGCTCCGGGCAAGGCCGAGCCGACCACCGACACCAGTGCGATCAATATCGTCGGGCGCTAGCCCGGCGACAATATGCAAGCTAGGGCGCTAGCTCAGTTCGAGTTCGAAATCTTCGCCTGCGTTCGCGATCGTCTTGCTACTGGCTCCTTGAGCCGTGTGCCAAATCACTTCGAACTCTTCGCGAGCAAAGCCATCGAACCCCTTGCCGGTTGAGCGTGCCTCGAGCAAAGTGCGGTCGCCGTTGCGCACAAAGTTGAACTCGGTGCGAACCAGCTTGCCGTCGGCGGCATCGAAGGTGAGGCCGTCGTCCTCTTGAAGCATCGACTGGTATTCGATGTTGCCCTCGGGCACAAACACGTGCAACTGAATCTTCTTAGGTGCGAGGCCCTTGGTGTTTAGCGGCGCTTCTTCGAGCATCGGGATAACCGCGCCAGCCCGCACGAACATGGGGATGGTTGCCAGCGGAGCATCCACGGTGAATGTTTCGCCCTTGCTCACATAGTGCTTGCCGGTGTGCCAGTCGAACCATTCGCCCTCTGGCAAATAAACATCGCGCTTGGTCTGACCGGCTGCGAATACCGGGGCGACCAGGATGCTCGCGCCGAACAGGTATTGGTCGTCGAGGTCGCGCACCTTTGGGTCGTATTGGTGGTCATAGATTAGCGGCGCTTGAATCGGTGCGCCGGTCTGCGAGGCCGTGACGAACGACGAATAGATATAGGGCAGCAGTCGGTAACGCAGCTTGAGTGCGTCGCGCGAAATCTTTAGCACCTCATCGCCGAACGACCACACGTATTGATCGATTGTGTTGATAACCGAGTGCACGCGGGCAAACGGCGTCAGCGCACCGTATTGAATCCAGCGGGCATAGAGCTCAGGGTTGGTGTCCTCGGCAAAACCTCCGATGTCTGCGCCGACAAAGCTCTGGCCCGAAACCGAAAGACCGTTGCCCATCGGAATGCTCAGCCACAGGTGATCCCAGCGCGACATGTTGTCGCCCATCCAGTTGGCGGCATAGCGCTGAATGCCAGCGCTGCCGGCACGACTCAAAACGAAGGTGCGCAGGTTTGGCATCGCCTTGAGCAAACCCTCGGTCGTGCCCATGGCCATCAGCATTGCGTATTGATTGTGAAAGCGCTCGTGCTCGTATTTGCCCTGATCGAAACGCATCGGCAGTGGGTCTTTGTCGCCAGTGGCCGGTTCGTTCATGTCATTCCAGATGCCTGCCAAACCGCTCTTGACGTGTTCTGCGTTTAGCTCGCCCCACCATTCGCGAGCACGCTCGTTGGCAAAGTCCGGGAAGGCGGTGTCGCCAGGCCAAACCTGACCGATGTATTCGTCGCCACCCTCGGTGATCGCGAAAACCTGGTTCTTCACGCCGTCGTCATAAACCTCATAGCCCGGATCCTCTTTGACGCCCGGGTCGATGATGGTGATGACCTTGACTCCGGCATCGGCAAGACGTGCCAGCATGCCGGGGGCATCGGGGTAGCGCTCTTTGTTCCACGTGAAAACGCGGTAGCCATCCATGTAGTCGATGTCGAGCCAGAACGCATCGAGCGGCACGTCAACCTCGCGATATTTGGCGACCAGACGCTCGACGTCATCTTGGTTGTAACCAAACCAGCGGCACTGGTGGAAACCGAGCGACCAGATCGGTGGCAGCGCGGTGCGGCCGGTCAGCGTTGTGTACTGAAAGAGAATGCGGCACATGTCGGGGCCAGCGAAAACGTATTCGGTGTATTGCCCGCCACCGAAGTGGATTTTGATTTCGTCCTCGGCGCTGAAGTCATAGAACCCGCGATAAGGATTGTCGATGAACGAGCCACTGATGTGGCCGCCGGAGAAATCCTGGTGATAGAAAAACGGGATGCTCACGTAATACGGATCGAACTCGGTGCTGGAGTTGTCGGCGCGCAGGTCGCCCGGTTCGTATTGCGCGGTGAACTCGCCAGATGCGGTTGGGTTGAGAACGTCGGTGTTCCAGAGCGTGAAGTCGCGGCCGCGGCGGTTGAAGCCACCGGTCTTTTCGCCCAACCCATAAATCGGGTCGGACTTGGCGACGCGGCGACGAATCACGAACGAGTCGTTTTCGTGGCCATAACTCCAAGCGCCGTGCTGGTCGCGCACCGACTCGAAAACCACGCTGCCGTCTGGGCGATAAACATCGATCGCGAACGGCTCGTGACTAATAACCACTCGCATGCCTTCGGTGGTCAGCTCGGTCCTGTCGCCCTGGGTTTTGACCTTGAAGCCGATCGACATTGGGGTCGGCTCGTCGGCCAGTGCGAAGCTCGGCTTTTCGTCGAACACTCCGCCGCGCGAGATCTTGATTCGAACTACGTCGGGTGCGAGAACATCGATGCGCAACTGCTCCCCGTCAAGGGCAGCGGTCAGGCCGCGCTTGGTCTGAGTGATCGAGTGAGCGCGTGCGAACCTGGCGTAGTTGTCGGTTTTCATAGTTAGAGCGTAGCGTTTGCGTGGTTCAAGGCAACGCTGGGTGACGCAAACAGAAATGGCCCGGCATTTCTGCCGGACCATTTCTTTTGTGGAGACTAGGGGGGTCGAACCCCTGACCCCCTGCTTGCAAAGCAGGTGCTCTACCAACTGAGCTAAGTCCCCATTGAACGTTTGCTTTCGCAGACATCCGTGGGCCTAGGAGGACTTGAACCTCCGACCTCTTCATTATCAGTGAAGCGCTCTAACCACCTGAGCTATAGGCCCGTGTTAGAGCCTTTTCGAGTTTAGACGATTTAGGGCGTTTGCTCAAACTGAGTTTTTAGTTGTTGGTGAAGCCAACTGACAGGCCACCGGTGAAACGCGCTATCACGTTATAGACCAGAGTCCAGATTCCAGCTAGCAGCGTTCCTAACACCATGTTGAAGACCGAGAGGCCAACAGCGAAACCCAGAACCTTGGCGAGGGTTGCAATTTGTGAAACTCCCGAGGTGGCGTCTACTAAGCCCAATCCTGCGAGCAGGTTGTTCAGGCTAGCGCCCAGGCTGGTGAACGCAACCAAAGCCCAAAGCAGCATGAAGCCGACGATGGTCGCAATACCCAGAGCCAAGGTGACCATGAAGGCCATCTTGATTGCCGAAAAGAAGTCGATGTGAACAAGCTTTAGCTTGACCTGCTTTACCGGTGGAACGTTTGCTCCGCCGCGACGACCGAACTTTGCCATTATGCGTCTCCTTCTGCAGCCTCAGGTGCTGCCTCGGTGGCATCCTCGATTAGATCTTCGTTAGTTTCGAGGTTGCGCTCGGAGTTCTTTGCCAAACCAAGAACGATGTCTTCGTCTTGGAATCGGGCAAATACGACTCCCATTGTGTCGCGACCCTTGGCCGGAACCTCGGAAACCGCTGACCGAACCACTTTACCGCTTTCGAGAACGACCAAGACTTCGTCATCTTCGCTAACAATGATGGCCCCGACCAGGTCGCCGCGCTTCTCTTCGAGCTTGGCCACCTTGATTCCGATGCCGCCGCGGTTCTGTTCGCGGTACTGGCTGACGGCGGTGCGCTTGGCATAGCCACCCTCGGTTGCCACGAACACGAACGAGTCTTCGGTGTCGTTGATCACCGATGCTGACAGCAGGTGGTCGTCTTTTCTGAAGTGCATGCCGATGTTGCCCGAAGTGTCGCGGCCCATTGGGCGCAGACTTTCGTCGCTCGCCGAGAAGCGAATCGACATTCCCTTGCGTGACACCAGCAGCAGGTCGTCGCTCTCAGAAACCAACATCGCCGAAACAAGTTCGTCGGCGTCTTTGAGCTTGATTGCGATGATGCCTCCGGTGCGCGGAGTGTCGTATGCATCGAGTGCGGTCTTCTTGACCAGACCCGAACGAGTTGCCAACACCAGATATGGCGCTGCCTTGTAATCCTTGAGGTCGATCACCTGCGCGATCTTTTCGTCGGGTTGCAGCGACAGCAGGTTTGCCACGTGCTGACCCTTGGCATCGCGGCCGGCTTCTTGAACCTCATAAGCCTTGGCGCGATAGACGCGACCCTTGTTTGAGAAGAACAGCAACCAGTGGTGCGTGGTGGTCACGAAGAAGTGCTCGACGACGTCATCGGCGCGCAG
>Ga0114962_10004407_pt1 | contig 11216 bp, 20 predicted proteins | sample C_130820_MF_Meta_FD_87017 | JGI IMG/M metagenome (GOLD analysis project Ga0114962, IMG submission 87017) | Freshwater microbial communities from Lake Croche, Canada to study carbon cycling - C_130820_MF_MetaG | ecosystem: Environmental > Aquatic > Freshwater > Lake | place: Lake Croche, Canada... | reverse complement strand
CGCCTTTTGCCCTGATTGCTCTGTAGTCAAACTTTGGCTTCCAATTGTTTAAGCCTAAGTAACTCTTCATCAATAACTTAATTGAGTCAGCCCACCCTTCAATGTTGTCAGAGATTAAATACTTCTTGCTCTTCTCTGCTTTCTTGATTGCTGGCAATTGACTGATATTGTGCTGTTGCACTGAGTACCCTACACCTGTGCCAGATAGCAATAAGAACATTGTCTCGCTAAACGCCTTGTAGTGATCAATTGGCAAAAAACTGCAATTTCCAGTTAATAATCCTCCAGATAAAACAAAACTATGATCTTCATCAACCTCAAGACACCATACATCTTCTTCTAAATCTTCTTCAATAGATTGCAAATACCAATAAGAATTAGGAGATTCTCCAATTCCGGTATAGCCTCTAAACCTAAGAGTTTCTGGTCTTGTTCCAAAATTAGTAACTTGATCCGTGTAATCATAAACCCCAGTAACAAAAAATCCAGAAATTTCTAATGCATGTCTAATCCATTCAAAATCAGCCTTTCTTGATGATTGTATTGATTTAAACATAGACACCTGCTGAGATGTTTTTGCTCCGTCAGCATCTAAATAACCACGAACAAAAGCTCTTAATAATTCAGGAGATGTATCTTCTAAAGATGGCTTTTCTTTTAAGTACTTTCCAGTATAAACCATAACATCAGAGCCTATAGATTTTGGCTTAGAAGATTTAAAACCCAATTCTAAAAATCTTTCCTCATACTTTGTATCATGATCACATAATCTAACCATAGAGTGTGCTGGAATTCCATTTTCATCTCTAACTAGTGTTCCGTCGCCAAAAACATATCCGTATGCCCACATGACTCTTTCTTCAGGAGAAGATTTCCAATATTCAAAATCATTAAACCATTGGACTTGCTTAAGTCCATCTCCAACAGCAATAGATTGTGTTCTTGATTCGTCTTTTAAAATCCATGTATGATTATTTGTTGCCCTAATAGTTTTTTCGCTTCTACCTTTTCTAAAGTAAAGTTTAGATAATTTTTGTTTTCCATAAGACTTTACAATGGCATTCATCCACCTACCATTATGTGTCATTACTTTTACAGAATCTCCATTTTTGAAGTCTGAAAAAGAAAAAACACCAGTACTAGTAATAAATTCGGTTTCAGCCCCAAAACAATTAAAAAGTCTTACTGGGTTTACCTCAATCGCTTTACCACCAAACTGTAATGAGCGCATAGAAGGTAAAACTTTCTTGTCATATACATACTCGTACGCTGCGTCAATTGTTGCGTGCATATGAGGGAACTTATTCAAGTGCATTGTCTTGTTGCGTGTTACTAACTCTTCCCACGTCTCACGTCTTTGCTTTGAGTCAATGTATTTAGCATACTTACTCCAAACAATAATGTCCGATAATATTTCGTTTTCTTTTCTCATCTTAGAATTTTTTACCGTGTTTGTATCCACGCATAGAGTTGTACTTCATTTTAAGGTCGATGTGCTTCTCAAGATCTACGTTAAGACCGCCACACAAATCAAATAGTCTGATAGCAACGTCGGCTAACTCATCTTCAAAAGTATTCTTTACGTTGTTCTCAAATGAATTCTTCCATAGTTCTTCATTTAAGATGAACTCTTCGTCATGAGAGTTTACAATAAGGTCATTATATAAGTCAGTTGTGATTGACTTATTTGCATAATGATCTTTGCGTAGAGCTTCAAGCCCTTCAGATAACTCGCTGACAATCAGCATTAATAATTCTCCGATGTTACGCTCTGCGTCCCACCATCCGCCATTCTTGGCTTTCTCGTGTGCTAAAGTAATTAGCTTGTTGATTGTTTTATTTTGTTCCATAGTGTACTTCTGTTTTAAATCCTTTTTCTTTTAGTTCTTTTATTCTGTATTCTTGTAGTGGTGATAACTTACCATCTGCTCTCTTTACCTCGCAGAAGAGGATTCCTTTCTCAGGGTGAAGTGCCAATAAATCGGGAATTCCGTTTTTGTTAGTCTTAACTAATTTCAGAACATAATACCCGTCTGCCTCTAACTCTTTGATTTTCTTAGTTTGTACCTGTTGTTCGGTTAACATGGGTCTGCAAAGATAATAATTTGTATGAAGATTTGAAATGAGAAATTGTAAAATTTTTCTTTTTTTGCACAACCTTATAAATTTTTTCTTCTATGCCACCTTTTGTGAATACCCAGTAAACTTTGTTGTGCATCCTATCCTTGGTTGTCATCCTATCCTTTGCCTGAAAATAACTCGTTGCACTGAAGTCAATGTTGTAAAACACAATGTGATCAGCAACGCTCAAGTTAATTCCTTCCCTTCCCGTAACAATTTGTATAGCAAAATTGTCACAAAGCCCATTTTGAAACGTGGCCAAATCTGTCGTTACACTATCACCAAACGCTAGCTCTATCGCCATTAGCTCTGCCTTAAACTTGTAGAATATCGCTATTCGTTTTCCGGCAAACCTCTCTCGTATAAACTTTGCTTTAAAGTCGCTCACAATCATTGACGCACCTGACTCAAATATTATTGTGCCAGAGCATAATTGATGAAGCTTCTGCATCAGCTTGGCTCCAGTGTCTGCAAGGATAATCTCTTTCTTGCCTTCAATCACTCTGTCTCTGACAAGGTCATCGCACAACTTACTCACAATCTCTGGCATATCAACCCTGAGAATCTCTTCCTCAACGCTTGACTCAAAGCCTGCCTCTTTCTGTGTGAATGAGATAAGATACTTCTTCACCCTTGCGTCGATCTTATCTTGTATGCCGTGTGAGTAGTCATTGATAAACAAGCTATTAATCTTACGCTGCTTTATGTCCACATAATCTTTGGCCCACTTGTAGAAGTTCGTGTAAGCAGCAAATGGTGAGGCAGATCCAAGAACCCACATTTGATGGTACATCTGTGAGTATGACTCAGGGGATGGGGTACCTGACAAATAGATAGCCTTGCATCTGTGCTTGTCAATGATGTCCTTCACATCCTTTGCCCGTTTGCTTGGTTTAGGAAACTTACCAAAGCAGTGCGCTTCGTCAAGTATTATGAGCGATAAACTTGACATATTTATCTTGTGAAGGCTCTCATAGTTTACAATCTCAAGGCTATACCTCGGAGCCAACTTGTCGTAGTCGCTTTGTATAGATCCAATTGCTTTTTTCTTTGTAACAAACAAGACAGATGTGGCCCCAACTTGTGAGGCTATCTGCAATGATGTCAGCGTCTTACCCGTACGAACCTCAAGGGCCAGGTATACGAATTGGCTTGACTGCAATATTGCAGTGGTTTGATCAGCTATTTGCTTTTGGTAGTCCCTTAGTTGAATCATAAATGCATTTACTAATTCTATCGAATAACTCTTGTAAGTCATTTACATTGTCTATGCTCCAACCCTCTGTTTTTAAAACGTAATAGCAACCTTCATCGTTATCTATACCAAGCCCAGACTCACATTCTATGGTTATCTCCTCGTATTTATCTGTTGTCCCATTGGTATTGCCTTCTTGCCCAAACGTGAAAGAGCACTTTTCTAATTTTGGTTTATCACTCATAGTTTTCTTTTTAAAATGTAATCGTAGCACAAAGTAAATGTTCCAGTAAAAAGAGTGTATAATAGAAAGAAATCAATCACAAATCCAAAAACTGGCTTGTAACAAACTATTCCCAACATTATAAACCCAATCATTAATGCTTTAAACAAATGCCATGCATCAGTTAAGAACACTAAAATAGTAGAAGAGAATAAGAACTTTTCTTTATTAGGAACATAAGGAGTACTCCACTTGTTTATCCATGATTCTTTAGGATCCCAAAATAAAGGATTAAAGTTCTTAAAAACGCTCAAATCGTATCTAGTAAACAAAGTATCCATTACTCCGTTACAGATTCCTGCTAGTATTATAAATAGTATGTTCATAATTTTTGTTCGTTCACGATTTCGTGAACATTGGTTCTTTCTTTAAATTTTTGTATAATTACTTTAATTGCTTCTGTGATTACTTTTGGCTCCTGCATGGGGATGTCTTCACCCGTTCTCCAGTCGTTGTAATATGCCAGTATTATTATTGCTTCTTTTTCTGTCATACTTTGTCCTTAAATACATACCTTAATAACTTCTTCTCAAGTGGTTTCTCGTGTCTTACGCGTCTTTCGACAATCTCTTTGTACCTCCAGATCGTGTAATGATGCACGTGCATCATGTCAGAAATCTCATACTTGGTCATATTAACATACCAGTATAATACATAAGCGATTACGGCCTTGATTGCCGCCAACTCGTGCGCACTTGTCTTGCACATTACTTGCTCTGGCTTCACTCCGTGATCATCGCAAATCTCTTTAATAATTTCTTCTACGTTCATAATTGTTTATGGTTATAATACATGATCCATCTTCCTCGTCCATCCCTTCCACTCTCTGGCAATATGCCAGTCGTGTAAAGACCATATGCGTCAAGCCAAGAATAAAACTTATTCATTGAGATTGACATCTTAGCCCTTGGTCCAAAGTCAGGGTTGTCAGAGACAAACATATCATATAGTTGTTGTTTGTAATATTTAGTTTCTGTTTCAATCGTTCCATCATTGATCACCCACTCCCAGAAGTTGTGGTCTGTCTCAGCAATAAACTTACGCGTCTTGAGATTCTTGAAGTCACTCTTCACAAATCCTTCGCACAAGTAAAGCCTAAGATTTGAAATCATGTAGTTATCAAACCTAAGCCACTCATCCTCATCCCAATCGCTGAACAGCAATCTACCGAAATCATCCTCAGGTGTAAAGTCTTTGCTATAGTGTTTCTTAAACTCAAGCTCCCACTTCCTTCTCTCAAATGAGTTACCCTTCCCCTTGATCGCATAGTTTGTCGTGATGACAATCTTTGGTGACCTACTGAATGGTATCTTAATTGCGTCCTTATTCTTCTTCTCAAGCGTGATCCCCTCGGTAACAATACTGAACAACCTCTCAAAATCAAAGTGCTTCTTCACGTCATCAAACGTCAGTATCTGTGTATCTGCCGACACCAACTGATAAGCGAATGATTTCTCAAAGCTGAACTGCTTACCATCGATGATGACCATTTTCTTCATCTTGCTTATCGCATTCACGAACAAGCCTTTTCCCGTTCCACCCTCAGGATTGTCGGAGATGACCTCGTCATTAATAATCACTGCCGGGCAATACCCAACATTCTTAAAGCCATGGAGAAGGTAACCAATGGTGCTCTCAACCGACATGATTCTATCTGGTTCATTGCCAGCGATGTTGCTGATAAATCTCTTGTAGTCGCAATTTGCGACTGGTTGTATAAAGAAGTCTCTGTCAATAACTTGGTCCTTCCATACATATCCACCCAAATCTAAGTAGTCAACAATTGTAATGTCCTTGCACGTTGCCTTCACGGCACAATTCTTATAGTAAAGATATGAGGTATCTTTCTCGTCTGAGATAAAGTAAACATCAACATGAGAAAGCATTGTTAAGAAATCTTCCTTGAAGAACCTTGTCTTGTCAGCAAAGAAATTGTACACCTCCATGTCACCACATTTTAGAATGTAAGTGAGAATGAAATCTTTTATCTCTTCCTCTGTTGTGTTGTCGATTAAATTATTGGTCACTTTCACGAAGATGTAGTTCTTTGTCCCTTCAGGAGAATACTTGTAGTATCCATTGTCCTCTAAGAACTCTTTGAACTTATAATGCAACATCTTTATTACACCCTTCTCTGATCGTTCCCAAAACTCAACATGGTGGGAGTCATCCTCAATGCTATTGATCGTAGCATCTATTACATCGTCTTCAATGTCTGACTCCCTCAGTTGAAGACGGATCTCCTTTTTTGATACACCTGCCTTAAGTTGCTTCTTGATTGAGTCAACCTTCTCGATATCTTCAAAGAACCTTGTGTTGTATTCATCCTTATTCTTGTATGCGCTGTCGCAGATAACTTTTATCTCAGGCATCTCAAAGCCCTCGTGTGCAAACTCACTAAGAGCGTACATGGCCAAGTCTTTGTTGATACCAAACTTGTTGTACCTTGATGCCAGAATGAATATGTTATTGTTGCGCTCGCCTACGACCATGCCGTATTTCTTGTCCCACCATACCCTAAGCCTTCTAATAATTTCATTCTGGTCGGTTAACTTTATTGTCGACTTAGAAACATTGGTTATCATCTCCTCGTACTTACCTTGAGACATATCCATCCACACAGCACTATTTGGATTGATAAAAATTAGTGGATCATAACTCTCATAGCATACCCGTGAAATGTTACTACACTTCACATCGAAGTTAGGGCTGTTATATTTGCCTTCTAAGGACTTAAAATAGTGCTTGTGGTTGTCTGAATCCTTTGGGATCCTTACGATCAATTTAAGGCCGTCTCCTGAGGGAGAAACAAACACGCTATAGGTGTACTTATCTTTTGTTAGTTCTTGTTTCTTAGCAATCAACTCATGTTGCTTGTCAAAATCATCAAAGTCAAGGCAAATGAATCCGCTGTGTTCAATAAGTGCTTTATCATTTCGCGTATTGAATGTGCCTGAGAAACAAATCGCTGGCAATTCCTGTTTAAGTATATTGCGAACATCTTTGTTCTTCTCTTCTCTGATGCGTTTTATAATGTCTTTATTCTTGCCTTCCTTAATTCGGGCAAGTATCCCGTCAATCGGCCTAAAGAAAGGCGTTGACGTGTCTTTAATGTTTCGAAAAACTGTGATTTGTGTCATGTTGTGTCGGTTTTATGTCGATTTTTTATAGGCTAAGTTATTGTTTTTAATTCTTTTAACCCATTTGTGTCGTTTTTTTATTTTTAAAATGAAATAAAAATAAAATAGAATAGATAAATTAATATATACTGAAATTGGCAACTTTTTCCGACATTCGACACAAGCACCACCTGAAGTGATGCTATGTGTCTGTCGGTGATTAGATTAGAACGGCAACTCGTCCAAGTCTTCCTTCTTTTTTGAGGTTTTACTTGTGTCGGTTTTTGCAGGTGGCTCGACAAGTTGACCATCTGACCATGCTACTTTGCCTGATCCAAGATAGTTTTTCTTGTCTTTTGCCTCACGCTCTTCCTTAGATTGTTCTTCCCAAACGCTGGCGTTCTTACCCCACTCGTTTGTGTCGTTGTTAAGTGCTACGGTAAAGTTTAAATACTTACCATCTTTTAACTTGCTCTTTGTGATCTTAGTCACGTCGATTGATACTGATACTAATTGTGCCATATGTTTTATTCTTCTGTTGTTTCTAATGCGTCCATCTTTTCTTGAAGATAGTCTGATAATTCTTGTAGTCCCTTGTTGTAATGATAGATAAGACTAATTAATTCTTTGTCGTCCATCACATCGTCATTTGATACTGGCCATAGGCCAAAGATCTCGTCATGTACTCCCTCGTACATGGTTAATTTTTCTTCTCTTGTCATAATGTTTGTTTAATAATAAAATTGCTTACGTCCTCAGTCTTATTTGGTCCGAAGAATTTGTGGTACTGCTCAACTGCCCTTGATACTTTCTCTCTGCCTCTGTCTAAGAACTCCTCAGAGCAATCATAAACAGCAACACGGTTAGTTTCCTTTTCGACAACAATAAACTCCATAGGCTTGCCAAAGAATTGATTATATAGCCATGCCTGAGAGTCATAGTTGTACTTTCTTGCGCTGAACATAAAATCATCTAGCTTTGATGTTGTCTTCAGATCGTAGATAACGTCATCCTTCACAATGTCAGCCTTCCCTTTCCACATAACTCCCATGATCTCCCTGACCATTGGAACCTCGTAGCCAATCACGTCATCATAAACCATGTCATACGTTGTGATGTTGCCAGTGATGGCTTCAGCCATCTTCATTATCATGTCTTGTTCTGCTGACAATAATCTTATCTCTCCATCAGCGCACGCATCCTTGTAGATGTTTGTGTTTCTGCTTGACGCATTTACAATTGTGAAATTGTCAATCTTGTCCTTCTCGATCAACAAAGTATGGAAGTAACTTCCTTTTACCATGTCGACAGTCTTTTCTTTGTTTCTTTTAAAACTTGATGGATCCTTTAGCAAGGCATCAATGTCTGAGTTGGATAGGAATTGTTTTCCCATCTCGCCATAGTAGTTGGCATCATCCTTTAATAGTTCTAGGTTCATTTAATTGTTTGATTAGATTTTTTTCGTATATTTTAGTTACTGATTTACTCTCACACTTGGTGGCTACGCCATCAAATTGGACGAGACAATAATTCTTGTCTACGTTTGAGATGTACTTGCCGAATGTTGTATGGGTTGCCAGTAGTGGTCTGTAGGCAACCCAATCATCCTTGATCATTACTGAGTGATTTCTTTTTGAATCTCCGTGCTTATCACGTCATCAATCACGTACTTCTTGGCTAACTGATCAATTAACTTCTTGGCTCCAAGTTTTCTGTTAGCCTGCACATATGCAATTGCCTTCGTCCAATTCTCATCGCCAATATTTAACACGATCTGAGTCTGCTTGCCATCGTCCTTAGATGTGTCAGCCTCCTCGAAGTCTTCACCGGCATAGATGTTGATACCAAGGCCATGTAATGCCAAGGCCTTCACAGTGCTACGTTGAATCGCTTTATTCACATCGAATGATGTAATCACGTCAACTAACACTGATTGATTGCGCAAGTTCATTACTGGCAATTGATCAATGTGCTCAACGCCTTCGATAGTTACACCAACCTTTACCCATGCCGTTCTGCCATCAGTAAAGTAGTTCTTGCCATCCACATTCTCATAGATGGTTCTGCTTGTGTTCGGGCAATTAATACACGCAAGTCTCCATGCGTTAGCCCATGACAAATAACTTTGTCCTTGTTTCTTCTCAACGTACTTCGTGACGTCAATGCTCGATAGTTTTTCAAATGTTGTATTCATATTAGATTTTTTAGGTATTCTTTAAACATAAACCAGTAGCAACTATAAATACTATGGTCAATAAATAATGCATGGGTGTATTCCCAAGTAAAAAAGACATGGTATAGTTCCTTGTACTTTATTATTGTGAATGTCTCGCTTTGGTAAACTTTCATAACTTGCTGAATGGTATTGATTGAAATTCTACTTTTACATATCCTTCTTGAATAAGACCCTGATGGTGAGCGATCATTCTCTCTAAGTACCATTTGGCTTTCTTCATGTCTTCTAAGCCACCCTTATTCTCACATCTCCAAAGGTACTTAATCACGTTGGCAGTTGCCACGGCATCTAATCCTTTCTTATTCATGGTCGCTGATTCAATTGCATCGATACACTCAACTTTGCCTTGCTTGTAATGTGTTGGGTTGATATTATCTTTCATCGGATTACAAAGTTAAAACTAAGTTTTGGAAATACAAGTTTTCATCAAATAATTTTTGATAATTTTTAACGTACTTGTATACAGTTGATTGATTAATCCTGAGGTGGTGTGCAATGTCTTTTACATGGAAGTCTTTAACTTGGTATAAGTAAAAACAAAGGCCTTGCTTCGCTTTATTCACGCCCCAGTCTTTGGTGCTTGTGAATATATCTAAATGGTTTTTCACATCATATTCATGTGCCAGATTAATAGCCATTTTAACAATGTCTTGGCACGCTTTACAGAACTTGGCAGACATTTCTTGATTGCCGAGCATTGCCTCTCGTTCAAAGTCAGAGAAGTCTATCCCCGTCTTAATGATGCCCGAACAACAATTGCAGAGCAGTGCCCCATTCCCATTGTTAAACTTAAAGATCGCTTTCATTTGTTATTTCAATTGTTTTAATGTAATTTTCATTACCCCTAATATTATTAGTTGCTCTTTGTAATGTTGTATGCTGCATACCTAATTCAAATTCACCATTTTCTTTTTCGTACACATTTATCCAAATAGATTTCCTTTCCTTTGCCATAAATAAATCCCATGATGTTTCTCTAAATATATTGTAAATTCCATGTGTAGTCCAAGACAAAACATCTTCATCACCTTCTATTATCCCGTGTAATGGTTGTATAAGTGTAGCACTTTTAAACAAATGTAATTGAGTAACTTTTTTACCGTTTCTTGTGATAACTGGTTCACCAGCTAATGCACGTTCTAAATTAAATGCTTTCATTTGTTACCTCCGTATGTTTCGTTGTAGTAGTCGTCAAATGTTGGAAAGTTGCTCATAAAACTTTGATTGTAAGTTTTTTCATGTTGCTCCTTCTCCATTTCTTTGGCTTTCTCAAGTCCGTTGAATTGCTTAATAATGTAGTTCTGAGTGTCTTTTGGGATCATGTCCCATAGTATGTCTATTGCTGTCATTTTATTTGTTTTAGTTTAGCGATATAATTTGGATCCTCAGCGTAACGATGGTTGATATTTGTTAGGTATCTGTTCTGTATCGCCACATAGTCTCTTAGGCAGTCTCTATATGTCGCATATGCGCAGTGGTCATTCTTCATGCCGATGACAAGTTTAGATCTCGATGTTCTTATGCCTGCAATGTTCTTGTTCTGCTTGCAGATATTACTCGTGAAGTGCCCCGTCTCAATCTTAAACTGCGCCAATGCCACAGGCACTTGCATACAGCCCAGGTGCGTCAACTCACTGATGATTGCGCTGTCCGTCAAGGGAATATCCTCCACTAACTTCTCCACTATCATCGTTTTGTATTTCGTTAAAATTAAGCGCTCTTGTAATAATATAAGTGTAATCACACTTATTGCAATAAAGTTAAACGCAAGGCTTGTCCAAAATGGGAACCTAAAGTCAAATACTTTTTTGATTACCATCGTTTCTTGGTCGATAGAAATTAATTTTTTTCTCATAATATTTTATTTTTTTAATGGTTTCTTGATTGCTTGGATTCTTTTCCAATAAATTGTTTAATGTGTCAATAGATAGCTGTATTGACATGACATCAAATCCCTCCTTATCATACATCTCATAATAACGTGGATGCACCTTTTCATAAAAGTCACCACCAAGGCGTGTGTTGTATATCACAACCTTGCCGTTGTCAAACTTTTCCACCTTGCATCCGTTGTCAATGATGTAGATACTATTTTTTCCTTTGAATACTGGTCTGTTGTGCATCGATTTGTTTTTTTAAGTTTTGTTGAAAGTCATTGAAGTCCACCTTGCCATCGGGATATACTACCCTCATTGCCTTGGGATTGTGTTCGTTGATCGGTGATATAATTGTTCGTATCTCTAGTGTTGTCATTTGTTACCT
>Ga0114962_10004402_pt1 | contig 11222 bp, 12 predicted proteins | sample C_130820_MF_Meta_FD_87017 | JGI IMG/M metagenome (GOLD analysis project Ga0114962, IMG submission 87017) | Freshwater microbial communities from Lake Croche, Canada to study carbon cycling - C_130820_MF_MetaG | ecosystem: Environmental > Aquatic > Freshwater > Lake | place: Lake Croche, Canada... | reverse complement strand
GCGCCACTTGTCCCAAGCCCAGGTGAAGACGGGCCACAACAAAATCACAAAGGTGCTCAGGGCCAGCCACATTGCGATTGGGCGGGTGAAGAACACCAGCGGGTCGCCATCGGACTTGATCATGGAGGTGACAAAGTTTTCCTCCATCATGGTGCCAAGCACCACCCCCAAAATCGCAGGCGCCACCGGAAAGCCGTTTTCTTCCAGCAGGAACGAGACCAGACCAAAGAACAAAATCAAGGTCACGCCCCATACGGAGTTGTTGATGGAGAACGAACCAACAATGCAAAACAGCATGATGATGGGCATCAAAATGTTACGCGGCACCCGCAAGATCTTGGTCGACACCTTCACCGTCAACCAGCCCAGCGGCACCATGATGATGTTGGCCAAAATAAAGACCAAGAAAATCGCGTAAATGTTTTCCGGGTTGTTGACGAAAATCATCGGCCCGGGGTTCATGTTTTTCAGATACAGCACGCCAATGGCAATGGCGGTGATCGAGTCGCCCGGAATGCCAAACACGATGGCCGGAATCCAGGCGCCAGCCAGCGATGAGTTGTTGGCCGCACCCGACTCCACAATGCCTTCGACGTGCCCGGTGCCAAACTTCTCCGGTTCTTTGGAGAATTTCTTGCTCATCGCATAGCTGAGCCACGAGGCCATGTCGGCGCCAGAGCCCGGCTGGATGCCAATGACGGTGCCCAGCGCACTGCCGCGAACAAGAGCCCAGCGGTATTTTTTCAGCAAGTCCCACATCCCCGTAAAGATGTTGCCAATGTTTTTGTTCACAATCATCGGTGGCGGATCCAGATTGGTGATGTAACGCAGCAACTCCGACACGGCGAACATGCCCACCATCATGGGGATCAACTCCACTCCGCTCATGAGCTCGTTCATGCCAAAGGTAAAGCGCGGCAAAGCAGCAGGATTTTCCAAACCGATGCAAGCGATCAGCAAGCCCAACAGCAAAGAAATACAGGCTTTCAAAACGCTGGCATTGCCAATGAAGACCGCACCCGCCAGTCCTAAGACGACCAGCCAGAAGTATTCGAATGACGAAAACTTCAAGGCAATTTCAGCCAAGCCGGGCGAGAACAAAATCATCACCAAGGTGCCGAACAAACCGCCAATGGCCGAAAACACCAGGCCTGCGCCCAGGGCAATTTCAGCCTGACCTTTGAGGGTCATTTGGTAGGCTTCATCGGTGTACGCGGCGGAAGCCGGCGTGCCCGGGATGCGCAGCAGCGCACCGGGAATGTCCCCCGAAAAAATCGCCATCGCGGTGGCGGTGACGATGGCCGCAATCGCCGGCACGGGGGGCATGAAGAAAGTGATGGGCACCAACAAGGCGGTGGCCATGGTGGCGCTCAAACCGGGAATCGCCCCCACGAACAAGCCAAAAATGGCGGAGCACAAAATCACCAACAACACGTAAGGGTCAAAGACCAGCCAAAAGGCTTGGAGTAAAACGGCAGTGGTCATGTGAAGTCCTGGCTTACCATTGAACAGGGGACAAAATCCCCCACGGTAAAGGCACGCGCAGCCCTTTGTAGAAAATGAAGTGAATCACCAAAGTCGTGATCAACGCAATCGGCACGATCAACTTGGTGCGCACTTCCAGCGCCCACATCATCACGCCAATCAGCAGCGTGGCGCAGATCAAAAAGCCCAACCTGTCTGAGAGGTAGATGTAGAACAGCAGGCCTGCAACGGTGATTAAGAAATTACGCAAATGGAGCCATGATTTGACCCAACCGCCTATTTCCAGCCAGGCGACATGCGGCCGAGATTTCAGGCCCTTGATGATCAAGAGCACCGCACAGACGCCCAGCAACACCGCCAGCAGTCCCGGAAAAGCCCCTGGGCCAATGTTCTGGCCAGGAATCACCGGGTACTGCATGACGGCCTGCAAGATGGCCAGGGACAGCGCCAGCAGCGCCGCCCCCATGATCGTGTCGTTGAATTTCATGTGGGCTTATTTCGCCAAGCCCAGCGACTTCATGACCACGCCCATGTCGGCATCACCTTTGGCCATGAATTGCTCAAAGCCTTTGCTGTCAGCATAGATGGTGCCAAAGCCGCGCTGCTGCATAAAGCCTTGGAATTCTTGACCGTCATAAATCTTTTTCATGACTGCGCCCAGCTTGGCTTGGATGTCTGCAGGCAGGCCCTTGGGCGCGGCAATGCCGCGCCAAGCGCCAATGGACCAATTGCTGCCTGTGGCGGCTTTCAGTGTGGGCACGTTGGGGAACAGGGCTGAGGGCTGACTGGCCATCAAGGCCAAAGGCCGTGCCTTACCAGCATCGATCAAGGCACGCGCTTCGGGCAAGGAGCAGGTGACCAATTCAATGCCCCCAGCAGCCAGATCGTTCATGGCTGGAGACGCACCGTTAGAGGGCACCCATGGCACGGCATTGGTTGGAACTTTCAAATCATTGAGCATGCCGGCCAGCGCCAAATGCCAGATGCCGCCTTGGCCTGTGCCTGAAGCTTTGAATTTGCCGGGGTTGGCTTTGATGGCGGTCACCAAGTCCCCTAGGTTTTTATAAGGGGCATCTGCGCGCACGGTGACGCCAGCGGGGTCGATGTTCATCAGCGAAATCGGTGTGTAGTCGGTGGGCGACAACTGGGTCAAACCGGCCCAATGCATCATCGAAATTTCCACCGTGATCATGCCGATGGTGTAACCGTCAGCCGGTGCTGTGGCGATGGCGGAATGCCCCACTACGCCGTTGCCGCCTGTGCGGTTGACCACGTTCACGGGTTGACCTATTTCTTTTTCCATCAAGGCGGCCACAATGCGCGCCGTGGCATCCGTGCCGCCGCCCGCACCCCAAGGCACGATCATGGTGATGGGACGGCTGGGGTAGCTTTGCGCCAGGGCGTTGCCACACAAGGACAGGGCGGCTGCAGCGCAGGCCAGTGACTTGAGCAGGTTTCGGCGAATCATCATGATGGTCTCCTTCTGGTTTTAAAAAAAAGGGGTGGCCCAAGGTCAGTCCACCTCAAGGCTCATTTAAAGGTGTGATCATTGAGTTTGTGGGTAATGCGCGCGACATGAGCGCATCAGGATTACCCGATGCCTGGCTTGACAATCCGTGGATTAAGGCGTTTTTTGCAAAGCTTGTGTGACTTGGGCGCGGCTGGGGCAACCCAGTCGCCCGCCAAACTGGGTGCATTTCAAGGAGGCGGCCATGCAGGCGAACCGGGCCGCCGCCGCCATGTCTTGGCCTTCTAACACCGCCAAGGCCAAGGCGCCGTGAAACACATCCCCCGCGGCCAAGGTGTCCACCACCTGCACTTGAGGCGCTGGGGCATGCGCGATACGGCCGCCCTGTACCCAGAAATAACCGTCTGCACCACAACTCGCCCCCGCGTGCCGGCTGTGACCCCGCGCTGCGACTTGCAACAAGGCGTCGTGCACATCGGTCACGCCGGTATAGACCCGCAAGCCCGCATCTGAAAACACGGCGTAATCGGCCAGCGGCATCAAGCGCTGCAGCACGTCTTGCGGGGCCACATCGCCGTCTACCATGGTGGTCACGCCTTGCGCGCGGGCGGCTTGTAAACCGGCTTGTGCACCTTCTGGCCAACGCACATCGCAATGCAAAAGATCGGTCTGCGCCAACTCGTGCAGCGGCAGCCAGTGCGGCGAGCTGTCCACCTGCGGGTCGTGAAACGGTACCACCAAGCGTTGCCCCAGGGCGTCGACGATCACTGCCGCGTGAGAAGAGCGTGCGCCCGCCACCGTAAAGAGACCGCGTGTGTCCAAGCCCTCTCGCATCAGGGCCTGGCGCATGGCATCGGCTTCGGCGTCCTGGCCCACACGGGCCCAGACCTGGGCTTGCCCGCCGAGTTTTTGAAAGGCGCAGGCCGCCGAGATGGCCATGCCATCGACGACGCTGCAGCGGTTGCGCGCCATCACCTTGGCGGGTGGCGCTTCGATGTGTTCCACCTGATAAATGGCCGTGGTGCAAATCGCACCCAAGGCCACCATGCGGGGCGTTGCAGCCATGTTTCGGCTTTCTTTAGCGCACGCCAAAGGCGCTGGCTTGCTGCGCCAAGGCGGTGATGCCGGCCCAGTCGCGGTCGTTCAGCAACTCGGTCGGTACCACCCAGGAGCCGCCCACGGTGCAGCAGTTGGGCAACTTCAAATAGACCGGAATGTCGGGCGGGCGAATGCCGCCGGTGGGGCAAAACAGCACATCGGGAAACACGCCGCTCATGTCCTTGATCCACCCCGCACCCACGTGGCCTTGGGCGGGAAAATACTTCAGCTCTTTGAAGCCCCAGGCGCGCGCCTGCATCACTTCGCTCGCGGTGGCCACGCCAGGCAAAAACGGAAACTGCGTGGCCTGAATCGCTGCGGCCAACTCGGGCGTCAGGCCGGGCGAGACGCCGAATTGTGCGCCCGCTTGGCGCGCGGTCTGGACGTCCTCTGCGGTCATCAAGGTGCCCATGCCAATGGCGGCTTCGGGGGTGGCCTCGCGCATGGCCCGAAGTGCGGCGACGCTTTGCGGCGTGCGCATCACCACCTCAAACACCGTGATGCCACCTTGCACCAAGGCCTGGGCCAAGTCGCCGGCCCATTGCGCGTGGTGGATCGTCAAGATCGGCATCACCGGGGTGCGCTGCAAAATGGCGCGCATGGTGCGTGGCGTGGTGGTCATGGCGTCTTTCGAGTCATTTTGACGTTGGATGTATTCAGTTCAAGGGCTGCGGCGCAGGCACTGACAGCTTGGCCGCCCAAGGCGCCAACAGGGGCATGATGTTGGGGTACAGCGCCACCCCGGCGTGTGCGCTGTCGGCTTTCATTTTCAAACCCCGCTCGCCAGGCGTACGCACAGGCTGGCCGGAGCGGGCGGGCTTGGAGGCGTGACATTCGGCGCTCACCTGGTCCATTTGCCGGTTGAAAGCTGCAGCACCGGCAAAAGCGCGTGGGTCAATGATGTGCAAATACACCGTGGCCCCCCAGCCCTCGCGCGGGTCGGCGCGGCCGTGGCCCGCCAAGCCGCCGGTCAAGGCTTCGACCATCAGGCTCAGGCCGTAGCCTTTGTGGCCGGAATCCATGCCGCCCAGCGGCAAGATGGTGCCCTTGGGCTCAGCAAACAACACCGCCGGGTCGCAGCTGGCTTGGCCATGCCCATCCATCACCCACGCGGCGGGCAGCTGTCCGCCTTCTTTGTGCAAACGGTTGGTCATGCCGTTGGTGGTGGCCGAGGTCGACACGTCCACCAACACCGGCAAGCCCGAGGTGGGAAAGCCGATCGATACCGGGTTCGGTGTGAACACCGCATCCAGACCACCAAAGGGGGCGACACTGGCCGAGTTGCCGTCCGAGCAGTGCAAAAGCATGACGAAGCCTTGGCGGGTGGCGCGTTCATGGTAAGCAGCCAAGCAGGCAATGTGGTGGCTGCGCCGAATCACCACGGTGCAAGTGCCCTGGGTGCTTGCCCGCTGCATGGCCACTTCCATGGCTTGCAAAACCAGCCAAGGGCCGGGCAGTCGTTGACCGTCCCAAGTGAGGGCGGCGGGAAAGTCGGACACCACCAGCGGTGCGCCGTCTTTGCGCATGGACCCGGATTCGATTTCAGCCAAATAGGGCGCCAGCAGCGCCAGGCCATGGGTGGTGTGGCCAAGCAAGTCGCCTTCGACCAGCACCTCGGCCACGGCCTGAGCCTTGTCGGGCGGCAAGCCTGCTGCCAGCAAAAGATTGTGAGCAAAGGAGGTGAGATCGTCGATGGCGTAGTTCATGTCCGCCATCTTAGAAACAAAGCCTCAAAGCGCTGTCACGCCGCCGACTCGAACTGGTCGGGGTTTTTGCCTTTGAAGGGCGCGTAAAACGCTTTGATCGTGACCATGTCTTTTTCAATATCGCCCGTGGGGTAGAACACAGGCCCCAAGCCGCTGATCTTGCGCGAGTAGTCCATGTAGCCCAGCACGATGGGCACTTGCGCTTTCAGGGCGATGTAGTAAAAGCCGGTTTTCCAGTAGCGCGTTTTGCTGCGCGTGCCCTCGGGTGGCACCACCAAGTGGACCGCACCGCTGGCCTGGATCAGCTCTTGCGCGCAACTGTCCACCAAGTTGGAGGATTGCGCACGGTTCACCGCAATGCCGCCGAGCCAGCGCATGATGGGTCCAAAGGGGAAAGTAAAAATACTTTGCTTGCCCATCCAATAAGCCTTGAGGTTCAAGCCAAAGGCGACCATCAACAAATAGGGCAGATCCCAGTTGCTGGTGTGGGGTGCGGCGATGACCACACATTTTTCAAGACCTGGAGGCAAACTGCCTTCCAGTTTCCAGCCGGTGAGCTTGAGAAAAGAGACCGAAGTGGCGCGCAAAACCGTGTTCACGATGGGCGTGTCAAAGAGGGTGCGGTGCATGAAAGGCCGATCTGCAAATAAAAGAATTCGTTTGTCGGCAGATGCCTGGGTTTATTGTCAAACGAAGCGCCGGGCGATTATGCCGCTCAATGCACAGGGGCTCGCAGCAAGGCTTGAAGGCAGCCTTACCTGAGCATCAGTTGCTGAAAAGTTCGCTGTGCGTACCGGCCCGCACAAAGTGGATCGACTTTTCGTCAAGCTGGTAGATCAGCAAAAAATCACCACCGATGTGGCATTCGCGGTGATCGGCCCAATCCCCTTTGAGCGCGTGGTCCAGCCATTCGGGCCCCAATGGTGCTTCGTGGGCAATGAGTTGCAGCATGGCTTCTTTCAGGCGCACCATGTCGTAGCGCCCTGAGTGCGACAAACGTTGCCAGTCTTGGAGAAACGCCCGCGTGTAGTCAGACGCCAGCGGCAAGGCCGCCCGTTTACTTGCGGCTGTTTTTTTCAAGATCAGCGAACAACTTATCAGCTGTTGCAAAACGCGCGCGGCGCTGGGCGATCATGGCGCGCGACTCGTTCATGGCAGCCAGTGTTTCGGCGTTAGGGACTTTGAGTTCGATGGGAAAGGCTTGGTCAATCACCACGCGGCGCAAAAACAAACGCACGGCATCGGACATCGACAAGCCCATGGCTGTCAGTGCCACAGTGGCTTGTTCTTTGATGTCGTCATCGACCCTGATGTGCAGCATGGAGGTTTGTGCGGTCATAGAGATTCCTGCGAAATGGAGGACCGATTATGTATCTCAATTGAGTTTTGTCAAGCCGTCTTACACCGTTCATGCGGTTGAAATTTTTCAATACCACCAAGCCACGGCATAAGGAATCAGCACCGCGCCCACAATGCCGTGCAAGCCCATGCCTAGGCTGGCATAAGCCCCAGCCTCGGCGTTGACGCTGAAGGCGCGAGACGTGCCGATGCCGTGCGCGGCCACGCCCAGGGCAAAGCCGCGTTGCCACCAGGCGGTGACGCGCAGGGCGTCGAGCACATAGCGACCGAGCACCGCGCCCAAGATGCCGGTGCTGACTGCAAAGATGGCCGTCAAGGTGGGCGAAGCTTGTACGCGTTCGGCAATGCCCATGGCAATCGGCGCGGTGACCGACTTGGCCACCAGGCCGCGGACCAATGACTCGTCTACGCCCAACCAACGCGCCATGCCCACAGCGGTGAACACTGAAGTCACACCGCCCGCCACCAACGACAGCAGCAACACCCCCATGCGGCCCTTGAGCGATGCAAAACCGGTGTAGATCGGAATGGCCAGCGACACCGTGGCCGTGCCCAATAAAAAGTGTACAAACTGCGCGCCTTCAAAGTATTTGGCGTACGGCATGTCGAGCACGCTGATGCTGAACGTGACCAGCACCACCGCAATCAACACCGGGTTGGCCAGCGGGTTGCGTTGGCTGCGTTCGTACAGCGTGAGGCCTAGCAGGTAAGCGCTGAGCGTCAGCACTAAAGCCAACAGTGGGCTGCCAGAGAGATAGACCCAAATCTCCGAGATGGGGGGCAAGTTGTTTTGAAATTCATTGCGCATGGTGCTCAGTCCTTTCTGGCCAAGACTTTGAGCACCAGCGACGTCACTGCCACCGTGGCCACCACGCTCACCACCAAGGCCGCGCTGATGGCCCAGGCGTTGGCTTGCAACACCGGCAGGTAAAGCACCACCCCCACCGACGCGGGAATGAACAAAAGTCCCAAGTGCTGCAAGATGCCTCGCCCCGCCACATCGATCGACGCCGGCACGTGGCCGCGCAGACTCAAAAAAACCAACAACAACACCAAGCCCAGCACGGGCCCCGGAATGAACGGCAGCGCGAACTTGGACACCAGGTCGCCGAGCGCTTGGAAGATGAAGAGTTGAACAAGGCCTTGAATCATGGGTTCAGTGTAGACAAGGGCTTTGGACTTGGCGAGTTCAAACAGTTGTAATGAAAAAGGGCGGTATCGGCATTTGTGCCGATACCGCCCAGTCACGTTTCCAACGCAAGCAGCCCTTGTCAGGCTAGATCAAAGCGGTCGGCGGTCATGACCTGAGTCCAGGCGGCGACAAAGTCGCGAGCAAACTTTTCTTGGTTGTCGTCCTGCGCGTAGACCTCGGCATAGGCCCGCAGAATCGAGTTGGAGCCAAAGACCAGATCCACTCGAGATGCGGTCCACTTGGCTTTGCCGGTTTTGCGGTCGCAAATGTCGTACGAGTTTTTGCCCGTGGGCTTCCACTCGTTTGCCATATCGGTCAGGTTGATAAAAAAGTCATTGCTCAAGACCCCCACACGGTCGGTGAACATGCCATGTTGTGAGCCGCCGTGGTTGGTGCCGAGCACGCGCATGCCACCGATCAAGGCCGTCATCTGGTGCGCGGTCAGGCCCATGAGTTGGGCGCGGTCCAGCAGCAACTCTTCAGGGCTGACCACGTAGTTCTTCTTGAGCCAGTTGCGAAAGCCATCGTGAATGGGCTCCAGCACCGCGAACGATTCGGCATCCGTCATGGCCTCTGTGGCATCGCCTCGCCCGGGCTTGAAGGGCACAGGGATGTCAAAGCCTGCCGCTTTCACGGCCTGCTCTACACCCAGGTTGCCGGCCAGCACGATCACATCGGCCACGCTGGCACCCGTCTCCTTGGCAATGCCCTCGAGTACGGTCAGCACTTTGGCCAGGCGAGCAGGTTCGTTGCCTTCCCAGTCCTTTTGCGGGGCCAAGCGTATGCGTGCGCCGTTGGCGCCGCCGCGCATGTCTGAGCCGCGGAAGGTGCGGGCGCTGTCCCATGCGGTGGCGATCATGTCGCTCTGGCTCAGGCCGATGGCCGCGATCTTGGCTTTGACGGCGGCCACGTCGTAGTGCGTGTTGCCAGCGGGCACGGGGTCTTGCCAGATCAGGTCCTCTTGCGGCACTTCGGGGCCGATGTAACGCGCTTTAGGCCCCAGGTCTCGGTGGGTCAACTTGAACCAGGCGCGAGCAAAGACTTTGGTGAAATACGCCGGGTCTTTGTAGAAGCGCTCTGAAATGACACGGTAAGCCGGGTCCATCTTCAAGGCCATGTCGGCGTCGGTCATGATGGGGTTGTGGCGAATTTGCAGGTCTTCCACATCGACCGTTTTGTCTTCTTCTTTGATGTCGATCGGCTCCCACTGCCATGCACCGGCGGGGCTTTTTTGGAGTGCCCACTCGTAGGTGAACAGCAAATAGAAATAGCCGTTGTCCCACTTGGTCGGGTGGGTCGTCCAGGCGCCTTCAAGGCCGCTGGACACGGTATCGCGACCGATACCACGGGTCGTGTGGTTCATCCAGCCCATGCCTTGCTCAACCACATCAGCGCCTTCGGGCGCGGGGCCTAAACTGGGGGCCTGGCCATTGCCGTGGCATTTGCCCACAGTGTGACCGCCGGCCGTCAAGGCCACGGTTTCTTCGTCGTCCATGGCCATGCGTGCAAAGGTCAAGCGCACATCGTGTGCGGTTTTGAGTGGATCGGGCTGGCCGTTCACGCCTTCGGGGTTCACGTAAATCAAACCCATTTGCACCGCAGCGAGTGGGTTGGCCAGGCTCTCGCGGTTGTCGCCCTCATAACGGGTTGAGGCCAACCATTCTTTTTCAGAGCCCCAATCAATGTCTTGCTCGGGGTGCCAAATGTCTTCTCGGCCAAAGGCAAAGCCGAAGGTCTGCAAGCCCATGGACTCGTACGCCACGTTACCGGCCAAGACGATCAAGTCGGCCCAGCTGAGCTTGTTGCCGTATTTCTTTTTGATGGGCCAGAGCAAGCGCCGCGCTTTGTCCAGGTTGACGTTGTCGGGCCAGGAGTTGAGGGGCGCAAAGCGCTGGTTGCCCGTGCCCGCGCCGCCGCGCCCGTCGGCCACGCGGTATGAGCCTGCGGCATGCCAAGCCATGCGAATCATCAAGCCGCCGTAATGGCCCCAATCAGCAGGCCACCAGTCTTGGCTGTCGGTCATGAGCGCGGTCAGGTCTTTTTTGAGCGCGGGCACGTCCAGTTTTTTCACTTCCTCGCGGTAGTTGAAACCCAGCTCCATCGGGTTGGTTTTGGTGTCGTGCTGGTGCAAGATGCCCAGGTTCAGCGCCTTGGGCCACCAAGCCTGATTGGATTGACCGGTGGTGGTGTTGCCACCGTGCATGACGGGGCATTGGCCGACGTTTGACATAGATTTTTCCTTGGTTGTCTGAGATGTTGATAGCTTAAGCGGGTAGGTGAAGAGTGACTAATTCATTCTGACTATGTTCACGATCAACATTTAGACGCAGGTCAACCAAAAGCCAAGCGTTAAAAATCGCCTGCCGTCAATTGGCGCCTCCTGAATGTGCATTGGCCCGAGCTTGTCGCCTGCGCAATACTTTAACTTTCACCACGCCTGCAGCTTTTCGGCAGGGGCATGCTGGCAGTGACCCTCAGTTGCATTGAACGGGAACATCCATGACCACAGAAGAGAGTCACATGATGAAAGACATGACGGCGTATTTTGGCGGCTTTGATAGCGATAGGTCTGGCGGTCTGGTTGTGGAGCAAGGGACACCGACTGCGTTTCATGGCCCTGCCTCTGGTGCTGGTGGCCGTGATGCAATTGGTGGTGGGTGTGACTATTTTTGCGCGCACCGATGCGCAACTGGCCAGCCTGAGCACCCAGTGGGTCAGTGCGCCGACGCAGCTTAAGCAAGCAGAAACCGAACGCATGCAAACCCTGTTTGCCGAGGCGCGCGGGGATGCTTAATTGAAGGTGCTTGCGGGCCTCTCCACTTAAATCAGTTCACACCCAACGCCAGATGCATTGCCAGTTGGTTGTGCCGCTCGATCAGTGGCCCCATGTCCACCGTGGTGATCTGCCCTTGGC
>Ga0114962_10004399_pt1 | contig 11224 bp, 11 predicted proteins | sample C_130820_MF_Meta_FD_87017 | JGI IMG/M metagenome (GOLD analysis project Ga0114962, IMG submission 87017) | Freshwater microbial communities from Lake Croche, Canada to study carbon cycling - C_130820_MF_MetaG | ecosystem: Environmental > Aquatic > Freshwater > Lake | place: Lake Croche, Canada... | reverse complement strand
TACACTCGCAATATGGTCACCGGCGCGTCAAACTGCGATTTAGCGGTGATTTTGATCGATGCTCGCTACGGCGTGCAAACCCAGACCAAGCGCCACAGCTTTATTGTGTCATTGCTGGGTATCAAACATCTTATCGTCACCATCAATAAAATGGATCTGGTCGGCTACAGTGAAGAGACATACAGAAAAATCAAAGACGACTACCTGATGTTTGTTAAAAACCTTGATTTACATGACATTCATTTCATTTCATTCCGATATCGGCGCTCGATGGCGATAACGTCGTCAACTCCAGCACCAACATGCCGTGGTTTGTCGACAAGCCAATGATGCCGTTACTCAACACCATCGAAATCGTCAGCGACCACAATTTTGTTGACGCCCGCTTCCCGGTGCAATACGTCAATCGCCCTAACCTTGATTTTCGAGGTTTCTGCGGTACGGTCGCCTCTGGTGTGTTTCATCAAGGCGATGCAATCACCGCGCTGCCCTCCGGCAAAACCAGCAAGATCAAATCCATTGTCACCTATGACGGCGAGTTGAAGCAAGCATTTGCCGCTATGGCTGTGACATTGACTCTGGAAGATGAAATCGACATCAGCCGAGGAGACATCATTACCGGCCCCCAACAAGCTGCCCCCAGCATCGTCGACAAATTCAAGTCCAGTATTGTCTGGATGACCGAACAGCCAATGACCCCAGGATGCCGCTATCTAATAAAACTGGCAACCCGCAGCGTGTCCGGGTCGGTATCCGTTATACATCATCGCATCGACGTCAACACACTTGAACATCATGAAGCCAAAGCGCTGAAACTCAACGAAATCGGCGTATGTACAATCTGCGTCAACGCACCTGTAGTGTTCGATCCCTACCAGCGCAATAAATTCACCGGTTCGTTCATTGTCATCGACCAACTGACTAACGTCACCGTTGGTGCCGGCATGATTACCGGCGATGCCAGTACAGAAGACTGGCAACCGGTCAGCGCAGAAGAGCGAGCCAACCGCTTCGCTCAGAAGGCAGTGATCATTGCCTTAATCGGAAAAAATTCCAAGCAGTTGGCTTATCACATAGAGCGCAAGCTATTCGATACCGGCCATACCAGTACCGTGCTGGAAAACGCCTTTGCAACCGCTCCCGGTATTACCTCAACGCACGAGTCTACGCAGTTCAATGATGCTTTGGCTAACGCTATCAAAAACGCAGGCCTGCTGTGCTTGTGTGTTGATCACCAACCTTCAACAACTGACATCGCCTTTGACTGCAACCTTTACAGTATCGATGAGATTTATACGACATTGAAGAATCGCGGGGTGATTCATTGAACATCAATAAACAAAAGGAGGCCTGTTAATGGTTAATTTCACTCAGCGTGGACTATTCGTGACCGGAACTGACACCGGTGTTGGCAAGACTCGTATATCAGCGATCCTCGCGCATCAGCTTAATCTTCGCGGCTTGATGGTGCGTCCACGTAAACCGGTGGAGTCGGGCTGTCTGCGCGGTGAAAGTGGACTTATTCCTGTCGATGCTGCCACGTTGCAGGCTGCTGCTGGTAGCCATGAGTTACTGGCACAAATTTGCCCCTATCGGTTTGAATCGGCGTTATCACCGGAAAGGGCTGCGGCGTTGGTCGACAAAAACCTGACGCTGGTCGATGTTGCAGCCGCCTGCCGAAAAGATGTGGCAGCGTCCGATTTTTTGCTGGTGGAAGGTGCCGGCGGATTTTACTCGCCCTTGGCTTTGGGAGTGCTCAATGCGGATCTTGCCGTCGAGTTGTGCTTGCCGGTGTTACTGGTTGTGTCGGATCGGTTGGGCGCTATCAACCAAACCTTATTGGCCGTAGAAGCCATCAAACTTCGCGGCCTCACGCTGGCGGGGGTGATTTTAAATCAAGTGACTGCGGATATTGATCCCCAAATGGACAATGCGGCAGAACTATCCCGTTGGCTAGGTAAGCCGGTACTGGCAACCAATTACGTCAAGGCCGACAACGCCCAATCACCTTGGTTGTTTGCGTGCTCTGTCCTGACAAACTTAGTTGATGAACTGGAGGGGGGGTTATGAATACCCTATCAAATCAAGATCACCCATTCATGTATAGCGATTGCCTTCGCGACGTTAAAACACTGACCATTAATCTGAAATCAATGTGGTCTGAGTTTAAGCGTTTTTGCATTCAGCATACCGTTGTCATGTTTGAGGCTCCTTTATCAGATGTTGCAGCATGCTCCGGTGCGAAGAAGTTCGGCCGTGATGTAGCGTTTTCCAACATCGACATCGATGCGCGCCGAGTGTCAGTCCCAGCGATCTATCAACACCATTCAATCAATCAATAGTCATGAAAGTACAAAACCCTGTAAAACAAGAATTATGCTCAACGCCTTGCAACCTTTGTGGTAGCCAAGAGGTAACTGTTCTAGCAAATCACAGTCGCAGTGGTGAACCGCTTCGAACAATAATTTGTAGAGAATGTGGCCTAGTGTGGTCTGACCCTTTACCACATAATCCTCGTGACTTTTATGAAAATGACTATCGTATTAGCTACAAAGGCCAGTATTCTCCCAAGCTAAAGCACATTTTACGCGCTGGAAACGTTGCATTATCTCGTCATCGAAAAATCGAACAATTGCTTTCAACACCTATGGCCATTCTCGATGTTGGTTCTGGTGGGGGTGAATTCGCTTATTTGCTTCAGACTCTCGGACATCAGGTGCAAGGCATCGAACCCAATAAGGGCTATGCCGAATATTCCATAGGCGAATATGGACTCAATGTTCAAGTCGGTTTTGTTCAGGAGGTTATAATTCCTCAACAAAGTTTGGATCTAATTACTATCTGGCATGTTTTGGAACACACAGACAATCCATTTGCAGTACTAACAAAACTGCATGCTTTATTGAAACCACAAGGGATTCTTGTTGTTGAAGTGCCCAATATTGAGGCTATCTGTCAGTCACCAAAGAGTACTTTCCATGAAGCCCATATTTTTAACTTTAATATCGCCACGTTAACAAAACTGGCCGAGAAAGCCGATTTCACCGAAATTTCTCATGTGGTTTCTGCCGATGGTGGAAATATTACCCTCTTTCTGCACAAAGCCATAAAGGGCAACAATGATTTGGGTGAACTTACTATCGAGGGTAACGCTAAAAGAATTTCCAAAATTGTCAGTAATCACACCGCTTTAAAACACTACTTAACTATAAATCCTTATGTCCGGTTATTCAATCGCATCCGTCGGTATTGTTATGAAAATAATCAAAACACTCATTTTACGAGTGGGAGACAATGGCTTGATCAACTTTATAAGCATTTACAAAATAAGCATTTACAAAATTGAAAGGGGTTGAGGAACTATTAACGACCAGTGATCTGGTGGCGAGTTTTTGCAAGAGTGCCCAACAGTTAGCCATCGTACGCACACTGATCGAAACTTTACCCCCTCGACCACATCCCGATGTGACTTTTTTGTTCAAGGGTTTGCGCGGCATGGTGATAGAAAAGATTGTCTGGGCGTTTGGAAGTTTGAGCAATCCACTGCATACCCCTTGGCTTAATACCCAGCTTTTTCAATTTTCAATGGCTTAATTTATTCTCACAACCAAAAATTATTTATGTCAATTCAATCCAGAAAACATACGCAACAAGTTTTAGTCGGTAACGTTAAAGTTGGCGGTGGTGCACCGATTGTCGTGCAGTCGATGACCAACACTGACACCGCTGATGTGACTGCAAGTGTGCAACAGATAATCGAACTATCGACTGCCGGCTCGGAAATAGTCCGGGTCACAGTCAACACAGAAGAAGCAGCCAAAGCCGTGCCGGAGATCGTTAACCTGCTAGCACAAAAAGGCTTTTCAGTGCCTATCGTCGGAGACTTCCACTTCAACGGCCACAAGCTACTTGAAAAATACCCAGACTGCGCACAGGCACTATCCAAATATCGCATCAATCCAGGTAACGTCGGCAAAGGCAAGGCTCGCGATCCACAATTCCAGCAAATGATCGAATTGGCCTGCCGCTACGACAAACCGGTGCGCATTGGCGTAAACGGGGGCAGTCTCGACCCATTGGTATTGACACGATTGCTGGACGAAAATCGGCAATTGGCCAATCCAAGCACTCTACGGGCAGTGACACGAGAAGCTATTATCCAGTCGGCGCTGGAAAGTGCAACCAAGGCTCAGGAATTGGGTTTGGCTAAAAATAAAATCACGCTCTCCTGCAAAATTAGTAACGTGCAGGAATTAATCAATATTTATGAAGATTTGTCGAGTCGTTGCGATTATGCCCTGCATTTGGGGCTTACCGAAGCGGGCATGGGCTCCAAAGGCATGGTGGCTTCGGCAGCGGCCCTGGGCGTATTGATGCAACAAGGTATCGGCGACACAATTCGCGTCTCGTTGACCCCTAAGCCCGGCGCATCGCGTACCCAGGAAGTTATCGTTGCCCAGGAAATCTTGCAAACCATGGGTTTCCGTTCTTTCACGCCGATGGTCATCGCCTGCCCGGGATGCGGCCGCACCACCAGTGACTATTTTCAGAGGTTGGCGCAAGACATTCAGGGCTTTCTGCGCAATCAAATGCCGGTCTGGAAAGACAAATACAAAGGCGTGGAAACCATGGAAGTGGCGGTGATGGGTTGCGTGGTCAACGGCCCCGGCGAAAGCAAAAATGCCAACATTGGCATCAGTCTGCCTGGCAGCGGCGAAACACCGGTGGCACCGGTATTTGAGGACGGCGTCAAAACCGTTACCTTGAAAGGTGATAAAATAGCCGAAGAATTTCAGGTTTTGGTCGAACGTTATATCGAGTCGCATTACGGTGCGCATTGAAGCGCTGCACTATTTTTGTCCATAATCGTTGACAACAATGATCGTTCAAGGCTAGTTGTGAACTCCAAAACAACCCTGCATCGTAACGCCGACGTTGAACACCATACCGGATTACAAGACTTGCCTTGTGCGTATAACACGCAAGGTTTTCCCTGCAATAGTTTCTCAAACCCCCGAGGTTAAACATGCCGCAATACCATTCCCATATTTCCACCCAGGGCATCAACATGACTGGTACACACACACTTTGGCGCGCCACCGGCATAAAGAATGAGGATTTTTCCAAGCTGATCATTGCCATTGCAAACTCCTTCACTCAGTTCGTGCTGGGCCATGTCCATATAGCTGGTGTCTATCGCGCCTTAAGCATAATGGGCCTTCTAGGCGAATTGGATCACGTCAGCCTGATCAATTGCAATGCACCGGCTGAACATACACTGAGGTTAAGCGTAAATAAGTTAAACACTTCGAATAAATTAATGGTTCGGTTTTTGAATTCTCAAACAGGTTTCGGTGGTCACGCATGAATAATCAAACGATGGTGCAACGCGATTTGAAGGTGCTCTGGCATCCTTGCAGTCAGATGAAGGATCACGAATCAGTGCCGTTGATTCCGATCAAATCTGGACAGGGAGTTTGGTTGGAGGATTTCGAGGGAAAGCGCTATCTGGATGCAATCAGTTCTTGGTGGGTAAATATTTTCGGGCATGCCAATCCGGTCATCAACCAGGCCGTCAAGCAACAGCTCGATACTCTGGAACACGTTATTCTCGGTGGGTTTACGCATGAAGCAGCGGTGACATTAGCCGAAAAATTGGTTGAAATCACGCCGCCTGGACTGGATAAATGTTTCTATGCCGATAACGGTTCGTCAGCCGTCGAAGTTGCGCTGAAGATGAGTTTTCATTACTGGCGCAATCTCGGTAAAACTCAAAAAAACCAATTCATTACGCTGGAAAACAGTTACCACGGCGAAACTCTGGGCGCACTGGCGGTCGGCAATGTTGCGTTGTACAAGGAAACCTATGCGCCGCTGTTGATGGATGTCATCACGGTACCCGGGCCGGATTGCTATCATCGTGAAAGCGGCGAAACTTGGCAAGATTATTCAATCCGCCGTTTCGCCGACATGGAGCGCACTCTGGCAAAACACGCCGATTCGGTGTGTGCGGTGATCATCGAGCCGCTGGTACAATGCGCTGGCAGTATGCGCATGTATCACCCTGTTTATCTGACGATGCTGCGCGAGGCTTGCGACCGATACGGTGTGCATCTAATCGCCGACGAGATAGCGGTTGGTTTTGGCCGCACTGGCACCTTGTTCGCATGCGAACAGGCGGCCATCAGCCCAGATTTCATCTGTCTTTCTAAAGGACTGACCGGCGGCTATCTGCCCTTGTCGGCGGTGTTGACCAGCAACACGGTTTATCGGGCGTTTTACGATGATTACCAAAACCTCACCGCGTTTTTGCACTCACACAGTTACACCGGAAATGCACTGGGTTGCCGGGCGGCATTAGCAACTATCGGCCTTTTTCAGCAGCAGGATGTACTTGGCAATAATCGCCAATTGGCGGCTGTCATGGCCAAAGCAATCGAACGCTTTCAGGATCATCCCAACGTCGCTGAAGTCCGGCAAACCGGCATGATCGTCGCCATTGAGCTGGTCAAAAACAAACAAACTCGTGAAGCTTACCCGTGGCAGCAACGCAGAGGCTTGAAAGTTTATCAGTATGCGCTCGGTCGTGGCGTGTTGTTGCGGCCATTGGGCAATGTTATATATTTCATGCCGCCCTATGTGATCACGGAGCAGGAGATCGCACTGATGATAGAAGTCGCTTGGCAAGGCATTCAATATGCGGTGCGCGACTGATGTATGTTTCCCGTATATCTGTCTCGGCCCTAGTCAACTCAATAGCCGTATCAAAATCGATGGTAATGAGGTCAAATCAAAAGAAACACCGCCCGCCTGTTTTAGCCGGTACTGCAAACCCTGCAACGCGCTACCTTGAGTTGGGTGTCGCGCATACGGTGCATATGCGAATATCGCTGTCTATATACGTCAAGATAACAAGCAAGCTATGTTCGATCGGGCGGCACACTAGTATTTAAGAATGGTCGCCTTGTGGTGCGTGACGGAGAATTGGAAGAGCGTATTCATGGCACTGCGCAGATGATTTATCTAAGCAATGATCTAGGCATCAAACGCACGATTAAAAACCATTTTGACCGATTTTACAGTCTATCCCTAGAAAATTTTACCCAAAATTCCGTAAAGCCCCGTCTCTTGAGTTCGGGGACCTACTTTGGTGCTGTTTGGTGATATACTTTTGTCCTGACGTATTTACACAGTTTATGTTGTTATTCGAGTAGCTGAACGATGCAGAACCGATATTTTCAGCAAACTAATTTTTATAACCTGAGCAATCAATTTAAACACGTAATCTCTATGCCGCATTTACTCAATTGGACTGAACTATTTAAAGATCTCGTCGGTATGTTTGCGATTCTTAATCCCTTAGGTGCCATCCCGATTTACCTGACTATGACTGCCCATAAATCAATAATCGAAATGCGCCATATAGCCGCTAAGGCGTCAATTGCTGTTGGCGTTATATTAATTATTTCAATCTGGATCGGTAATTTACTATTACAGTTTTTTGGTATCGGTATGCCAGCCTTCCGAATTGCCAGCGGTATTTTAGTGATGCTGATTGCGATTTCAATGTTTCAAGCCAAAATAAGCCAGGCAATACATACCCATGAAGAAGCACTAGAAGCGGAAGATAAAGAAGGTATAGCTGTTGTGCCTCTAGCGATTCCTTTGCTGGCAGGGCCCGGCGCAATCAGTCTGGTCATAGTCAATGCAGAGCAGATGTCGCATTGGACTGATAAAGTAATCATTAGCTTAGTGTCTGTATTTTTAGCCGGCGTTGTGTGGATAATTTTAAGCTTGGCAGTGCCTTTAGGAAAGCGATTAGGTACGGCAGGTATTAATATAGGAACCCGGATTATGGGACTCCTGCTGGCAGCCATGGCGGTTCAGTTTATTGTCAACGGTTTGATTGCGTTGTTTCCCGCATGGACACATATATAAGTCAATCTTCTTTGCCTGATACCGGTTCAATTGAGCGATCAACAACCAAAATATCATTCGGGGAAAATTCCAGCACCCATCATGGAAGTTCCTTGTGCACGGGCAAAAAGGTCGCAACCGGTTTTTTAACGAGCAATTCGTTTAAATCTAAGGACGTTTTAAGTTAGTCATCAGCAGGCGATGAAAATCCTGCCGATACCTTGCTCATAAACAGCAGGTAGTAAGCGTGAAATAGTTACAGTGAAACATTTTATCGCTATTACATGATAACAGGTCAGCAGGCAGTATTGATTCTACAACTGTGCTTGCTATAGCAAAATTAGAAGGTTTTGAAGTTTATGCTATTTCACTTCTTTAAGGAATTTGAGCAAAAGAAAAACAACTCAATCATAATAAAGCCGAGGAAAGCAACACTAGTTAGACATGATTAATGACAGCAGATAGCAGGAACTAACATAAACTGCTGCTCATCTTGGCTATGACGAAAGCAAGTTGCGTAAAGTGCTCCATCAGACACATTAAGCAACTAACCGTTAAACACAAATAAGGAGTAGGGTAATGACTGGCTTTAAAGAAATAGCAACACTGGCTTTATTAGCGTTGGGCTTACTACTGGGTCATACTGTAGAGGCTCAAGATACTGTTAGTTCAGTAGGTTCAAATGGAAATAGTTATAAGCTCGTTGCAACTTATGAGCTTGGCGATAACGGTCCCATGGGTGGCAAAGTATATTATGTCGATGATTCTGGTGAGCATGGCTTAGAAGCGAAAGCAGCCGATGAGATCAATTCGCTAACTTGGAGCGACGCTGTTATAACGGCCGGCGCTCATGGCTTCGGTTGGCATTTACCGACAAAGACGGAATTACAAATGTTATATGAACACAGAAACGTGGTGAGGGGGTTTGCTATAGACGACTATTGGAGTTCAACAGAACTCGACATTAACAGCGCCTGGATCCAAGGCTTCGGGAATGGCGACCAAGATCGCTACAATAAATACAGTAAACTTAGTGTGCGTGCTGTCCGGGCTTTTTAATATGTCGCAACAACCGCGAACAAAAGCCTCTATGCCAAAAGTCGCCTGCGTTCATGATGGCGAATGCCCGATCAGCACCATTGAAATCAATGCGATGAAATAACTCGATAAAGCTCGCAATATCAATTGGGTGAATATTACCCATGACTATGGTAACCAAACTGATCCGTGCAGAAAATAAAGTGATTATCGCTTGTGGATTGGAAGGAGCTCAAAGATTCATCAAATAAGCTGTTAGGTTTGCACTGAAATAACTTCTTCTTGAAGTCAATAAAACCAAACATTTGCCTAAATGTTGCTAATGTGACGTTTTACCTATCCCGGTCTGGGTATAGTCAGAAATCATGAAACTTAATAAACAAAATAGCTCGGACTTGGAGATAAATTATGAATATACTAGTTGCAAAAATGCTTAGTTTGTTTAAGAATGATCGATATGCAGAAAATACGATAGACCTTACTGAAAAGCCAATCAGCACAGCCGCCTTTGTTGTAAATAAAGAACCCGAGCAACTTCACCAAGGCAAAAGACGCTTGAAGGAAATCTACACAAGCCACTGGGATTTGGATTATCTGCCTAGAAAAGAAGTCGATAAAATATTAGCGGAAATTAAGCATATTAAGCTTTAGGCAAATTCGCCATCGGCAATACACCCTAATGAAAATCTATCATATTGAAACCTTGCCCAGGGTATGCAAATAATAAAGCCGAAAACGTTAAGCAGTTTTACAGCTCTATTGTTTTGACATTCAATAGAAGACGTTTTTCTAATATTGCGTATTACAAAACACATTTAAAATGCCTATAGATGGCTTTATTGAGTGCTTTACTGTAAGTTTCGGATTATGGATAGAGCCTAATTCACGTCGCTTTGAGTTTGCAAATAATGGATGCTAAATAAATCATCCGGGTCTGTCCAGACTTTAACAGGGTGAAAACCTGCGCGTAACGCGAGACTATGAAATCCGACTACGCTGTATTTGTGTGAGTTTTCAGTATGTATGGCTTCCCCTGCTTTAAAGTGAATCAGCTCATCGTCGATACTTACGTCTTGCTCCCGGTCACTCACCAAATGCATTTCGATACGATCGAGTTCCCGTTTGTAAAATGCACGATGTTGGAACTGGTCTACCTGAAAATTCGCACCCAGTTCGCGGTTAAGCCGCACCAGTAAATTCTTGTTAAATGCCGCGGTCACTTTCTGCTGATCATTATAAGCGGCTTCCAAAACGCCAATATCCTTGATCAGGTCGACCCCAATCAATAAACCGCCATCATTACCAACAAGCTGAGCGATTCGTCCAAGCAAGTCCACTACTTCTTCCGAAGATAAATTGCCAATGCTTGAGCCGGGAAAAAAGGCGATACGGTTCTTGCCTTTTAAGCCTGGAGGTAAGCTCCAAGGGTCAGCATAATCGACGCAGATCGCATGAACTTTAAGCCAGGGATAATCCTTCGCGAGCAAACTGGCGGATTGGAACAAATGATCCCTAGATATATCCATTGGTACGTAACATTTTGGCTGTATTGCCTCGAGCAATAGACGAATCTTGGAGCTGCTGCCGCTACCGAGTTCAAAGAGCACTGCGTCCGGCCCGATCGAGTCGGCTATTTGATAGCCGTATTGTTTTAGCAAGCTAATTTCCGTGCGGGTTAGGTAATATTCAGGCAGCTCGCAAATTCGGTCAAACAACAGGGAACCCTGTGGATCGTAGAAGTATTTTGGTGCAATGTGTTTTTGCTCGGCCTTCAAGCCGGCGAGGATATTGGCCCGGAAATCGCCCAAGGCGGGATGAAAATCGTGAAAATCAATCAAGGGTGGTTTCTTCATGCGTCGTCTGCCAAGCGGAGGCCCATAAACTGCCATCGGCTATGAGGATAAAAAAAATTACGGTAGGTTTTACGAATATGATGAGCGGGTGTGGCACAAGACCCACCTCGAAGCACCCATTGATTACACATAAATTTACCGTTGTATTCGCCGATCGCACCTTCCAGCTGTCGGTAGCCGGGATAGGCTGTATAGGCGCTTTGCGTCCATTCCCAAACATCACCGCCCAATTGCCTGAATCTATTCCCGGGAGTTGCGGGTTGCGGATGAAAACGCCCGGTTTCTTGGAAATTGCCTAGCGTTAAATCTTCATCTGCAGCCGCATATTCCCATTCAGCTTCCCTGGGTAAGCGTTTGCCTGCCCACGTAGCATAAGCATCCGCTTCAAAATAACTGATATGGCAGACCGGTTCATC
>Ga0114962_10004395_pt1 | contig 11230 bp, 9 predicted proteins | sample C_130820_MF_Meta_FD_87017 | JGI IMG/M metagenome (GOLD analysis project Ga0114962, IMG submission 87017) | Freshwater microbial communities from Lake Croche, Canada to study carbon cycling - C_130820_MF_MetaG | ecosystem: Environmental > Aquatic > Freshwater > Lake | place: Lake Croche, Canada... | reverse complement strand
TGTTTCGCAAGATTCTGATTTCAATGATTTTAATCTTTTGCATGGTTTTCCACCAAAAATTATTTGGATTCGAACTGGCAACGTTAAAACCCTTGCGATTGTAACACTTTTAACAAATCATTTTAGCGATTTAGAAAAGTTTTTGCTGGACGATAAATATGGTTGTTTTGAAATAGTAAGTGTTTTTAATAAATAATATAAATGAAACGTGTTGTTGTAGGGTTATCAGGAGGTGTAGATTCAAGTGTGAGTGCTTATCTCTTAAAAGAACAAGGATATGAAGTGATTGGAATGTTTATGCGTAATTGGCACGATGAAAGTGTTACGCTCTCAGATGAATGTCCTTGGATAGACGATGCTAACGATGCTTTATTAATTGCAAATCAATTAAATATCCCTTTTCAAATTATTGACTTAAGTGCTGAATACAAAGACAAAATTGTAGACTATATGTTTGCAGAATACCAAGCTGGTCGCACACCAAATCCGGACGTACTTTGTAATCGCGAAATTAAATTCGATGTATTTCTTAAAGCTGCGCAAAAATTAGGCGCTGAATATGTTGCAACTGGACATTATTGTCGTAAAATTGAAAAAGAAGATGGAACTGTAGGTTTATTAACTGGAAAAGACAATAATAAAGATCAGTCTTATTTTTTATGTCAATTAAATCAAAATCAATTAGCTAAAGCTTTATTTCCAATTGGAGAACTAGAAAAATCGAAAGTACGTGAAATAGCAACTGAACAAGGACTTATTACTGCAGATAAAAAAGATTCGCAAGGATTATGTTTCGTTGGAAAAATTAGTTTACCTATTTTCTTACAACAAAAACTGGAAGCCAAAAAAGGAAAAGTAATTGAGATACCAAATAACCTACCTGCTTTGGTAGCGTACCACGAAATCGATGCAACGATCGAAAATGTAGAGAAATTAGTAGTCCCATTTGAATTTAAGGAATCGGATGGATTGGTTGTTGCAGAACACCAAGGCGCTCATTTTTATACGATTGGACAACGTAAAGGACTTCAAATTGGTGGTAGACCAGAACCTTCTTTTGTAGTTCAACTAGATGTCGACAATAACTTGGTTTTTAGTGGACAAAATGAAAATCACTTAGCCCTTAATCGAAAAGCTTTATATATCAAATCGGAAGATTTTCACTACGTAAACACAAACTTTCATTTAGAACTGGATATACCACGTGAAGTATTACTTAAAATACGTTACCGTCAAGCATTGCAAAAAGGGAAGTTAGTTAAAAAAGAGAAAGGATATTACGTTCTCTTTGACACGCTTATGAAAGGCATTACACCAGGCCAATTTGCTGCGTTCTATCTAGAAGATGAATTGGTAGCTTCCGGAGTTATTAAGCACTAAAAAAGGCCTACCTTTTGGGTAAACCTTTTCGTTGTATTAATTGAAACTTAATTTTCTTACTCGCAATTAATTTTGAGAAAAACTAAAGAAAATTGATTGATTCAATGGTTTAGTAGCTGTATGTCCAAAGGTTATTAAATCCATTAATTCAGCCACTTCAATTATACTTAAAGAAGTGTTCTCCCCTTTTTCAAAATGCATTTTTAATTTATGCTCTGCGATGGTAATTGCATTATTAATCATACTATATATTTTTAAATTATTGCTCGGTTTTGTTATCTATTACGGCAGGTGTTAATAAATAGTTACAAAATGTTAATAAAAAAAATATTTTTTTGAGATAAACGTAAATAAATTATTGATTTACAAAAACATAGAAACAACTTGGAGGCGCAATACTTAAAGCACTTCAGATACTACTTCAAAACTTATATGTAAATTTGCAATCAAAAATTAACTAACTATGACTGAAGAATTAAATAATGTGAGTTATGCTATCGGATTAAGTGTAGCATCTAGCTTAAAAGAACAAAATTTAGATCAATTAGATCCAACTGTTTTATCGAACGCAATTAAAGATGTGTTTGAAAATAAAACTCCAAAGTTTTCTCCAAACGAAGCACAAGATATAATTCAAAATTATTTGAAAGAAGTAAGTGAAAAACAATTCGCAAAAAACAAAGAAGAAGGAGAAGCTTTTTTAACTGAAAATGGGTCAAAAACAGGCATTACAACTACCCCATCTGGCTTACAATACGAAGTTGTAGTAGAAGGTACTGGAAAAACTCCAAGCGCTACTGACGTTGTAGAAGTGCATTACCATGGTACGCTTATCAATGGAAATGTGTTTGATAGTTCCATTGAAAGAGGAACTCCAGCTACTTTTGGTGTAAATCAAGTAATCAAAGGTTGGACAGAAGCATTACAATTAATGAAAGAAGGTTCAAAATACCGTCTTTACATTCCGCAAGATTTAGCTTATGGGGCACACCCTCACCCAGGTGGACCAATTGAACCATTAATGGCGTTAATTTTTGACGTAGAATTAATCTCCGTGAAATAGATGAAAAAATATTTTCTATTAACAACACTTGGATTATTATTGTTTGCTTGTGCTTCTTCAGAAGATAAAGAAGCAGTTAAATTAACTTCCTTTAAGGATCGTATTTCGTATGCGCTTGGTGCAGATCACGCACGAGCAATTACAGAATCTGGAGATCCAAACTTTGCAAAATACGATTTGGAAAAAATGGTCGTTGGATTCGAACAAGGTCTTAAGAATAAAGAGGCTTTTGATAAGGGGTGTGAATCCACCATCAAAAAACTTTTTGGAAATTCAGGAAGAGCTTTTGATGCAAAACATGCATTAGAAGGTTCGGAATGTATCGGTAAATTATCTGGTGTGATTTTTAATTCTAGTTGGACAAAAAATAAAGCCTTAGATAAAATCGACCTAAAACTAGTAATCAAGGGATTTACGGATGGTTTGCATAAATCAGACACCATCATCAAAAGAGATGAACAAAGCATGATGATTCAAAATTTCATGTTTGATATCTATAAGTTAAATGGTGAAAAATTATTGTCTGATGCAAAAAAATTACCTGGTGTGAAAATTTTACCATCTGGAATTGTGGTTCAAACAATTAAAGAAGGAACAGGAACTAACCCAACAAAAGGTGGAGATGTATTAGCACACTATATCTTAATGAATGCACTTGGAGATACACTTCAAAGTTCTTTTGACATGGTGGAGATATACAAACAACCGCTTACTCCTTTTGGATTAGCAAATGTAATCCAAGGATGGCAAGAAGGGATACCAACCATGAAAAAAGGTGGAACTTACAAATTATACGTGCCTTACCACCTAGCATATGGTGAACAAGGAATGTTTAATCCACAAACAAAAAAATACGATATTCAACCGTACCAATCTTTGGTATTCTATATCGAGCTTATCAATCATGGTCCAGCTGGAACATTGACAAAATAAATAAATAAACATCACTTTTTAAAAAGGCTTACTCATCGAGTGAGCTTTTTTTTTATATTTATCAAGATATCCAAAAAATAAAATCTTCACTTGAAAACAAACTACATAAAATAGTTTTTAAAAGGTGAAATTTTTAAAAAAAAACAAATGAAAAAAATACTTATAATTCTTTTTACCCTTTCATTTATTCAATTGCATGCGCAAACGAATGGGTATACCTGCAATAAATCCAAAACGTATAAGCACAAGGTAAAATCAAATACCCTTCCTCTAAATTATATCCAAGAGACTGAAAAATATGACGTTATCCATTACGACCTTGATTTGAAGGCAAATAACATGAATACAAATTTAGTAGGCACCGTGAAAATGACTGCTATTGCGAACGAAAATATAGATACGGTAATTTTTGAATTATTTCCATCTTACACCATAGATACACTTTTAGTAAATCAAAATACCGCCCTATTTAGTTGGAGGGAAACAGGTATTCATTGTAAGGTAAATGTGAAAAAAGGAGAGAAATTCACAATCTCAACAAGCTATTCAGGGAAAGCGCCAGACGAATCCACAAATCCATTAGGTGGGGCAGGTTATTCACAAAAACAATCTCCTTCCTGGAAAAAGAATGTCAGTTGGACATTGAGTGAACCTTTTTCCGCGTATGAATGGTTTCCGTGTAAGCAATCCTTAACCGATAAAATAGACAGTGTGTATATTAAGATTACAGTACCTGATAGTTGTATGGCTGGTTCTAATGGTTTACTTCAAAACATAACTTCACTTCCTAATAATCAAAAGTGTTTTTACTGGAAACATCTACAACCAATTGATTACTACTTAATTTCTTTTAGTGTTGCTAATTATATAGATTACTCCCTATACGCACATCCGAAAGATGCCGATTCTATTTTAATTCAAAATTATGTTTACCCAAATGCATTAGCTAAATTTAAAGATCAAATAGATAATACTGCTGATTTTATCGAATATTATTCGGATATATATTCTCTCTACCCTTTTCAAAAAGAAAAATATGGCCATTGTATGGCTCCAATTAGCGGAGGAATGGAACACCAAACAATGACCACTTTAGGTTTTTTTGACGAAGAATTAGTGGCGCACGAACTTGCGCATCAATGGTGGGGAGATCACGTGACATGCGGTTCTTGGTCAGATATTTGGTTAAACGAAGGTTTTGCAACCTATTCAGAATATTTAATGTTAGCAAAGCTATTTCCTGGTAGCGAAAAAGGGAAACTGAACGATATACATAATTCAGTACTCTCTGTCTCTAACGGTAGTACTTGGGTTAAAGATAGTTTGAATGAGAATAGTATTTTTTCACGAGAATTAGTTTATGATAAAGGAGCTGCAATTATTCATACATTACGTTATATTATTCAAAACGACGCACTATTCTTTCAAGCGTTACGGAACTATCAATCAGAATTTGGATTTAAAACTGCAACTGCATCAGACTTCAAAAAGAGTGTTGAAAAAACAACTGGTATCGATTTAACAAATTATTTTAATGAATGGTATTATGGAGAAGGATATCCTACGTACGCCGCAAAATTGATTCCAAAATCCGACAATACAGTTGAATTAACTGTTACGCACAAAGGATCTGCACCTAACATAACTCCTTGTTTTACAAACCCCATCGATATTCGAATTAGCCGAACAAATAAGACAGACACAATTATTCGAGTTGCAATTACTTCTAATCTGCAAAAAACGAGTTTTTCACTTGCATTAGGTTTGAAAGAAGTAATTGAAATTGACCCTACTAATTTTATTGTTAACCGCGTAGAACAATTTACAAATCACATTGATACTATGCATGACAATATATTAATCTACCCAAATCCTACGCAAGATTTTATAACTATCGAATTGAAAAACCCAATGAATGCTACCGTAAAACTCATTTCAATCGATGGTAAAATACTCATAGAAAAAACTTTTTCAAAAGAAACACAATTGGATATACGCAATCAAAGTCCCGGATCTTATATCCTTGTTATCGAGAATGAAGGAAGAATTTTCGAACAAAAAATAGCCAAAAATTGAGATCAAAAATTGTTAATTAATTCTGAATATTAAATAGCTAAACAATCCTTTTTTCGTGATTTTACACTTAAATTTGCACATAAATATTTTTACATGGAAACAAAAGATTTACAAAACATAGCGTCTCAAGTACGTAGAGACATCGTAAGAATGGTAGCCCAAGTTAGTTCAGGTCACCCAGGTGGATCTCTAGGTTGTGCAGATTTCTTAACCGTTTTGTATTTTGATTCCATGAAGCATTCCAATGCACCATTCTCTCTAGATGGTATAGGAGAAGATTTATTTTTCTTATCGAATGGCCATATTTCCCCAGTTTGGTATAGTGTACTAGCACGCGCTGGATACTTCCCTGTTGCTGACTTAGGAACCTTCCGTCGTTTGGGATCCAAACTACAAGGACATCCAAGTACCGATAAAAAACTTCCAGGAATTCGTATTGCATCCGGTTCTTTAGGACAAGGTTTATCAGTTGCAATCGGTGCAGCGGAAACAAAAAAATTAAACGGAGACGATTCGTTTGTATTCACATTACATGGGGATGGTGAGTTGCAAGAAGGTCAAATTTGGGAAGCTGCTATTTATGCTGCTGCTAAAAAAATAGACAAACTCATAGCTACTATTGATTATAATGGAAGACAAATTGATGGAGACGTTGACGATGTAATGGCTCTTGGAAATTTACCTGCTAAATTCGCTGCTTTTGGTTGGATTGTTTATGAAATGGATGGACATAACATCGATGAAATAAAAGCGACAATAGCGAAAGCAAAAGCAGGTTCTGGTCAAGGAAAACCTTCTGTTATCATTATGAAAACTGAAATGGGTAAAGGTGTTGATTTCATGGAAGGTACACATAAATGGCATGGTTCCGCTCCTAATCCAGAACAACTTGCATCCGCTTTAACACAATTAGAAGAAACACTAGGAGATTATTAATTGAAAAAGGTAGTTTTCATACTTTGTTTTAGTCTTTCACTTGTTTCTTTTGGACAAGAGAAACTAACGCGTATCCTATTTATCTTGGATGCATCCAACAGTATGAATGCCACTTGGACGGATAATCAAACACGTATTGAAGCTGCTAAAGAATTACTTGCACAAGCTGTTGACAGTCTGGTTGGTAGTGAAAATTTAGAAATTGCATTACGTGTATACGGACACCAATCTCCTATTACTGCTACGTTTCAAGATTGTAACGACACCAAATTAGAAGTTCCTTTTGCAAAAGACAATTATGGTCGCGTAAAAGGAATGATAAAAACTATAAAAGCAAAAGGTACTACACCAATTGCCCGTTCCTTAGAAGCTGCTGCGGAAGATTTCCCGGATATGAATTCACGTAACATCATCATCTTAATCACGGATGGACTAGAAGCATGTGACAACGACCCCTGTGTAATAGCCAAAAAACTGCATGATAAAGGCGTGGTGGTTACCCCTTTTGTAATCGGTCTAGGTTTGGATCTTTCGTATTTAGAACAATTTAAATGTATCGGAAGTTACTCGGAAGCAGAATCTAAAAGTGCATTTAAAAACGCTTTGAAAAGTGTTGTAAATAAAGCGTTGGTTAATACAACCGTTGAAGTAGACTTAAAAGACATTACCGGAAAACCATCCGAAACAGATGTTACTATGTTTTTTTATAAAGCGGGGACAAATCAGTTGAAATATACCATGCAACATACCATTAATCGCTATGGTAATCCAGATACATTAATTTTAGATCCGTCCATTCAATATGATTTAGTAGTAAACACATTACCTCGAAGAGAAGTAAATGATATTACGATTAAAAAAAATACCCACAATACAATTCCAGTAGATGCACCACAAGGATTTATTCGTTGCAGATTAAACAACGCCTCTAGATCGTATGATATCGAAAGTCGTGTAATGTTGGCAAACGATCCAACCACTTTAAATGTGCAAGATTTAAACGAATCGGAAAAATACATCGTTGGAAAATATACAATTGAGGTTCTTACACTACCACGATTATACTATACCGTTCAAGTGAATCAAAGCAGCACGACAAATATCGAATTTGAAGCGCCTGGATTATTTACCTATAAATGTAACAACCCTACTATTGGACAAGTTTTCGTTTTGAATTCACAAGGCAAATGGGACTGGGTTTGCAATTTGGATGGACAAACTTTATCTGGTCAGTGGAACTTACAACCAGGGCAATACAAAATTTCGTACCGAATGAAAAGCATTAAATCGTCTATTTATTCTTACGAACAAGATTTTAGAATATTATCCAATAAAACAACCTCTTTAAATTTATAAGCATGATTGAATTTGAAATTTTTGGAAACAAAGATACTCGCTCTGGATTTGGCGAAGGATTACATGAACTAGGAAAAAACACTAACGATGTTGTTGCGCTTTGTGCGGATCTAATTGGTTCGTTAAAAATGGATGCTTTCGTTAAAGATTTTCCAGAACGTTTCTTCCAAGCGGGTATTTCGGAAGCAAACATGATCGGGATGGCTGCTGGTATGACTATCGGTGGTAAAATTCCTTTCACTGGTACCTTTGCTGCGTTTTCAACTGGACGTGTCTATGATCAAATTCGTCAATCGGTTGCATATTCCAACAAGAACGTTAAAATCTGTGCTTCACACGCAGGTTTAACATTAGGAGAAGATGGTGCAACGCACCAAATTTTAGAAGATATCGGAATGATGAAAATGTTGCCAAACATGACCGTTGTTGTTCCATGTGATTTCAACCAAACAAAACAAGCTACTTTAGCGATTGCAGAACACGAAGGTCCAGTATACTTGCGATTCGGAAGACCAGTAATGCCTATTTTTATTAAACCAGACGCTAAATTTCAAATCGGTAAAGCGGATGTATTAATCGAAGGGACAGATGTAACAATCGTTGCGTGCGGACACTTAGTGTGGAAATCCATTGAAGCTGCAAAAGTTTTGGAAGCGCAAGGGGTAAGTGTAGAATTAATCAACATGCACACCATTAAACCATTAGACAAAGAAACTTTATTAAAATCGTTAGCTAAAACGAAATGTGTTGTAACAGCTGAAGAGCACATGCGTGCTGGTGGTTTAGGTGATTCTGTAGCACAAGTAATCACAACAGAATTCTTAGTACCCCAAGAATATGTGGCTGTCAACGACTCCTTTGGAGAAAGTGGAACACCTATGGAATTGATGACGAAATACCACATTGATTCACAGGATGTGGTGGATGCTTGCTTTAAGGTAATTAGTAAAAAGTAGAAAGTTAATAACAGAAGGTGAAATAATTACTTTCTGAAACCATAAATTGGCCATTTAGGAAATTTAAGTAGAAAATAAGTGGAATAAAACGTTGTCAAACCCTTGTTTGAACTCAGCCTTCTAATTTTTAGTATAAAAATTAGCGAAAGGCGTTTGTGAGTTTGGGTGCAGACAGTGAAATGAAACGTAATTTTCAATTAAATTTCATAGAGGCCTAGACTTTTTGGCTCCACCTTTTTGGGCGATGCAAAAAGGTGGAATAAATAAAAAAACATGACATCCAAAACTTCTTTCCTAAAACTTCAAGGTCAAACCAATCCTTACCCCTATTTAATCGATGTTGCTTCGGCTGAAGGAATCTACATCTACGATAAATCCGGAAAGGCATACATGGATATGATTGCAGGTGTTGCTGTAAGTAATGTTGGACATTCCCATCCTACAATCAAACAAGCCATTAAAGATCAGGTCGACAAGCACATGCACGTCATGGTATATGGCGAATATATACAAGACAGTACCTTGGCCTTGTGTCAAAAACTAACTTCCCTCCTACCTGCTAATTTAAATTGTGTCTATCCGGTAAATTCCGGTACGGAAGCCAATGAAGCGGCTATTAAACTAGCAAAACGCGTAACTGGCAGAACCGAAATCGTTTCCTTTCGCGGATCTTACCACGGGAGTACTAATGGTTCGTTGAGTATTTCTGGAAATGAAGTCAAAAAACAAGCATTTAGACCTTTATTGCCAGATGTACGCTTTTTAAAACACAATCACCTACCCGATTTAAACCAAATCACAAACAAAACAGCAGGTGTCATTTTGGAAACGATTCAAGGAGATGCGGGAGTACGTGAATCTTCCTTCGAATTTTTAACTGCACTTAGAAACAAATGCAACGAAGTTGGGGCTTTACTCATCTTCGATGAAATACAATGTGGCATGGGTCGCGCTGGACATACCTTTGCTTTTGAGCGTTCGGGAATTATTCCAGATGTGCTTACCCTAGGAAAAGCCTTAGGAGGAGGTTTACCGATTGGTGTATTGGTTTCTTCGCACGAAAACTTAAACGAATTCACCTACAACCCCATGTTAGGACATATTACCACTTTTGGAGGGAATCCAGTTATTGCAGCAAGTGCAAATGCATTCTTAGAAGTCCTAACAAGCGAAGTAGATTACGCCGAAGTTGATCGTTTAGGACAGCTTTTAGTTGATATGCTTTCCTCGGAACCTGAAATAAACGAGATCCGTCGCGTCGGGATGATGTTCGCTTTTGACATGGTATCCTTCGAACGGGTGGAAAAAGTCGTAAAACGTTGTTTAGAATTGGGATTAATCAGCTTCTGGTTTTTATCGCATCCATATAGTTTTCGTTTGTCTCCACCGCTAACAATTACGGAAGAGGAAATGAAAAAAGCGGGAGAAATTATTTTGAGAGCGATTAGAGAAACGAGGTGATTGGAAGATTGTAAATTAACAGATTGCAGATTAGAAGATTGTAGATTGTAGATTAGAAGATTGTAGATTAGAAGATTGTAGATTAGTAGATTAGCAGATTAGCAGATTAGTAGATTGCAGATTAGCAGATTGTAGATTAGCAGATTGTAGATTAGCAGATTGTAGATTAGCAGATTGTAGATTAGAAGATTGCAAATTAGTAGATTGCAGATTAGGAGATTGTAGATTAGTAGATTGTAGATTAGAAGATCTTAAATATATTAAAAATCGTTTTTGCAACGATAATACCGCTTATTCGTGGCAAAAAATACAACGATTAGATAATTTGCGACGAATAATGCCTATATTTAACGCATATTATGCAACGAATAAAATCATATATCTATCAAAAACCAAACTGGCCCAATTTTACATGGCGAAGTGATGCATTAATTCCACAATTAAGTGAGGTACGTAATTTGCAAGGTCGTTTAATGGGTAAAATGGAATCTTTAGGTTTTCAGTTGAAAAACGAAGCGCTGTTAGATACATTAACACGCGATGTACTTAAAACTTCTGAAATTGAAGGGGAAATTTTAAATTCCGAGGAGGTTCGTTCTTCGATTGCACGTCGTCTTGGGATTGAATTAGCAGGAGCAATTGATTCGGACCGAAATGTGGAAGGTGTTGTAGAAATGATGTTGGATGCGACACAAAATTGTTTTCAAGTACTAACGAAAGAACGATTGTTTAACTGGCACGCTGCACTTTTTCCAACAGGAAGAAGTGGGATGTATCCGATACGGGTAGCCGATTGGCGCCAAGATATTTCCGGACCAATGCAGGTTGTTTCGGGTGGTATAGGTAAAGAGCGTGTTCATTTTCAAGCACCAGACTCCGCTACAATTGAACAAGAAATGCAACGCTTTTTGGTTTGGTATAATGAAGATAATCACTTAGATTTAGTACTTAAAGCATCCATTGCGCATCTTTGGTTTATAACGATACATCCATTTGACGATGGAAATGGACGAATTGCTCGAGCCTTGACCGATACGCTACTAGCACGTTCCGACAAAAGCAATCAACG
>Ga0114962_10004389_pt1 | contig 11235 bp, 12 predicted proteins | sample C_130820_MF_Meta_FD_87017 | JGI IMG/M metagenome (GOLD analysis project Ga0114962, IMG submission 87017) | Freshwater microbial communities from Lake Croche, Canada to study carbon cycling - C_130820_MF_MetaG | ecosystem: Environmental > Aquatic > Freshwater > Lake | place: Lake Croche, Canada... | reverse complement strand
GGCAGGAATAGGATTGTGACCACATTCATCTTCAACTGCAGCGATCGCAGCGGTCAAATCAGGAAGAGCTGTACCAGTTTCAATAATAATTTCCTCTTCACCTTCGACTGCAGGAGCGGCAGCAGCGACAGAGCCACCTCCTCCTACTGCTTCCTCTTCACCGCCAAAGCCGAGTTCTGCAAGTAAATCTCCATAGTCTTCCCCTTCTCCTGCCTCACCTTCTTCAAGACCTGGGGCTCCAACAGATGCAACCTCTGCATCCTGAAGGGCCACTATGGTTGCTACAGCGGCTACTGCAGGAACCGGTGGCGTTAAGACTAACTCCGTATCAGCGGCACCCAAAAGAACGCCTACGACACTCAGAAGACGCTGAAGTTCCATACTAGATTCCACACCCTGTACTTCCACACGATACTCAGGATGATTGGCATAGATAGCAATTGATGCACCAAATGACTGTGTTGTGTCTCCGCGCTTCTCCAGCCAAGACTCAATCGTGGATCTAGCCACTGGCTCTGTTAGACCAAACCGGGCCTGCAGAGAACTAACATAAGAATCTAATGTCTTCTGTCCTTGGATCCCAGGGGAACGGAGAACAAGCTGGGTAATATACTGAAACTGTACCGACTCACTCTCATAATTTGAGGTGGCCCGCCACTGGAAGGTGATCAGTGCCTTCTCGCCCTCGAGCTGCGGCACAACTTCCAGAAAGGGCGTTAGCGATGCAACGCGACTTTTGAGTTTTGCTGCCGAAAGCGGCTTCGACTTCTTCGGATTAGGATGGATCCACTTGTACGTGGCGTGAATGCCATGGAGCATGGCAGTTGCCTCAGGCGGATAGCCCATCGACTGCATCACCGTCTTCAGAATTACCTCGGACTCAGTGGCAATCGACGCACTAAATGTGGTACCCCGCTGCGGAACCTCCAGGCTGATGTCGCTCGTACCATCTTCAAACAGATGGATGGTAAAGGCGGTGCCGGTGGGGGCATATTCCGATGTTAGAGGACAACGGGCCACCACTACTGCCGTCTTAGCATTCGGGGCCGGCTGGCTCAGATACTGGGCAAAGATCTTGGGGTCCGTAAGCACGGGACTACCATCAGGATTCAGGGCCAACTTGAGAAGTGGTGCACCCAGGCCCTTAGCGGGATAATAGCGCAGGAAAGGTATAGTGTTAGATGCCTGGAGACCGTAGAAGGTCTTTTCGAGCGATTCGGGTTTCGAGGGAGGCAGAGGCAGAACCCAACTGATTCTAACAAAGGAATCCATTGATGTCGATTTGCCTGCGACTCCTGCTGCGAGACAGCGGTTAACTATACCAATGCGAGCGGCCCGATCTTCCGAATAGGGTAGAGATGCGCCATAGGATTCGGCTAGAGCCTTGGCATCAGACTGCTGGACCTGACCAGGGGCCTTTAGCCACGGAAAATAGAGTTGGTAATAGCCACCAAAAAGACGGTCATCCACCGGTGTTACGGCAAGATCATCGAGTGAGATAGCCTCAACTGTTTCTGTAGGATCTACAACAGACTCAATGGTATGTGTGCCCTTCATTGTGGGCATTACTGGTTTACGGATTCCCGTTTCATCGACAAGAGCTGGATTCGGCTCTTTATGACTTAGTGGATCCGGTAAGATAGACTGGAAGGCCCAGGTAAATTCAAGGGGGCGTAGCCCTTCAGCGGTTCTAACACCTAGAAAGGTACGCTCTGGTGCCCACCGGGACTCACCGCCGAAATGTATCCACAGTAGGCGTTTTAGATCAGTAACACTCAGGAAGGGATAGAGCTCTAGTCGTACTGGTTGGCCAGAACAGCGTAGCTGAAGAGCGGGCCAATCCCCCTCTAGATTAGTTACTAATGGAATCGTGGTGACTTCCATCCTCTATTGTCTACATTCAAACAAATCTAAAGGTTCAGAACTTCGTTCTGAACAGATGGATGCACCAACTCTTGTTATTAAGGAGATTCCCTTCGTTTCCTGTCTGTGTGTAACACAGAATAAGTTCGAACTCCTATCACAGTCTATAGACTGTTTCCTCTTTCAGAGTCATCCTCTGAAAGAACTCGTTATCGTCTATGAGTCTAACAATGCCTGGATCGCGGAGACCAAGGCCAAGTATGAGTCAGACACTGTTAGATTTGTCGAGGTTCCTATTGAGCCAAAGAAGACTCTGGGGGAGCTCCGTAATATCAGCGTGGCTGAGGCCCGTGGTGAATACATTATGCAGTGGGATGATGACGATATGTATCATCCTGATAGGATTAGGCTCCAGGTGGGCCTAGCCTCTAGAGGGGGGACTGCATGTGGCAACGTTGTAAATTCAGTCGTGATCTATGATCAGAAACTCCAGCGTGCCTTCCTCTTCAATAATTACAAGTTCGATGGATCTATTCTGGTACACAAGCAGACCTTCCTCGATAAGGTGACATATCCTTCTCAGAATCGCAGCGAGGACTCTGTGGTCCGCAATGCCCTTCTGGCCGATGGGTCTATTGTACCGCTCATGGTTCCCTTTATGTATCTGTATCGCTTCCACACGAAAAATACCTGGGATGAGAACCACTTCCACGGTCTCTATTCGCGTTCGGTACCGCTGGACCAGGCAACAACGCGGCTCGTGGCAGCGGCGAACTTTTTGGCAGATCCCGCCTTCTTGAAGATAGCACTCCAGGCTGCGGCCATGGGTAAGAAACCAGTCTTCCCTACAACGGTCTCCAAGATCTTACATCAGTCCTGGTCCAAGCGCGACCTGGCCCCTCATTCGGCCGAACTCACAGCCGGCTGGAAGGCCCTTCATCCAGGGTGGACATATAAGCTCTGGACCGATGATGAATGCCTTGCCTTTGTCTCTGCGGTCTATCCTGAGTTCCTCGCAAAGTACAAGTCCTTCCCTTATGCGATTCAGAGGTTTGATGCAGTCCGCTATCTGATTCTACATACTTATGGCGGAGTCTATCTGGATCTTGATATGATGCCGCTGAAGCCGCTGACCTTTCTGGAGACCTGTACTGAGTTTGTCTTATCCAAGGAGCCGGCCGAGGCCGCTGCTATCCATGGACGCGAGTTCATTGTCTCGAATGCCTTCATGGCATCGCCGCCTCAGCACAAGTTCATCCAGCATTTGATCCAGGATATGCTCACCCATGTGTCGAGCTTTAAGGATCGGAATACTCAGATCCTTGATACAACGGGTCCCTTCTTCATGTCGCGGGTCTATAAACGGCGTTCTGAGGGAGTCAGGCTACTGCATCCCGCCTATTTCATGCCACTGTCGTACAAGGAGGTGGATGCCTGTGTCACTGCATCGGATTCGCTATCCTTCTATAAGAAGGCGACCTCATCCTATGGTGTCCATCTCTTTGAGGGAAGCTGGTGGCGGCCTCAGCGTGAGAAGCCTCTGTATTCCGTGAGTCTTCCTAGGCTGACTGGGGCCTCACCGATTCCCAAGGTGTTGCACTTGACGTGGAAGACGAAAGAGCTCCCGCCAGCCTTTAATGACCTCGTCTCCAAGATGCGGGCCCTGCATCCTGACTGGACCGTTAATGTCTGGACCGATCAGGAGATGTTAGATTTCGTAAAGGAGCGTGGTGAGCCCCACAGATACCAGAAGTATTCAGATTATACCAAGACTATCCAGTGCTGCGACTACTTCCGTGTCTTTGTTCTCTATGTGTTAGGGGGCGTCTATCTGGATCTCGATATTGATCTTGATCGTCCTATCGAGTTACCGGAGCACGTGACTGCCTTCTTTCCGTGTGAAAAGGTCATGTCATCGGTCTCACTGGTCCAACATAAGAATCGTGATGCTGTTCGTATTGGCAACTACGCCATGGGATCTGTGGCCGGCCATCCATTCTTCAAGTACTTCTTGGACCGTCTTCAGTCGGCAAAGTCGAATGCGGATGGACCGGCTTGGATTCTGGAAACCACGGGGCCAGGTATTCTAACAACCTCGTACCATGATTACGTTAAGGCGGGCGGCTCTGATGTGACTGTACTGTATCCTGGGTTAGAGTCGGTGTCTCATTGTACCTGCCAGTCGATCGATGGAGTTGTCTCCTGTCGTGTGGGGCCCTTTGGCTCTCATCTTCATGCTGGGACTTGGCGATAGTACTTATACATAAGCAAGAAAGAAGAACCATGGATTTATGGTGGTATTGTTATGATGGATTTCATACAAATCTGGTTGTCTATTTATGCATGAATGTATTACATATTGGTCTGAATTACAAGATACTGTTGCGGTATCATACTCTACGGCAACACTGTCATAAAGAATACTATGTGTTAACCATGCATTTCTATTACCAACTTGAATCGCACCCGCTATATATGCATGTGGGTAAATATAAAATGGCTGTTTAACAGAGGAATCAGAAATACATTGGAGATGTAATTTTCCATTATTAAAATCTTTACGAGTGCCAAAGTTGTGTGTAGCTAGTTCAGAAGCAGAATCTCTAATACATCCAGAATCACACCAAATAAATATTTTTTCTGTAGGAAGCAATGACATAGTTTTTTGTATAAATTCTTTCTTTTCAAACCATAACGCAGCTACTTCTGGAGTATGATATTTTTCTGGATCTCTAAGTGTCTGCCTATTCCAGAAATCGGGGCCAAATTTCTTCCATGCTACTAAATCTGTAAATTCTATTATTTGAAAATTAATATGTGAAAGATTATAACCATATGTCATAAACTCTTGGTATAGTTCAGATGTAGTAAAGAATACTACAGATCCTCGTATTGAGTTAAAAAATCGTTTTAGATTTGGTTGATAAAAGGAGTGTGGCTGCTTACTTGGTATTTTGAAGTAAGCAGACACAATGACCATTTAATTCTTGATTAGTATATTTATGTTTCAATTAACCGTTCTAGAATTTCCATGTTATCACGATAAATAGACCAGTATTGTTCTTTGTTAGCATTGGGACCAAATACCCACTTATCAGGAGCTATAATTCGCGGCCTATCATACTTTGACATATAGGATCCCCACCAATGAAAGGTAGAATTCGCAATAATATAATTTTTAAAGAGGGCCATAATATAGAATGTTTCTATATCATCGGCCTCTATAAATCGGAACTGATCGCCGACAAAGTTTGCACGGCACCATGCAATATCATCGGATGCAATGTAGTATCTAGATTTATCCATTCGTTGTATAGCCTCAGTGTAATAAGAGAGACCACACGGATTATGTATAGCAGAATTTGCTCCATGTAAATAATCACCTCTTCTTACTCCAATAAAACAATAGTCATGATCTTCAGCAAGTTCAGGATATTTTGTACATAGAGATATTTCAGACGCAAATAGGCCCTTAATTTCAGTCGAAAATTGCTTGAAATACTGCTCTGATTGAAAATAACCACGCAGAGCAACGGTACCTGAAGGTATTCTTCCAATAATTGGACTATATACAAATCCATGTTCATGCACTGTGACGTCTATGTTAGTATCTACTAAAGGGATTTTTTTATAGATCGTATCATAATATCGAGATGGATGGGACCCTTGTCCACATCCTGAAAAATGATTTCTACGAAGATAAAATGAGCGTCCTAATGCCTTGGCTGTTGCATATCCAGTTGCAATCTGAAACAATTGATTTCCTAGTCCTCCTTGTAAATCAACTGTTATCATTACTTAATATAAAGAGATTGAGGTTTAGATAGTATATGACTAGTATTAAACTGGTAATTGTTGGGCCCGGTATAATGCCTATTCCTCCTACTGGATGGGGGGCAGTAGAAAGTCTTATATGGGATTATAAGTTATTTCTTGATAAATATCATCCTGAAATTCAAACAACAATAGTAAATACGCCAAATATCCAAAATATTATTCAAGAGGTTAATAAATTAAATCCTGATATTGTTCATATCCAATATGACGTTCATGCTAATATTACTTCTCAATTAGTGTGTAAAAAAGTTATATTAACATCTCATTATGGATATCTTCATAAGGACCGTCTAAATACTGATGCATATTTCTATACTCAGTATAGACAATTTGTGTCTAGTTCGGCACTAATAGCATGTCTTTCTCCAGAAATTGCAGATTTATATAAATCTTCAGGGGTAGATCCTTTACGTCTTTTAGTAATGCCAAATGGTGCCAATGATGAACTGTTTCGTTATTCTGAATCAGCTAAATTTACAGATCGTAGTATTTATCTAGCAAAGATAACTGATCGAAAACGTCAATATCTATATCAACATATTCCAGATCTTTTTTACGCAGGCAATTGTGATGATAACCGATTTAATCTCAGAAATCCTAGATACTTAGGAGAGTGGTCCAAAACATATCTATATGATAATCTAACAGATTATGCCAATCTTGTTCTTCTAAGTGATGGTGAGGCACACCCTCTGGTATGTTGCGAGGCCCTTGTCTGTGGCCTTGGACTAGTTATTTCAGAATATGCTGCCGCTAATCTTGATGTGTCAAAACCGTTCATTGATATTATTCCAACATCTAAATTACATGATATCGAATATGTATCTTCTGTAATCGACGCTAATCGTAAAAAATCAGTAAGTATGCGTGCAGAAATACGTGAATATGGACTAGCTAACTTTAGTTGGAAAGTTGTAGTAGATCGCTATACTACGTTGTTGAAATCATTAATACAATAATGATAAAAGCATAGATGGAGAAAATCATAGTTAGTTTAGATAAGTCTGAACAAACCATATAATCAGAATCTGGTATAAATTATAGTCTACTACAAAAGATATAATAATTGATATACTCCTGAGTAGGGTGATTATCAACAAAATATAGAAGATCCTTGTATTTAGGTAAAACAAATCCAATTAATGTCTGTTCATTATCTATTTGGTCCTTATTGATATATTCAGTTATGTAAAGATCATATGCCTCTTTACATATCTTTAGTAGTAATTCTCTATTACCACCGAAAAATCCTGCCATAATAAAATTAGTATTAGTTCCAATATAGGAGTTAATTGCGCTTGGATTAGTAAGAATATCTGTCAGTTCATTCTTTTTTCCAATTTGAAAATATACTTTATCGTTAAGGCTAGCAATAAGTTGGGAATTAAATACATTAGACGCTATATCAAACGTAATAAATCTACTTAGGCCAGCATCTATCCAAAAAAACATCTCGGTATTAAACGGATTTTCGTTTATAGCATCTGACAACCATTTAAACTTGCTATTTATAATCGGAATATACTCATAGCATTTATTCTCTAACCCATTAGGATGTTTAATTCTATACTTGAAATCTGTATTTTCAATTATATTCTTAACAGTTGGTACTGTATAATACAACGGAACCTTTTCTAAAGATGTATAAATGGTCCGTGTTGGTAAGTCTTTACGTACAGATTCTATGAGGCCCCTATTTTTCTCTTCTGTATATATTACTATCGGAACAGGGATCATAAGTGTTCTACGAAACCATTCTTGATATGTATTATATGTACGTTTATCATATTGTTCTCTTTGTATTTCATATAATGCGGTAACAAATGTAAATGACATCTTATTATTTCTAATACAATTTCCTTAGACTCACATACACATACATAAGTTTTTTATAATTAGTTTGATTACTTCCCCGCATCCACATCCTTATCCTTATTATACGTCGGCTGGTCCGTAATCTTGATTCCACAGTATTCAACAGGGTGCGCAGCAAAGTTCGTGAATGTATAAATTTTCATGGCCTCTGCTTCTTTTAAGAGCCAGCCAAAGTTATTCCAGAAGGATGGAGTGTGACCAATCTCAGGAGTGCCAATGTGGGCCATTTCATGGATTGCCACGAAGGTAATCACATTCTCATCTACTAACTCTTCTTTCTCATTCCGCTGTCTCAGACACATGTAGACCTTCTCGCCCTTGTTCACCGAGTATGACGTATAAGATGCATCGGGCGTCGACTCTGAGAAGCGGGAAGGGGCGGCATCGAAATTAACCAGCTGCTTCACAAAGGCCTTATCAGGATGTGCTGCCTTAAGCTCTTTCATCAGACGTAGAAGTTTGGCCCGTGTCCTAGCCAGTCTGTCTGCTGCATCTTGCTTATCAGGCAGATTCCTAACCAGATACTTTTCATGGTCGACTGTGGACTCTACATGGGCCATGTCATACGAACCCTGTTTGTATGCCATAGCTGCAAGGCCTAAACCGATAACACCTAGGACTAAGGTGTAGGGATTAGAAGACATAAAGCTCTATAAAGGACGAAGGCTTTACTGAGGGGTAACTCCCGTCAGTGGAGACTTAGCCTTTTCTGTCTTAAGAAAACTAAGGCAAAGAGGAATACATTGGGCCCAACTAGACGGTTTCCTCAAATCCAATTTACCTGATGCGGCAGATAATATCATATCAATAGAGACAGATGTTGCCAATAAAAGAGCATCGATAAAGCCGGGCGACGGATCAGTAATAGATTCTTCTAGCCCCCTTTTTAATGTTGACATAAGGAAGGCTTTCTTTTCAGATCCTGATAGGTCAGTTAGTTTCTGAAGTTTCTGAGAAAGAGCAACAGCAATCTGTATAATCTTACCAGCATCTAATACACCGTCTTTTGCTAGACTAGAAATAGCAGTATGTGTCTCTAAGACTAGGAGTTCAAGAGACATTTACTCTAGTGATAGTATTTTCTAATAGATAAATCCTTGCAGAAGATTATTTTCTTCTAGGATCTTCGAATTTGCATAGGGGCCTTTATTCTTACCACATGACATGTAGGCCATAGATCCTCGGAGTTCAGCATTCTGTTTGTCAAGAGGTAGTAAATCAGGTGCCAGAGATCCTAACCCAGGATTCGGGGGCAGAATTTGTCTATGTTCTGCATCATTGCGTCGAGTTTCGTATACAAAGAAAGGTTCAGCTACAGAAAGAAGAGGAATTGCCTTATATATTACATATGCTAAGGCAAAGACCAGTAGTATTCCAACTATAAGATCAAGGTCCATCTATTGTTGGGCCAGAATATCTGGTCCAACTTTGTTGAGCCCAACTGTCAGATCTGTATTAGGTCTGATAGTTCAACTGCTTCGCAGTTGAACTTACTCGAGAGGGCGGCGCTGCAGATCCGGCTCAATCGTTGTCTGCATCCACGGACCCACCTGTACCTGGGGGTTAGGAGGCTCAGAACGCAGCTGGTAGTTGGCGTTACGCAGGCTCTGGCCCACAGTGTTCACGCCTACCAGCGAACCGGCACTCAGAAAGTTCTTGCCCTGGATGTCACCCGCACCGTGAGGGTTTACGGCAGCCCATGCAGAGTTCACATCCTGGGGCAGCAGCTCAGTGGGGTTCAGCTGCTCACGGGGGTAGCAGTCCTTGGGCTTCTTGGCCGCGTTCATAGGGACCGAGGCCATGCTGTCACTACCGTAGGTCGACAGAGAGTTGCCCTCGGGGACAGGGCTAGGAGCATTCTGTCTGGGAGGGGCCGTAGCGAATCCCTCACGGACACCAGAAGATAGTCTAGGAGGAGGCATAGCCGACTTCATCATCTTAGGTGCATAAACATATACCGCATACCCAAGTGCAGCGACCACTAGAAGGCCTATTACAAGATTCACATCAAAACCGGCCATGTTCTGATAAGAAGGTTGAAAATTCCTTGACGGAAAACGGAAACTAAGTCAATAGTTCATCCTCGTCTGATTCAGAATCAGATAAATCGTAATCACTAAAGTGCGATTCATTATCTTCAATCTCTCCGAAATGCCGAATGTACCGGGCCTCCTCAGCCTGGGCCATACGAGAAGCAATCTGGGCCTTTAACCGGGCCTCACGAACACGTTCCTTGGACAGGAACTTCTTTGTCTCCCATTCGCGATTACGAATCGGGGTCGGGGCCACTCCCTCAGATTCTATTTCATCCAGGGTTACCTCACGCTCATCCAGGGCCTCAGTATCAAACAGTGTAATTGCATCTCCCTCAACCTTGGTCTCTGTAAACTCTCCAACTGTAAACACGGGAGAAATGGAGGTTGCAGTCATAATCAGACCTTCGAGAACCCAGGATCCGACACCGGAGGAATCCTTCACAGGTTTAAAAAAGAACTGCTTCTTCCCCTGCACAGTTCCATACCAGGGAGAAAAGAGAGGATCAAGGATCTCGCGCCGGGGCGGCTTGGAAAACCATGATCCGTGACTCAGAAGCTCGCCCAGAATCCGCTTACGCTGTTCATCGGCCCAGGCACACCACTCATCAGAAGGGGTCCAGATACCGGAGTCCAGTGCTACCGGAGGACTTGCAAGATGCGGGCTAGTACTAAGAAGATAGCCGGCCGTAGTACGTTTAGGAGGTTGTAGCATCTAACCTGGCCAGACTTCTGTTCATTAGCACTTAGACGCAGAATACCAGAGAGCGCCTCCCTTGCTCTCCTTTGCCTTTCTCACAAGGTCTGCATCAGTGGATACAGCTGTTTTACCACAAAGCAGCATAGAATGTACACGGGCATAGCCCCATTGTTGCTGAGTAGCACCGGGCCTATGACCCGTTCTCCAGGCGGCCATGCCACGGTTGTAGGACTCTTTGATAAGATGTAATGGTACACCGGTTACTCTTGCCTTTTCTTCTAAAGAGGTTGCTGTAGGAAACCGGGCCTTCCATTGTTCAGTATAGGACGATGTTCTCGTCTTGACACCACGATCTGTCTTAAAACCAACGTAGGCCTTGGGATTCTTCCATGATAGACGGCCGTATTTAGATATCTCACGCTTTCTCTGCGCTTTGCGCGTTTTAGACAGCCCTCGATAATACTTTGTTGGATGGTACTCCATCTCTCGTTGTAGTACGAAAATTATTCTACAACACAGGGTTAGAAGTATGGAGGACAAGGAAAAAGAAACAAGAGCTCGTAAGGCCTTACATGATCTTGGGCTCCGTCTCGCAGATCAATGGGCATCAGGGTTCCAGGATAAACCAACGCAGCAGCTAATTCTGCAAAAAATCATTGACCCGGCAGTGAAACATATCTTACACTCTATTTCGCCATGGATTATTGGCATGGGTGTACTATTCTTAGTCATGATCACCTGTACTGTTATTACCTGCATCATGGTCTTACGAGGATCTGGGGCACCTCTCTATACTCAGGTCGCTACAGGAGTAGAGAACTTGGTGTCTGCACTCCAATAAGTATCCTCGGTCAACCCGCCTCTTTAAATCCTGTATCAGAACCAAGGTATGTCACTTACAGATCCTAAACAACAGTTGGCAACAGC
>Ga0114962_10004388_pt1 | contig 11237 bp, 7 predicted proteins | sample C_130820_MF_Meta_FD_87017 | JGI IMG/M metagenome (GOLD analysis project Ga0114962, IMG submission 87017) | Freshwater microbial communities from Lake Croche, Canada to study carbon cycling - C_130820_MF_MetaG | ecosystem: Environmental > Aquatic > Freshwater > Lake | place: Lake Croche, Canada... | reverse complement strand
CCCAAGGAAGATATTCATTACTACCCATAGAAAACCTGACGGGGATGCATTGGGTTCATCATTAGGTTTATACCATTACCTAAAATTAAAAGGTCATCATCCAACGGTAGTTGTCCCAACAGATTATCCAAGTTTTTTGAATTGGTTGCCAGGTAACGATTCTGTAATCATTTTTGAGGATGATAAAATAAAGGCAACTAATATCCTAAATGATTCTGAATTAGTATTCTGTTTAGATTTCAACTCTTATCAACGAATTGATGATATGGGTCATGTTTTAAAGGAGTCTAATATCCCAAAAGTAATGATTGACCATCATTTAATGCCAGATCATTTTGCTGAATTTGAACTTTGGGACTCCTCTGCCTCAGCTACAGCCGAATTAGTATATAAATTTATCCACTTATTAGGTGATGCATATTTAATTACGTCAGAAATATCTAGTTGTCTATATACAGGAATTTTAACGGATACAGGTTCCTTTAAATTTCCATCAGTTTCATTTTATACTCATTTGGTTGTTTCCAAATTAATGGAAACCGCTTTTGACCATGGGGCAATTCATGAACATATATATGATTCTATGACAGTCAATAGGTCAATGTTTTATGGTTACTGCATGAGTCAAAAATTTGAATTTTTGAAAGAATATAAAACTGCTATTATTCATATTGGTGAATCTGAAATCCAGAAATATAATATTCAAACAGGTGATACTGAAGGGTTGGTAAACCTGCCTATGTCAATACAAGAAGTACGAATGTCAGTATTGATTATTAAACGTCCTGACATGGTAAAATTAAGTATCAGAACCAAAGGGTCTATTCCTGCCAACGAGATTTGCTCTAAATATTTTGAAGGCGGTGGACACTTGAATGCCTCAGGGGGTAAGTCGGCAGAATCACTCATAGAGACTGTTAAAAAGGTTAAATCCATACTTCCTGAATATAAAGCAATATTAAATAACTATTAAATATACAGATTAATTTGGTCAATTCAATTTTTAATTGTTTATTGCCGAACTTTTCAGAATTTAGCTAACTTTTATAATTGAAATGACCGTCCGCAAAAAATATTCTTGTGAATTCTCGATAAATTCAAGCCCCGATTTTCTATATAGTTATATGGTCACTCCTACAGGTTTATCTGTTTGGTTTGCCAATGATGTAACCGTAAGTGGGGATGTATATACTTTTAATTGGGATGGAAGCTCAGAAAAAGCAAAATTACTCAGTAAAAAACAAGGGAAACACGTAAAATTTCAATGGTTGGACAGAGCTGCACCAGAAACCTTTAGTTTTGAAATCATAGTGGATGAGTTAACATCTGATGTAGCAATGTTAATATCTGACTACGAAGACGAGGATATGATAGAGGAGGCTAAGCAGATTTATTCTGTTTGCATAGACAAATTACGTCATACCATAGGAGGTTAATCTACCTTTCCCGATTTTATCTGTTTAGAATTACTTTAGTATTTATTACTTGATTGATGGATTTTATTTGTAACAGATAACAACCATTAGCTAAATTAGAGAGGTCAATTGTATTATTAACCTCGTTAGTCATTTCTAATGATTTAAGTATACTTCCGGCAAGATTTAATAGTTTGATTTGGTATGGATATTTTTCTAAACCGTCAATTCTTATAATTCCGTTAGTAGGGTTAGGACTTATTTTGGGCGTTTCTTTCATAGTGGAATTCTCTTCAATTCCAACTCCTCCACTAACTGTAAAGTGATAGTCAAATCCTCCTCCAAAGTCCGAATTGAAGTGCTTAATTACTGTACTTGGCTTTCCGTTATTAGGATTTACCTTTTTTAGGAAAATATTTCCATTTCCTGCATTTGGATTGGCAAAGAAGTACAATCCATCTTCTCCATCATCGTGCATTTTAAAGGTGTAACATCCGTTCGGTAATCTAAAGGAATCGTTATAAATTGTATTTGACTTATCAAAAGTAGATTTTGAAGCCCAAACTTTTCCATTATAATCTACTACCTCCCATCTATTTTCTGAAGGTTGGTTATTTGTTACTAAAGTGACGTATAATTGACTAGGTAGGTCAGGAACTGCAGTTACATAATTAGAATAGGAATTATTCTCACTGTTTTGATCTGGATTTCCATTTACCGAAAGTATTTTAACAAAGAATTCATTTTTTGTGGAGTTGGAATTCCAAGAATATCCTTGATTACTGATGTATAAGGTATCAGTCATTAAGGGATCAATTTTGCATGGAACCTCTAAAGTATAACTATTTCCATTTTTTAAACCGAATTGTACTTGTACCTTATCCATTTTTGTGCTTCCATAATTTTTAACAATAAAAATGATTTCAGAACAATTTGGATTCCACCTTTGGAATTCATCTTCTGCAGATGGAGTAATGATCCTCTCTAAACCTCCATCATAAGCATATTTTGGGGTTGCGTAGCTAATAATTTGGGCATCAATAAAGTAGGACGGCGTTTGGTTACCTGTCCAAGTATAATTAGTTAAATTGAAATTGATCGTGTTTATTTTTTCTGGACTAATTAGTTTATTCAAATCAAAGATTAATGGATTTACTCTATCCCCAGGGCACCAATTGGCTCTTCTATATACCCAGGTTCCACTTTGACCTGGTAGGTTATTGAAAGCACAGTTCCGCCTCCAAACCTGCTGAGAATCAGATTGAGAATTATTCAAAATAACAGTTGTATAAACATTAGAATCAAATTCACCTGCCAAGACACTATTGTCAAATCCATGCCCTGAAATATTGAAAAGACCAACGTTCTTAAAAGTATTTAACGGAATATTTCCTTTTTTTTCAGGCATGTTTTTTTCAAAACTAGCCGAATTAGGATAACCCCAACCTCCTTGACCTGAACTATATAAAGGATTAATTTGAAGAACTGAATCCACATTTGTACCTTCAATGTATTGCAACTGTGCATTCAAAGTAAATCCATCAGAATACCCTGAATATAAGGCCGATAAATGAGTTGAATCCTTTAAAACCGATGCTAAATGAGTAACATCAAACAACCAAATATGCTTCCATTTACTATCATAATAAGATCCATAAGGAGTTATCAATCGAGCAATTTCAAAAGAAGAAGTATCCTTTGTTATTGAATTCTTCTTCAATGCATCTAACCTAGTCGTGTAATCCCAACCTGAACAATTTTTACCTGATGGACAGCCTAGCGTGTATTTTAAAATGATTTTCCTGTAGGATTTAGTGGTACTTGGTAGAACAACTAAAGTATCGGTTTTTTTATAATTATTCCAATATAAATTGGTAAATAAATCAATTTTTGTAGTGTCACCTATAGAGGCGAAACAAAAAGAAAAAGACAATAATAAAGTTGTCAGAAGGGAAATACGCTTAATTAAAACCATAAAAGTTTTACGAAGATAACGATTAACATTGAAATGATTTACCTTAGCTAAGTCTATCCAATTTTGAACAACTGGGCTAATTTGTCACCATTAGTGATAAAATTCTTTTGTGTTTGGAGTTTATTATAACCAATACCACAAATAAATATTGTTCTGCCTTGAATTAGGATTCAGGTTAAGATGATTTATCTTTGTACCTCAGAAGCCACTTCATCGCTCCATTAATAGAAATACTTATGGAGAGGAAAGTCCGGGCAGCACAAAGCAATGCACTTTCTAACGGAAAGGATGTTTGTAATAACATCGGATCAGTGCCACAGAAACAAGACCGCCTAAACACTTAATGGTGTCGGTAAGGATGAAAAGGTAGTGTAAGAGACTACCGCTTTTGCTAGGAATAGTAGAGGACAGGAAAACCCTGCGTGCTGTAAGGTCAAATAGGTTATGTGGACCTTGGTAACACATTGTCCGTCACTCGCTTGGTGATTTACATAACGGGTAGACCGCTATATATTAGGAGGTATTTGGCAACAAATATCCTAGATAAATGATGAAGGCTTAGTTTTTACTAAGTACAGAACCCGGCTTATAGGCTTTATTATTTTTTCTTGAATTCAAACCCTCCATATAAGGGGTCTAGTTCTTGTGATTTTATTAAATCGGATTTTGCTTTTGCTTTATTCCCTAATGCAACTTCACACATCGCTCGGCTATAATAAGCTTCCGCATAAGTGGATTCAGACTGAATAGCCTTAGTAAAATATTCTATTCCCTTTTTATATTCTTTTTGTAAATAAGCAATATAACCAAGATTATAAAGGGCGTTTTTATTGTCCTTGTCTTGATCTAAAATGGCTTGGTAATCAGCAATGGCTAATCTAAAGGAATCAATGGATTGATAAAAATATCCTCTAGAATATAAGGCTTGTTCATTATTCGGTTTGATCTTTAATGCATTGCTGTAATAAGAAGCTGATTTAATATCCTTTTTGTTTCCAAAAATTAGTCCAAGCTGCATTTGCGTGTTAAAGTCATTCGGATTTTGTTCCGCGGCTATAGACAATGATCTGATAGCTTCTGGAATCTTTTTAACCTCCTTGAAAATTAAGCCTCTTAAATAATAAGGTTCATAATTAAGTTGATCCAAAGCAATTGCTTTATTTAGGACTTCTTGTGATAGTTTATATTCTTGAATATAAAAATAAAGTTGCCCTAGCTTAATATATAAGGACGTGTCTTTAGGCATTAACTTAGATTCCTTTTCATAAGCGCCTATAGCTCCTTTAATGAAAGGAATCGATTCAAACAATTGACCTGCAAAGTCAAAATATTTAGGGTTTAAACTATCTAAATCGATAGCCTGATTAATGTCTTTTATTGATTGGTCATAGTTGCTTAAATCTTTGTGAACCTTCGCTTTTAAGAAATATAACTCCGGATTTTTAGAATTCCCCTCTATGTATTGATTGATTAGCTTAAGTTTTTCTTGATTCCCTTTATCATCATTACTGAATTTGGACAAATCCGGTAGTGCATTACGATTGCAAGAAATCCATGAAAATATTCCAAAAATCCATAGGCTAATAAGCCGTAATCTAAAACTCATAGTCCAAAATTAACCAATAGAAATTAACACTTAACAATCTGGAACAATAACTTTATAAATTTGTAAAACATTACTTATCGACTAAAATCTATAAACTTGAGAAAATTAGTTAAAACAGTTCTATTTCAAAATCATTATTATAGATTAGATGGATTCCATTTATAGATATAATTTGATCACCAAGCATTCTGATTGATTTCTTGATTATAATCCTTTAGAAGCATGCGGATTGAAAATAACAAACTACTTGCCGCTGTAAATGTTATTATTTATACTCTTAATAAATTCTTAGTGGTCATTATCCAATTATTATTTTTAAAAAACCAATTATCTACAAATCAAATGATATTCTGTAAGAAATATCTTTCACTTTGGTAAAAGCTATGCCTAAGGTATAGCTTTTCTATGTGATAATATTTGGCATTGGTATCAGGCTCTTAACACATTATTTTAATCATTAAACATTAGATCAAACCTTTTTTCTATGAATTCAATTCTATGAAAATTCATATAATATGTAGACTGAATGCCTATCTGAAAAGAAAAAAAGAACAATATAATATTATTTTTCTTAGTAGATAAGTTTATCCTTTGTATAAACTTTGGAAATAGAGTTTCAAGATTTTGTCTTCCATTTTCATTTCATAAAGACTGTTAATCAATCATGATTTTGATTAAGATTATATTTTAAAAAGAAGAAAAAAAGTGATAATTACACCTTGTATTTTGCCTTAAATTAGAATTGAAAGTTCACTTTTGCTGTCAAATTTTAAGCATATAAAGGAAATCCTTTCATTAATTCCTCAACTTTAGATTTAATTCTACCTAAGTGAATATCATCGGAATTATTCATTAAAGCCTCATCAATTAAGGATACTACTGTTTCCATATCATTAGGCATCATATTTCTTGACGTGATTGCTGGAGTTCCTACCCTAATTCCAGAGGTAACAAATGGAGATTTATCATCAAAAGGTACCATATTCTTATTGATAGTGATATGAGCCTTGCCTAAGGTTGCTTCGGCCAATTTACCAGTGATATTTTTATTTCTTAAGTCTATTAGCATTAGGTGATTATCGCTTCCTCCAGTAATAATGTTATATCCTCTATCGGTAAATGCTTTTGCCATTGCTTTGCTATTTTCCAATACTAAATCGATGTATTTAGCAAATTCTGGTGTAAGAGCCTCTCCAAATGCAACCGCTTTAGATGCAATTACATGTTCTAATGGTCCTCCTTGTGTACCTGGAAATACAGCTCCATCTAACACAGCAGACATCATTTTCAATTCGCCTTTTAATGTAGTTTCTCCCATTGGATTTTCAAAATCATTCCCCATTAAAATGATTCCTCCTCTAGGGCCTCTCAAGGTTTTGTGGGTGGTACTGGTCACTATATGACAGTACGGAATCGGGTCATTTAACCTTTTCATTGCAATTATCCCTGAAGGATGTGAGATATCAGCTAAAAGAAGCGCTCCAACACTGTCTGCTATTTGTCTTAGCCTTGCATAATCCCAATCACGTGAATATGCAGAGGCTCCACAGATAATCAATTTTGGCTTAACCTCTTGAGCCTTAATATCTACTTTATTCCAATCAATTAACCCAGAATCTGGTTCAACTCCGTAAAAATGAGGACTATATAGTTTTCCTGAAAAATTAACTGAACTTCCATGTGTTAAATGTCCGCCATGACTTAAATCAAATCCAAGGATGTTGTCTCCTGGTTTTAATACCCCTAGCATTACTGCCGCATTTGCTTGTGCACCACTATGAGGCTGAACATTTGCCCAAGTGGCTCCAAATAATGTTTTAATCCTTTCGATGGCGATGTTTTCAATTTTATCTACCTCTTCACATCCGCCATAGTAACGTTTACCAGGAAGTCCTTCTGCATATTTGTTGGTAAGCACACTTCCCATTGACTCCATCACTTGGGGAGTTACAAAATTTTCTGACGCAATAAGTTCTAATCCAGTCTGTTGACGGTGTAATTCTCTTTGAATAATATTGAAAACCTCGGTATCTCTTTGCATTTGATTAAATTATATTCTTAGTGATTAAATTAAAAATTCAAAATTAACAAACTACTCCTTAACTAAAGCGGAAAACTTAATCTTAAAAAGATATCATTCTAGAACGCTAAATTTGAACATCTTTTTTGATTTTAACTAAGTGAAATATATAGTTTTTGGAGAGGCCGAGGTGATTGAAGAGTTCAAAGATTCATTAACTTCTAATAATGAGTTAGATATAACATATTTTGATATTTTTAACCCAATAGAGGATTTAGAGGACTTCACTCAATTTGATGTTATTTTTGACCTTTCTTCTGACGAAATGGAATCTGCATTCCTACCTTATGAAATCTTAAGAGATAACCAAATTATCATTTTAAATACGGTAAAAACTACTTTATCAGAAATTAAACTTACAATTCTTTCTGAATGTAATTGTCAGATTTTTGGCATCAATGCGTTACCTACTTTTTTAGGTAATAAAATTAAGGAAGTATCTATTCTTTTTGATGACAACTCTCAAATTGCTGATATTCATCCAGTTTTTGAACCATTAGGATGGAAATATACAGTAGTTAAAGACAGAGTTGGATTAGTAAGTGCCAGAATACTTTTTATGATTATTAATGAGGCTTTTTACACTTTAGAGGAAGGGACTTCCACAAAAGAAGACATTAACATTGCAATGAAATTAGGTACTAACTATCCAAAGGGTCCTTTTGAATGGGTAGATGAAATTGGGATTGAACATATTTACGAGGTCTTAGATGCTATGCAAAAAGATTCTCATGATGATCGTTACAAAATTTGTAATGCTTTAAAATCTCATTACCTTAAGAAAAGTTTAGTCAATCATTACAACGCATAAGAATTAGAATTTATCAAAATAAATGACACTTATTAAATCAGTTTCAGGAGTTAGGGGGACTATAGGAGGTTCTCCAGGTAATGGCCTTACCCCAATAGATATAATTACAATCACATCTGCCTATGGGAGTTTTATTAAAGAAAAATATAATAATGACAAGATTGTTATAGGAAGAGATGCAAGAATAAGTGGACAAATAGTAAAAGAGTTGGTCATAAATACCCTTCTTTCATTGGGAATTAATATAATTGACTTAGATCTTTCTACCACCCCTACAGTTGAAATGGCTGTCATGATGGAAAAAGCTGGTGGTGGAATTATTCTTACTGCAAGTCATAATCCAAGAGAATGGAATGCACTAAAGCTACTTAACAATAAAGGAGAATTCATTTCGGCCGAAGAAGGATTAGAAATACTTGAAAGAGCGGAAAATCAAAACTTTGAGTATGCTAATATTGACCATATAGGTAAATTAATAAAGGATTCCAGCTACATCCAAAAACATATTGATGCTATCTTACAACTTCCTATAGTTGATGTATCAGCAATTGAGGCTAAAAAATTTAAAGTTGTCATTGATACTGTCAATTCTACTGGAGCGATATCCTTAGTTCCATTATTAAATGCTTTAGGAGTAGAAGAAATTATTCATTTATTTGATTCAGTAGATGGTCATTTTGAACACAATCCGGAACCTTTACCTGAACATTTAATTGCTCTTTCTGAATCTGTAAAACTTAACAAGGCTGATTTAGGAATTGCAGTTGACCCAGATGTAGATCGATTGGCTCTAGTAAATGAAGACGGTACATTCTTTGGAGAGGAATACACTTTGGTTGCAGTAGCAGATTATGTACTTCAAAACAAAAAAGGAAACACAGTTAGTAATCTTTCTTCAAGTAGAGCATTAACTGATGTTACACTAAATAATGGTGGGGAGCACTTTGCATCCGCTGTGGGAGAAGTTCATGTTGTTGTAAAAATGAAGGAGGTAAAGGCAGTAATTGGAGGAGAAGGAAATGGAGGAATCATTTATCCTGAACTTCACTACGGAAGAGACGCTCTAGTAGGAGTAGCTTTATTTTTAACTCATTTAGCCAAATCTGAAATGACAATGACAGATTTAAAAGGCACTTATCCTCCTTATTTTATTTCTAAAAATAAGATATCACTTCAAGAAGGGATGGATGTTGATGGGATTTTAGAAAAAATGAAAGTCAAATACTCAAATTATAAAATCAATGATGTTGATGGGGTAAGAATTGATTTTGAAAAAGAAAAACAATGGGTTCATTTAAGAAAATCAAACACTGAACCTATTATTAGAATTTATGCAGAATCAGAAAATAAGGACTCCGCAGATTCTTTGGCAAATAAAATAATAGAAGACATCAATTCATTAATATCATAATTCCAAAAGTTACAATTTATATTTATCCGAATTAAAAATGCGCGTATTTTTAGATAATGCTGCTACTACCCCACTGGATCCTGAAGTGGCAAAAGCAATGTATGAAGTCATGACTAAAGTTCATGGGAATCCTTCCTCTATCCATAAAGAAGGTAGGGAAGCTAGGACATTGATAGAAAAAGCTAGGAAACAAGTAGCCAACTTTATGGGGGTAAGCCCAGGTGAAATATTTTTTACATCTGGTGGAACGGAGGCCGATAATATGGCCATTAAATCTATGGTACAATCCCATAAGATTGACCTCATTATCAGTACAGAAATTGAACATCATGCTGTTACACATACTATTGAAGAATGCGTACACAAATATGGAACAGAATCTATAAACTTAAAATTAGATGAACTGGGAAGATTTGAATTATCAGAATTAGAAAAACATCTCGCAAATGCTCAACAAAATGGTAAAAAAACATTAGTTAGTTTAATGCATTCTAATAATGAAATAGGAAATATGATTGACATTAATAGAGTTGGTCATTTAATTAAATCTTATGATGCCTATTTCCATTCCGATATGGTACAAACCATCGGACATTATAATATTAATTTAAAGGATTGTAAAGTAGATTTCACCGCAGCGTCAGCTCACAAATTCAACGGACCTAAAGGTATTGGTTTTATTTATATTAATAATGAGATTAAAATAAATCCTTTTATGACTGGTGGTGCTCAGGAACGTAATATGAGAGGGGGGACCGAAAATATTTATGGAATTATTGGACTTGCAAAGGCTTTAGAAATTGCAAGTGCAGAAATGGAAATCCAGCAAAGCCATATCAAATCATTAAAAAACTACTTTAAATCACAAATTCTTACAAACTTTGAAGATGTACGTTTTAATGGGGATGTAGATGGTTTAAGCTCCTTTACTGTGCTAAATACGTCCTTTAAACCATTTGATAAGGCAGATATGTTACTTTTCAATCTGGACATCGAAGGAATATCAGTTTCTGGGGGTAGTGCATGCTCTTCAGGATCTGATATAGGAAGTCATGTTCTGGCACAAATACCTAATGCTCAAGGGAGAGCAAACGTGAGATTCAGTTTTGGAAAACAAAATACGTTGAAAGAATTGGACTATGTTATTGGCAAGTTGATAGAATTAATAAAATAGTTTTATTTTCAATTCAAATTTTACTTTTAAGAATTTTATATGGTGATATTAGTTTTAATATTTTTTATTAAAAAAATATAATTCAAAATTAATCTTAGAGTCTTAATTAAATGCTAGAAAATTGTTTACAGTAAAAATAATTCCTTGCAATTTTTAGAGGTAATTAATCCTATTTCATTCAATGAATAGCTTGTGTTATCAGAAATCATTTGAGCTATTTCAATTAAATATTTTGGCTCATTTCTTTTCCCTCTAAACGGCATCGGGGCCAAATAAGGACTATCTGTTTCTAAAATCACTCGATTTAATCCAATTTCACGGACAAAATTTCTTAAATCAATTGATTTTTTAAAAGTATATACGCCTCCTATACCCAAATAGAAGGTATCCAAATCTAAAATTAATTGAGCCTCTTCTTTAGATCCTCCAAAACAGTGGAAGACTCCCCTTAAATTTGAGTCTGAACAATTAATTTTTACTAATTTAAATGCATCATCAAAACTATCTCTTGTGTGAATGACAATTGGAAGATTTAATTCCTTTGCCCAAGAAATTTGAATTTGAAAGGCGTCTTTTTGCTCTTCAATTAAGGATTTATCCCAATAATAATCCAAGCCTATTTCCCCAATACCTATCGTTTCTGGATGTTCAGAAATGATTTTAAATAAACTATCTAAATCTTTTTTATAATCTTTTGTAACAGAACAAGGATGTAAACCAATCATTATTTTGAAATAAGATGGATCAAGTGATTGACAATCCAAT
>Ga0114962_10004387_pt1 | contig 11240 bp, 11 predicted proteins | sample C_130820_MF_Meta_FD_87017 | JGI IMG/M metagenome (GOLD analysis project Ga0114962, IMG submission 87017) | Freshwater microbial communities from Lake Croche, Canada to study carbon cycling - C_130820_MF_MetaG | ecosystem: Environmental > Aquatic > Freshwater > Lake | place: Lake Croche, Canada... | reverse complement strand
GCTCAACGCAAGCAATAGAAGCTGCTCCAGCCCCATTAACAACAACTTTTATATCAGAAAATTTACGTTCAGTTAAACGTGCAGCATTTATTAAGCCTGCTAAAGTAATAACTGCTGTTCCATGTTGATCATCATGAAACACAGGTATATCCATCAATTCTTTAAGTCTATTTTCAATTTCAAAGCACTCCGGTGCTTTGATGTCTTCTAGGTTAATGCCACCAAAACTTGGTCCAAGATAGCGCACAGCATTAATGAACGCTTCTGGATCTTTGGTATCAATCTCCAAATCAATTGAATCTATATCAGCAAAACGCTTAAACAGCACTGATTTTCCTTCCATAACAGGCTTAGAAGCTAAAGCCCCTAAATCACCAAGACCTAAAACAGCAGTACCATTAGAAATAACTGCAACAAAATTTCCTTTAGAAGTATAATCATAAGCCGCACTTGGATCTTCTTGAATTTTTAAACACGGATAAGCAACTCCTGGAGAATAAGCTAAAGATAAATCTCTTTGAGTTAATAATGGCTTGGTTGCAGCAATACTGATTTTGCCAGGAGAACCTTGCGTATGATACTCCAATGCATCATGCATTGTGATTTTTTCACCTTCTTTTTTTGGATCTTTGTCTATCATAACTTGTAACCTTAGTTTTAATTAATTCGCAAATCATAAATGATAGTCAGGAAAAAGTAAATTATTACTATTAGTAATTTTAGGAAGTACCTAGATTCTAAGTAATATTGAACTTAAATAAACATAGACATAATTGCTCTTTGTACTAGACTTAAAGTACAAGATATTTAATCTAACTTTTATAGAATATAATTAGGTATTTATTATGAATCTAACAAAAGAATATGTGTATAAAATCTTTAGTTTTTTAGAAAAAGGTCAAAATAAAGAATTTTTTAACAATGTCGCAGAAAATGTGAAATGGACAGTTATGGGTACACACCCATCGGCTGGTGTATAAAATAGTAAATCTGCATTTATTGCAGCAACTTTTGATAAACTTGCCAAAGTATTAGAAGAAGGTGTTGTTTTAAAAATTGATAATATACTAATTAGCGAACCATTTGCTATTGTTGAAATGCACGCACTATCACATGTTAAAGATGATGGAAACTTCAATAATACTTATTGCTGGATTACCAAATTTAAAGAAGGTACAATTATAGAAGTTAGGGCTTATCTAGATTCTGCTCTTGTTGCTAAAGTAATGAGCTTACAAACCTAAAAAATATTTTCACGGTTTCGTAAAATAAAAAGCTAGAGAATACTAAAAGCTCAGTTTACTCAGAATCAGGATCAACTCCCATTAAATCACACAGCTCATGGGCAACTGGCCAATCACCTACATATTCACATGCTTGTTTAGGAAGTTCAAATTTGTAGCTTAGTGCAAGCACCGTTCCACTAAATACCGCATATTGTATAGGTTTTGGTAACATAGGAATTACTGCGGCTAAAAAAGCGGTAGCAGTAGTAATTACAAACACTTGACTTTGACATACAGGCTTATTACACCCACAATTCGCGACCATATAGACTCTCCTTCATTAAATTTGCAAGGTTATTTTTAGCCTATAATATGCTACTGTCAAGAAAAAGTCCTAGTGCTATACTAATAGCACAAAGGCTTTTTCATAATTGAATAATTAAGCTTCCTGATCTACGATTTTAGTAACGCAAATATCTGACCACACATTAAGTGAAGTTTCAATCATATCTATAATACTATAAAAAGGTAGAATTATACCTAATAATGCTAAATCCATACCCATAGTTGAGAGCAGACTGGCGCTTAGAAAAAAACATCCCATAGGTACACCTGCATTTCCTATAGCCGCAATAACTGCTATAGCTAACCAGCCTAACATCGTCAATAGGTTTAATTCTACTCCATGGCTCTTGAGCACAAATAGCACAGTGGCAAGAATAAATGCTGCACAACCATTCATGTTAATAGTCGTGCATAATGGCAAAACAAAGTTAGCAACTTTATGTTTTATACCTAATCTTTGTTCTGCGCATTGAATCGTTACTGGCAAAGTAGTAGCAGAGGATTTCGAAAAAAAGGCAAGTGATAAAGCAGGTAACGCTCCTTTAAATGTATTATAAGGAGAAATCTTATTTTTAACTAACAATAAAGGTAATACTACAACTCCTTGGATTAAATTAGCGGCCACCACCACGACTAAATAGCTACCTACCCCAGACAAATTTAACCCCATCTTGAAATCCTTCACCATAATAGTTACAAAACCATATAACGCTATTGGAATTAATTTGATCATATATTTAGTAAAAAATATAAAAATTCCATGCAATCCCTTGAACATATCTTTTAAAACATTAGCTTGTTCTTTGGTTGGAATATTTCTCACTGCAATCCCTAGTAGGATAGAAATCATCAATACACCAAACACATTATGTTCTAAAAAAGGCTGGAATATACTTGAAGGAATAATCTTAGCCAAATGTTCATAGTAACCGCCTGTTTGATTAGTAACCAAAGTAGTGTCTTGATGTAAATCAGTCAGGTTAGGAACTTCCGGGTTAATTGCCATAAATAATATTAGGGCAACAAGAGCAGCCATTATCGTAGTACTAATAGTATAAGCTATCACTCTTTTACCAAGCTTTTTCATACTATTACCACTTTCGTAACCAGTAATAGTTACAATCAATGATAGGCTAATTAAAGGGAGGCTAATAAACTTAAATAATTTAATAGTAATGTCGCTAATAATCAGCGCTAATTTATGCAAAAATTCCAAATTCGTTGTACCGCTAATAATACCAAAAGTTATAGCTATTAAATAAAAAATAATTGGCCTTAGATGTTGTTCGTGATCGCACATATTATTTACCTTTACAAGGGGGGTTATTATTAAAATTTATAAAACTGATTTTGAAAAAACAAGATTTTACCGGATGTTAGCCGGTACAGAGATTAACATGAAAAACAGATAAGAACATAAGATAAACAATATTTTAATTGTCAGACCTTAATATACAGTAAAAAGTAATTTTTGTAAAGATAAAGATTCAGTTAAATAGCATTTTATAGTTCCTGAACTTTGGTCATGATATCTCTAGCCATTGGCGCAGCTTTGACTGAACCCCAACCACCATGATCAACAATTATAGCGCAAGAATATTTTGGATTATGCACTGGCGCAAAACCAGTAAAAATAGAGTGACTACGTAAATGTTTTGGAATTGACCCGCTATTTTCAGCAGTGTCTTTTGAAATTACTTGTGCAGTACCAGTTTTACCTGCCAGCATATATTCCGGAGCAATAATTCTGTTATTAAAACCAGTACCTTTTCGATTATTTATAACATTTTCCAAACCATTTCTGACAAATTTCAAGTGTTTATTATCTATATCTAAATCTTTAAAATCCGAATTTATAATTTCTTTTTGACCCACATTTGTTACCAACCTTGGTAAAACTTTACGACCAGAAGCAACCCTTGCCATCATAGTTGCTAGTTGCAATGGCGTAACTAAAACATAACCTTGTCCAACACATGCATTAACAGTATCGTATACAAACCAGCTCTCGTTACGCGTTTTTTTCTTCCAAACTTGATTTGGGTTCACTCCCGATAACTCTCCAGGTAAAGATATACCAGTTTTATTACCTAAACCAAGAGAATCAGCTATGTAGTGGATAGAGTCTATGCCGGCTTTTAATCCCATAACATAAAAGTAACAATTGCAAGAACCCATAATCGCTTCATGCAAATTAACATGTCCATGACCACCTTTTTTCCAACATTTATATGTATGACCATTGATAGCAACGGCACCATCGCAATAAACTTTTTGTTGCCAGTCTAAACCTTTGCGCAAAATAGCTAAAGCAACTGCAATTTTAAAAGTCGATCCTGGAGGATATAGCTTAGTGGTAGACTTATTAGTCAAAGGCAACGACTTATGACTATTGATTTCAGACCATTCAGTTTCGGAAATTCCACGCGAAAACATGTTAGGATTGAAAGCAGGTGTTGAAACCATCGACAAAACGTTACCATTAGTCACATCCATAACTACAACTGCTGCCCACTCATCTTTAATAGTTTCAGCAACATATTCTTGCAAATTTTTATCAATCGTTAACTTTAAATCTGTACCTGGCTTACTAGCTTGCTCAGATAATTCTCGTACTATAGCTCGATAAGCATTAACCTCTACTTTTTTAATACCAAATTCACCTATTAACTCTTTCTCATAAGTTTTTTCTATACCATCCTTACCAATTTTAAAATCTTTGTGCCTTGATAAATTATAAGCTTCAATTTCAAAATCGTTTGGAACACCCATATAACCAAGTACATGAGCAAACATGTCATTAAATACATACTCTCTAATCAATCCCTTATTTATATAAGCTCCTTTAAACTCATATGAAATTTCTTCAAATTTACATACATCTTTCCATGGTAAATAATCTACAATCACAATAGGCCTAAAATACTGCGCCATTTGCATCTTCTTAAGAATAATTTGCTTGTTAACTTCGCTCCATTGCAATGTTTGAGCTAATTTATCAAATAGAAAATTAACATCCGTATCTTTCTTTTTATATAAAACTAGCTTATAATTATTTTTACTAATCGCTAGCTCCACATTTTTTCTATCTAAGATCTTGCCACGCTCCGGCTCAATAAAGATGACATTAATGCTATTTTGGTCAGAGAGAGTTTTATAATCTCGAGCCTTTATAATTTGTAAAAAAAACATTCTGCAAGTAAAAATAAATAAAACAATGCCATTAAACACCGTCAAAATAAATACTCTACGAGAAAATATATTTAGCTTTGATGACTGATTATTACGCATTGAGTTGATTAATTTTACATTTATTTACAATTACATCAAATACATGATGCATAACAGGATATAGTAAACAAGAAAAATACCATCCAAAAAATAATGGTAAAAGCTGCGGTAATGAATAAGAGAAAAACTGACATAAGATAAAGGACAGTAATAAAACAACATACAACAAACTTAAAACAAAGCCAATCCAGATAACATTAAAAGGCTTGTTAAATAAAAATCTTTTATAGTACCCTACAATTAACCAATACATTACAAGAAACAAGGCATTCAAGCCAAGAGGAAAGCCAAACATAACATCCTGAAATATTCCTATAATAAATATAGATAATACTGGCAGTGTTTTAGGAAAAAACAAAAACCAATAATAGATAATAATAAGAGTATAAAATGGCGTGAAGCCTCCAAAAGAAAGAAAATTATGCGGCACTGTTAAAATAAAACTAACTAGCAGCAACAATAAAAATGGTATAGCTAATTTAAAATTCATAATGATTTAGGTAATATATTAATATATGATTAAATGATATATTTTATTTATTTTAACAAGAGGTTTTTACTTGAAAAGCATTTTAAAGTATTTTTTTGGTGCATCGTGGGTACAATACGTTATTAGCTTCTTAATATATCTTTATTTACAACTAGTATATTACACTAGTAAAAAACAAATTATTTATGAAAAAGGTTTCGATTATAAAAAATTTACCACTAACCCAGCAATTTATGCATTCTGGCATAATAGGTTAGCGATGATGCCTTTTGCACGTCCCAAGAAAGTTAAAGTAAATGTATTAATTTCTGATCATCGGGATGGCAAAATCATAGCTAAGACTATGAAAATATTTAACTTCAATATTATCTCAGGCTCTTCAACTAGAAATAGCTATAACGCCATAAAAAACATCATTAAGTTTAGCAAGCTTAATCAAACAATCGTTATCACGCCGGATGGGCCAAAAGGACCAAAAAATCAAATTAATAGCAATATTGTAGCAATCAGTAGTTTGTGCCAAAAATATATAATCCCAGTGACTTATTCCTGCTCAAAAGCATTTATATTGAAAAGCTGGGATAGGTTAATTATACCAAAACTATTTAATAAGCTTATTATTATTTATGGCTCACCACTTAAGCCAGAAAAAAAATTAAATGAACAGCAAATTGAAAAATTAAATAATCAGCTTGCAACAAAACTAAATTATATTACTAATAAATCTGACTCTATTACACATTTAAAACAAAATGCCAATGCTACTGATATATAATGTATTAAATATTTTATTATTGCCACTATGGGTACTGTACCTTTTATATCGTGCAATTAAAGGTAAAGAGGAATTATCAAGAGTAAAGGAAAAATTTGGTATAGCTTCAATTTCAGCTCCAAAAAATAAAAGTCTTATATGGATACACGTAGCCAGCGTTGGTGAGACAATGTCAATTTTAACTCTTATTGACAAGCTTAAAATTAAATTACCCTCTTACCAAATACTTCTAACTTCAGGTACAGTAGCATCAGCCAAAATAATCAAAGATAAATTAAAAGATATTGTGATACATCAATACTTACCGCTGGATAATTATATATGCATTAATTTATTCCTAAATTATTGGCGACCAAAATTAGTCTTATTTGTTGAATCCGAATTCTGGCCATCGATCATCTCAGAATCTGCAAAAAGAAGTAAAGTTATTTCAGTAAACTCTAGACTCTCTCCGCGATCATGCGAAAATTGGCGTAGATATCCTGCATTTATCAAGCCAATCACAGATTCTATAAGTCTTTTTATGGCACAAAGTCTTAATGATATGGAGAGACTAAAGCTCATCGGAGCAAAAAATACCATTTATCTTGGTAATTTAAAATACTGTACCAATAATAAAGCTATTGATAACAAATCATTATTAAAATTAAAAAGATTATTTAAAGGACGAGAAATCTTTTTAGCTGCCAGCACACATGAAGGTGAAGATAGAATAATTGCCGAAATTTATTATCACTTAAAAAAACAAAATAAAAAATTATTACTAATTATTGCACCTAGACACCCAATTCGCGGTAAAAAAATAAAACAAATGCTGGAAGATGAACTTAACTTAAAAACTTCTACTAGATCTATAAATGAAAAAGTTACAAGTGATACTGATATCTATTTAGCTGACACTATAGGTGAGCTTAATTATTTTTATAGTATTGCGCCAATTTCAATTGTAGGAGGAAGCTTTGTTCCAATTGGTGGGCATAACATAATTGAACCAGCAAAGTTAGGATCAGCTATCATAGTAGGCCCATATCATTTTAATTTTCAAGAAATATGTGATGAATTTGAAGAAAAGCATGCAATACAGCTTGTGCAAAATAAAGAAGAATGTATTGCCGCTGTTGAAAAATTACTTAAAAACCCAAAGCAATTAAAATTATATACTAATAATGCCGCTAAAATAGTTGCAACTAAAAATAAAACATTAGATAAAGTACTAAAGAAAATTTTAACATTTATCTGAGTAAAGTATGTTGTTTAAGACTCCAAAATTCTGGCAAACCAACAACTTTCTATCGTATATTCTAACACCACTATCTTGGATTTATATAATTGTACATAAAACGAATATAGCTTTTCAAACTCCAAAGAAATTCAATAAAAAGATTATTTGTATTGGCAATATTACAGTTGGTGGTTCTGGAAAAACTCCATCCGCAATTACTTTATGTGAATTATTAAAAAAGATGGGATTAAACTCTGTTTTTGCTAGTAAAAACTATGTAGGGAAAAATACAGAAGCAAAATTAATAAATTTAACCAAAGATAAAGCCAGTGAAGTTTCTGATGAGCCTTTACTATTAGCGAAAACTGCACTTTCATTTACAGCAAAAGATCGTATTGAAGCTATTAGCTTTGCCTGCGCAAATAGCAATGAAAATATTATTATTGTTGATGACGGATTACAAAACAACCGTTTCTTAGCTGATATAAAAATATTAGTAATTGACAGCCAAATACAATTTGGTAATAAAAAATATTTACCTGCCGGGCCATTGCGTGAATCAATTAGTAATATAAATAAAGTAGATTTCATTTTCCAAATTGGGAGAAATAAAAATAGTATCAAAGAGCTTTCTAATTTTAAAGAAAAAATCTTTATCCTTACCCCTGCTTATAAAATAATAAAAATTCCTAAAAAAAAGTATATAGCATTTAGCGGAATTGCTTATCCAAATAAATTTTTCAATGCCTTAAAACAATTAAAAATTGATGTCATTAGAGAAATTAGCTTTCCAGATCATTATCTATATAGTGATCAGGATTTAAAAAAATTAGAAGTAATAGCGAAAGAAAACTCAGCTCTCCTGATTACAACCGAAAAAGATTATGTTAGAATACCTAATCAAAAAAATATACACACACTTATAATGACCTTAAAATTTGATAAAGAACAAGATTTTATAAAAATACTTAAGAAAAAGCTAAATACTAAATGAAAACCATTCATCATTATTTTGAATTTTTACTATTTCTAGGCCTACTAAAATTAGTTAGAGCATTAAAAATTGACCGTGCTTCTTGTTTGTTTGGTAAAATTGGAAGAACCATTGGCCCATGGCTATCAGTTTCAAACATAGCTAAAAAAAATATTGCTATTGCATTTCCAGAAATTTCTCCCTTAAAAACAAAACAAATAATAATAGGCATGTGGGATAATCTTGCCAGAGCTGCTGCAGAAATGCCAAATATATCATTATTAAGTGAAGAAGAATTTCACAAAAAAGTAACTATTATTGGAAAAGAATATTTAGAAGAAGTAAAAAGATCTGGTAAATCATGTATATTCTTTACCGGGCATTTTGCAAATTGGGAGCTAGCTTCCAGAGTTGGTTATGATACTGACTTAAAGCTATCAATTATATACAGAAAGGCCAATAATAAATTAGTTGATGAAAAAATTCATAGCTTCCGAAAAAATTTAGATATAACTCTAATTCCTAAGGGTCAAGGTGGTATTAAAGATATTATTAGAGCATTTAAGCAAAATCGCTGTATATGCTTTTTACCAGACCAAAAACTAAATAATGGAATAGAAGTTCCTTTTTTTGGTATTAATGCAATGACAGCCACTGCACCAGCAAAATTAACTTTAGACTATCAATGCCCTATAATTCCTGTACAAGTAATTCGCACAAAAGGCGCTAATTTTATTGTTAAAGTCCACAAACCTTTAAAAATAAATTATGATCAAAATAATTCTCAAGAAATATATAGAATTATGCGCGAAATAAATTATATTTATGAGCAATGGATAAAAGAGAACCCCGAACAATGGTTTTGGGTCCATAAAAGATGGCCAAATAATCATTATAAAAATTAAATGAGGCGTATTTATGAAAGATACTGAAAAAGTAATATCAGGTAATTTACTAGCTGGTAAACGTGGATTAATTATGGGCGTAGCCAATGATAAGTCTATTGCTTGGGGGATGGCCGAAGCAGCTCATGCACAAGGAGCTGAACTGGCATACACTTATCAAGGTGAAGTACTAAAAAAAAGAGTCGAACCTTTAGCTGCAAAAACAGATTCTCATTTATTATATGAATGTGATGTTACTAGCGAATCAAGCCTTGATCGTTTATTTGATGATTTAAAGAAAAAATGGGGCCAATTAGATTTTGTTATTCATGCAATTGCTTTTTCTAATAAAGATGAACTTAAAGGTAATTATATGGACGTAACTTTACAAAACTTCCTCAATACTATGCATATTTCTTGCTACTCATTCACAGCTGTAGCAAAAAGAGCTTCTGAAATGATGAATACAGGCGGCAGCTTGATCACACTTACTTACTATGGTGCAGAAAAAGTTATGCCTAATTATAACGTAATGGGTGTGGCAAAAGCAGCACTTGAAGCAAGTGTTAAATATTTAGCTGTAGATCTTGGACCAAATAACATCCGTGTAAACGCAATTTCAGCAGGTCCTATTAGAACATTGGCTGCAGCTGGAATTGGCGATTTTAGGTATATATTACAATGGAATGAATATAACGCCCCAATGCGCCGCACTGTTACAACTCAAGAAGTCGGAAAAGCCGGTGTTTTCTTGATTAGTGACTTATCTTCTGCCACTACAGGCCAGATATTATATGTTGATGCTGGGTATAATGTAATTGGCATGAAGGCTGTTGATGCTCCTGATATTTCAACAGTATAATTTCAAAATAACATGCAAATAACTTAATATTAACAAATAATTTGCATATTACAGAAATTTTAAAATCTCTATCTCGCCTTAAGCAAACTATTATTAATAGTCTAAATATTTTCTAAAATAGCTATTGCTTATTAAAAAATATTTTCTATAAATTGTTATAAATTTTTAACTAAATAGTTACATGCCTTCTGAGCAAGAAAATAAAGAAAAAGGACAAGAGCCTAAGCATAACGATAATAATTTAGAAAATACACAAAGTATACTATTTAATTATCAACAATTTATACCTAACGTAATATCGAATTCTTCATATTTACTGCAATATCTTCCAAATTGGGAAGAGGTCTTAGTAGTTACCTCTCTCGCCACAATAATAGAAATCATCATGGAGCCAGTGATAAATCTAAGCGGTAATACGGTTGCAAAAGAGGTATTTAGAGATATGGCAAAAATTCCAGGAACATCACTTTTAGATTATTTGGGCATTAATGTTGGTAAAACAAATTATAAATATGATGATGCAAATGAAATAGCACAATATGTAAGAGTGGGATGCAAGCTTTCTCTTATAGTACCTACTTATTATTACTTCGGCCAAAAGCCTGCAGTAATGATGGCGTATATTTCAAATCCTATTTGCGACATCCCGGCACAAACTATAATTAGAATTGGCAAATTAAAGCAAGATGAAAATGATACAACTACTTCTATTTTTCAGTATTACGTTGATAATATAAATAATGATATCGTAACCGGCTCTATCATTGCATCATTTATTAAAAAAGGTGTTGCAACTATTATTGGCTCAATCATCGATCTTTTTCCTAAAACGCCTTACCAATATGCCAAATCTAGCGCGCTCAAAGTTGATAAAGCATTATTAGCAATTTTTGGAATAAATAGAGGTTTTATTATAGATGAAGACGCTAAAAATACGTGTGCTCAGGTAGCTACAAAGATATACCAGAACTTAGTAGAAGCAAGCATTACAATAAAAGCCGCTATTCTGCCATTAGCAGTTACTACAGAGTTTTTATTTAGAGAAGCAGCTAATATGTTTAATGCATATATACTCATGTCAGCCGCAAGACCAATTCAAGAAGCAAGTTATGATTTATATATAAAATATGTTAATAACACTAGTAATTTTGAAACTATACCAGAAAATACTG
>Ga0114962_10004386_pt1 | contig 11242 bp, 12 predicted proteins | sample C_130820_MF_Meta_FD_87017 | JGI IMG/M metagenome (GOLD analysis project Ga0114962, IMG submission 87017) | Freshwater microbial communities from Lake Croche, Canada to study carbon cycling - C_130820_MF_MetaG | ecosystem: Environmental > Aquatic > Freshwater > Lake | place: Lake Croche, Canada... | reverse complement strand
TGGTTGAATAGTCTCGATATAAATGTCTCAGGTCTGCATGATACCTGGCTCGCCTTGCGCGGCTACGGAGCCCGAGGAATTGAATGGAACAAAGAACAGGCCACAGTTATTCAAGAAAAGATCGAGCGGCGCTTAGCTGGTCTGCGACTTTTTATGGCCAAGCAACGCGAAGAGAATAATGTCATGATGGCAAATCTGAAATTCCAGCCAAACAATCTTTTGAGCGCAGAGGACTCAGCACGTCTTCTTACACGCGTTGAATCCGAGCCCCTCTTACAAACGATTTACGCAAAATTCAAGGAATACATGGGCGATCTCGCAAGCATAGATATCAACTGGTTTTCTTTCATTTTCATAGAATATCCTGATCTTCTCTTAGCTGTTCTCGGACAAAAGCCAGATCTCGTTGTAAGAGAGCGTATACGCCATGTTAGCAAATTGTACATCCAGGCCATCAATTTGGGCTACCGTCTCAAGAAAAATATCCAAGAGTCTGGTGAGCCGCCTGAAGTCAATTTATGTAAGCACGTGGGAGAGTTGGCCGATATCCGCAAGGCGGCTCAACGTAACAGCGACGAGCCGCGCGACGTAACGAAGATAAAAGGGCTGATGCAACTTCTTAACAAATTCCGTGGTCGCACCGAGGATGATCATGTTTGGTGCAGAGTATGTAAGAAGCATTTATTGTGTGGTCACGAACTCATCTTAATCCAAGAATATTTGCGTCCTGCTGAGAAAGATGCCTTGCACAAAGAAATGTTGATAAAATTTTCTGGCGGCCAATTCAGCGGCAAATACGTGTGTCGTGTCTGTGGACAGGCCATGTCAGACTTGGAATTCGATAATGGTTTGGAATTTGACGATGAGGGACGACCAATGATGGGGCGATCTGTTATGGTGGACGAGGCTGCTATTGCCCAGAGCGAAATTGACGATCTTTTCACGGGACCGGCCGATGTGGTAGACGAGGCAAACTTTGGGAATGATGTGTTAAATGAAATGTATAGAACTATGAAGAAAATTGCAAGTGGTCTTGGCATAGATCCTGAGAAGGAGGATTACAAGTCCATGGTGAATTTGTTGAGTAGCTATGTGGCAACCTTGCCCACCAGAGAAGCCTATGCTGCTGCCACGAAGGGCAAGAGAGCGCAAGATTTTGATATATATTATTCAATCCGCTACGCCACTGCCGCGGCGGCTGTTGTACTGCTGAATATACAAACGCGCATGCCTGATTATGTAGTATATTACACCAGTGCAGATTGCAAGGATGGATTTCTTGGATATCCGCTGGAGGGACCCGAGACAATGACAGGCATTACTTGTGTTGCCAGTATTGTGGCCGGCATCAATGAAAAGGTATTTCCCTGGTCTATGACGACGCTGCAAAAGGAGGACAATTTAGTGAAGCGTCGTGATACAATTGTCCCCTTTATCAAAGGGCAGATTGATGCATTCTTGAAAAATCCTGAGCAGCAGCTTCTCTTGCAGAGGAAGCGCGAGTATAGAACACGACTCTTCGGAAAAGTCGGCGGCTTGAAAGCCGACCAGATTGCCAAATCATTTCGCCCTGTCCCCTTCGTTATGTCAGAGGAGGATGTGGCGAAGGATGCGGTTATGGGAGAATCTGCCACGCCTGAAAAGAAGGCCACTGCCTGGATTCGTATGGCTCACACTGTGGCCAGAGGATCAGCCGCACTCAATCCTGACGCCCCCATTTCTGAGACAACGTGTTGTCTACATCCAGTTACATCGGCTACAACTTTCTGGTCTGACAAGGGACTCCCTACACTTGAACCGCGAAGCATTCGTCGCACGGCAGGTGGTAAATTAACAACCACCTTTTACACCGAAATGCCGAAAGTCTTGGAAGGAAAGGTCGACGAGAAAGAATATTATAAGCTCTTTGTAAATTTGTGCTGGCAGGGAGATAACAAGGGTCTGCACCATAAACTCGGGCTCACTCTAACATGTTCTGAATGCGGTCTGAATTTCAAGGAAAATCCTAATCTGCCTTATTCAACCGATGCAAATCCCAAGGTGCAGAAGGAAGAAGAGGCTAAGACAGCTGCCGATATCCAGGCACATATTGTATCACAAGGTATCATAATTAATGAGGAGACTGCGCAAGATTTATTGACAATTGCTCGTCTCAAGATGAAGGTGTTAAAGGATGATAAGGTGTATATTCCTCTCATATCTGAAACCTTCTCGCGTTTGGCTGATACTGTACCTGAGCCGATTGAGAATTGGAGAAGTACTTTGAATAGCATACAAGTTACTTTGGCCGAGTTGGGTTCTGGCGCGACGAAAATCCAGATTGCGACTGCTGCTGAGCGTCTTGTCCAGATTGTGAGTGAGAAGGAGGAGTTTATTCGTGCGCGTTTAGGTGCCGATGTATTCCGCTACATCGAGACATTTACCAGAAAGACACCTCGTGAATGTGGAGAGGCCGTGAGTGCATTTTTGCTGGTGCCCTTCAATCGCTGGTTAAACAAGGTTGATGTTACAGGGTTCAAGATTCTTAATACCTATAATCTGAGTTACTTCACAAAGGAGGATATCATGAAAAAGGGATTGGGCAATTATCTGAGAATTATTGGTGAGGAGGCCGAGCTTAAGGGGCTGTTGTTGCGAAAGGTTCGAACCTTTGTAAAAGAGTTGAGTGATTTGTGTCGGAATATATTCGCTGTCTTGCGGCCAATTCTGATCCCTGGTGGAAGTATGATGTTATCGTATTTGATGCGTGCATATGTCATGGGAATCATCCAGAAATTCATTGACCCGCATAATATTCCTGACGGCGATGATGATTTGGTCGAGGGTGTAGTTGATATGAAACTTCTGTATCGTGCCTTAGCTCAGTGTCTAACAAAGTATGCTGTGGGTGCAAAGATTCCCAGCGAGGAAGAGATTCGTAATGCACTTGAGAAGAGGGCTGAGAAGGAGAAGCAGCAGTTTATCGGGGAGCTTGATCGTATGACAAAGGATCGACGACAAGTGGAGCTAACCGAGAAAGCATTGGGTATGGGCAAATGGGCAGCAGGCGGTAGCAAGGCAATTCGCAAGTATGATGAGGATCGTTATGAAGTTGAAAGAGCAGAGAGAGCAGCGGCCGGTATTGTTGATTATGCAGGTGCAGGTGAAGAAGGCGGTGCAACAGATTTATTCGGATTTAATATGGGTGGGGAAGACGGCGGCGAAGGCGGAACTCGTATGGACGGTGATTATACCGACGGCGCAATGCGTGAAGATGAATATTAAATCCAAAGTTAGAAGAAGGACAATATGTTAGTATTTATCCTGTCGGGTATCTTGTATTTAGTAGGTGTGGCTATAGTTTTGATATTAAAGCCATCTTACATGTTTACTCCGGACGGTAATTGGAAAGAGTTTGGAATTGGCCAGAACGAAGATCGTTACACGCCGTTTCCCTTTTGGTTATTTTGCTTAGCTTGGGCTCTCGTATCCTATTTCATTGTACTTGCCATTTCGGCCATGGTAAGAAGACCATCTTTCAATCAAGAGGAATGGACACCGCCTGACCATCAAAATCATACAAATCAAAAGGAAATGCAAAAGGGGTATTATGTTCTTAACAAGAAAGCCAGTAAGATTGCAGGTGTTCCCAAATATGTGTATCTGGGACCCGAACAGCCTTAGAAGACTCTTAACACACCCCTTGCACTCCTATCAAAAAATACAAGGGCAGTAAAGTTCCCCACAGAGTCCAATAAAAGTACACAAATCCCTTTTTGAGTTCATTTGAAAAATAAACTGGAACAGCGGATTTAACAATACTCGTTAGAAGTTGTAATTTGTAATGATCTCCGGTCGCCAGTGCTTCAACATACTCAGCCGAATTACGATCATACTTTAATCCTGATACAGGATTTCTTGGATCATATTCTCCAAAGATATACTTGCAAATTGGAACCTGTTCTATAAATAATATAATACCCACCACAATATTTGTTAAAGGTACGAGTAAATCTCCAATTGTTATACTTGAGATAGTAAGTTGATTACAAACAGAATATTGATAAATAATACTTATAACAACGGCAATCACATATGATATAAGAGGAATTATGATTACATTCATGAAATATGGAAGAAATTCATTTGTTATGAGAACCATTGCAATGGCTCCCATAAGAATAGAGCCGGTTAATGCAATTGATATCTTCATGCCTTCTCGCCCTGCGGAAGTCATTTCTTCTTATGTTGATTTTTATATGAAGAGTTAGATGGCAGACATAGTAGGAACTCTGCTCGGAGCAGCCGGTTTTAAGGAAGAACCTGCAGCTGTGGAGCAAGTGGAATTAGAATCAAATGCCACAAACTCTGAAAACAATGCATCCAGTGAAAACACTGAAGATGCACAAGAAGAGGAAGAGGAAGAAGAGGCAGAAGCAGAGGTCGAAGAGCAAAAAGTCGAAGAGAAATCTGAAAAAAAGAAAAAGGCACCTGTGAAACGTGAAAAGAAGATACCAATTCCTAAGAACAGTGCCTCATTCTTTCGTGCCCGGGCGAAGTTCCCTAGCATGTTCAAATTCACTGCCGACGGAAACTTACAAGTGCCTGAAATGAGAGGTGAACCAGCAAAAGTAATAGAAATCCCTTCTTACCGCCCCTCTTTACCCGATGAAATCAAAGAAGCCGAAGCAGTTCGCCGCAATGAACTTATCTTAGTTGAAAAGGAATATGATGAGACACTTCAAGCATTAAAGAATGCCATGGCAGTTTGGCGCGAAACTCATTCATCAACTGGTGTTATAAAATATCAGCGCGAACTCACCCGTCTTGATACAGTTCGCTCACAACTTCGTTCTCCTTTACGGTGGACGAAAGAATACAAACGCCTATCAATTCGCCAGCTTTTTCCTGATGAATTTTATCAAGTCAAAAAGATTGGGCATTCATCATATGCAATGAAACTAAGAAGCATTGCATTTGAAGATATGACAAAGATAGGAGAACTTATTACACCTACTATTGTTGAGCCTACGGAAGAAGAACCTGAGGAAGAGGTGACCTTTATATTCTTTTCAGATCCTACCGAACCCAAGCATGGTGCTTTATCTCCAGATACTATGGTAGAATTTATATTCAATTCAACAAAATATAATAGTTTAATCCAAGCGTATGAATTGGAGAGAATAACGCAGCTCGGTCGTAGGACTCAGTTTGGTCCCTCTATTTTGAAATCTCGCTCACCTGCTTTCATACGCAGTGTAGCTGCAAGAGTAACAGGAGAAGTAGAAAACCCGAGAGGACTTTGGATTGATATTCTGAAGGCATTGGTTGCACAACATCCGAGATACAATCAAATACTAAGAGATACGGGGACTGATACTCTGGTATATGCGGATCCCAAAGAGGGTCGTTGGGGCATTGGTATGTCTGCAAATGATCCGTTAGCAACGGACAAGAATGAATGGAAGGGTCCTAACATTCTTGGACAGGCATGGCAAGTTGTGCGTGATTCATTGCCCCCTCTTGAGGAAGTCGAAGAAGAAGAGGAAACTGCCCCTATGCAAGGAGGCGGCTTTACCGAACATGGGAAAACCGTGGGCGAGGCCAAAGATCAGCGAACAAGGGTGTTACAGGGGTATTATAGGCGCGGGGGAAGCAGCAGCGGCAATCATGTTTGAATAGGATATTCTTTCAAGGTCGCTTCATTTGCATCACAATCAACCTCATGACTGGTATATTTATAACAAACCTCATTGTGATCACGATATACTTTATTCACCGTTTCAGACGGATGAGGATACAATTTAATGATCTGTCTTTCGGGCTTGTGGAAGTATAGCAATATAGATCCTATGATTGCACCTATGATAAATGGAATCACGCGGAAATGGCCGAACATTCTACAGTAGGATTAGAATCTTTAAGGATGTACGAAATTCTGAAAACCGAGAAATTTGCAATGCTCTTTAGCTTTATTATTGGATTCGGTGCTGTTGCTATGTTAATTCCAGTCTGCAAGGGCGACGAGTGTTTTGTTAAAAAGGCTCCTTCGATTGATGACATGAAATCGTCAACCTATCGCATAGGCAGTAAGTGCTATCAGTTTGCTCCTGAGACTATTTCTTGCCCAACAACCGGCGTCATAGAGTCATTTGCCCCTGTTCCGCCAGGGTTTATGGTTCCAATGTCATTTTAATTGGCAGAGTGCGTGAGATTATAAAGACAAGAAGGTCATTAATTCGTTAGAATGGCAGCAGCAGGAACCTTATTGTCAGATTTAGACAATACCACGAGTGGCGGAGACGGTGATCTCGTCCAGAAAATACTTTCAGACATGAATTCCCCGACGGACAGTGGTGCACGCGCCATTCCTCCTCCGATGTCCCAAATGCAGCACGTGCCTCAGGGATATCAGCAGATGGCGAGTTCGACACAGAATATAACAATGGATTCACGTGTTCCCACCTCTCACATGATTGGTACAGAACACCCGACTCCGGCAGATTTTAGAGCGGCTATGACTGGACTGCCAAGTTCTATGCCTGGTGTAGCTTCTATGGCCGCCCCTGCATCTGCATCTGCATCTGTGCCCATGCCTGGTGTATCAATGGATTCCGCTTCCTACCACCCCCCTTCCAAGAACATGTATGGCTATTTGGTTGGTGAGATCAAGATTCCTTTTATTGTAGCAATTCTGTTCTTTGTCTTCAGTCTCCCTCCGATTCGCATACTCGCAGCTCACTACATGCCTTCATTAATAAAGGCAACTGGTGAATTTCATATTCTTGGTCTTCTGGTGATATCTCTGATTGTTGGCTCAACATTTTGGGTCTTACAGAGAGTAATTGCACCTCTTCTTTCCCTCTGATAGAGATGAAGAGTCTGTCCTTTTCAAAGCAAACAAATACGGCAGCACTTGTTTTCTTTGCCTTCTATTTCATATATGCACTCTTTCGCATTCCTTTTGTGCAAATGTTAGTCACACTGGCAGTGGGGGCAATTGTATATGGAATAACGGATTCCCGCATACTTGCACTGGTGGGACTTCTTATTGCACATTTTGCATACACAGTCAAAACATATTCTACAAACAAAATCGTAATTATAGAGGAAAAAAACGAGGGATTTATGGCGAGTAGTGCCACTGATGTGTCAGAGAGAGTGAGGAAAATGAAGGCGCCTATTTCTGGGGTTGGCTCTCCTCTTTCTGAGGGATTTGAGGACGCAGAAGCCAAGGATTTGACTCTTGAGGAGGACGATGAAACCGAGAATATGACCGATGTGACGGCTCAATCAAAGCCCGCCGAGGTAAAGGGACTCTTCAAGCTTGGAGAGATTCCTGCGGACACTAAGGGCGGTCTTCACATTGATGTTGGCACAACCGTTGCGAATGCATTGAATGCGCTCAAGCCTGAGCAAATCAGTGAGATGACGAAAGATACGAAGCAGCTGATCGAGACGCAGAAGTCGTTGATGACTATGTTGCAGTCTGTTGCTCCTATGGTGAATGAGGGAAAGCAGATGATGGATACCTTTAGCACTATGTTTGGTCCTACTATGGGGGCTCCTGGTGCTGCCCCTCAGCAACAATAAACCTCAATAAATTGTAAAGAGAGATGTTGAAATCTCCAGCCGAAATAACACTCCTTATCCTGCTTATTGTAACTATAACCTATATAGCTACAAAAAACCATCTTGGACAAGAACGCGCACCTATTGTTGTTGCTATGCCTTCGGAAAATCAGATGTATTCATCAAATGATTATTCAGGCGCGAAAGACGATAGATATAGACGTGCTCCCCGACCCCAGAGAATGTGGGATAATGGACCTGAAATTCCTGTGCGCGGCGCGTTAGATCCTGTACCTACCCGCGGCGCCCCCGAGTCCTATCAGCAAATGGGTGTTATAACGTCTGGAGATGGAAAGGTTCTACCTCTCTACGGTCGTCGCGTTGCTCCCCGCAGTGACTTCTTCAACTATTACACGCGTACAGACACATACAATCCTGTTGCACTCCCCGTAAGTTTTAAGAAGAGAGACTGTCAAGATAATATTGGATGTGCCGAGCTGATGAATCAAGACACGATTAAATTAGCTGCTACCGGCGAAGATGCTAAAGTAACTCTGTATGGGTTTGATGGACCGAGGTACGTTCCAGATATTTGAGCGGAAATACAATAGAAAGTTAGAGAGATGTCAGAGGAATGTCTGACACAAGATTCTATTCTACAAAGACCACAGGCAGGATTGACATTTCCTTCCTATGGACAACAATTATCCCCTTTTACACTAAGCGGTGGACCCATAACAACCATTCCCAAGAGCATTACTGGCATGACAGAAATGCGTAGAAAACCCCCACGTACGGATAGTACTACAAAGGAACAAATTAAAATGACATCTTCGGTTGATACTTCAAATCTAGTGGCTTATTTCGCTGCTGATAATTATTATAAGGTTAATCTAAGTACTGAGAATATTGCTGGTGCAGACCCAAACACAAGTTTGCGATTTAATAATACTAAATATACTCTGAAATTCTCGGCACTTCATTCAGCATTATGGCCAAGTGTTGGTAGTCTTCAATTCAGTCTTTTATTTATGTCAGATACTGGAAAATTCTTTCATATGTGCATTCCTGTTAAATATAGTGATTCAAATGAAAATTTATATCTAAAATCTTGGGTTTCAGGTGTGCCTGTTCCAGCTGGGGGACTTACAATGAATGATGTTATGAATTTCAGAGGTTCTGAAAATGATGTTCGTTTTGTAACTCTCAATTATTGTTTGAAATACAATAATTATACCACAAATATACAATCATCTCCTAAAACAAATTTTAAAATAAAACCATATACACTTTGTCTTTTCAAAAATGATCTTTATATTAATGAAACGAATGTGCCAGAATGGTTACAAAATGATCCTTTCTTGAAAAATGCAAGAGTGAATCCGCTTCCCACAGTTAATATGATTGATCAAACATATCGCAGAAAAACCTTTGATGATATTTTTAATTATATGATGGGTGGCGATATAGCAGTATATATATATGGAAATAAAGATCCATATTTAGTAGGAGTAGAAAAACATTTTGATGATACATATACACAAAATGCTGTTTTACCATCTTATTATAAAATTTCAACGAATAAAATCGCTGGTTCTGCATATTCATCGACTCAGCTAAAGGACGGTGTTAGAGGGTTGAAGAATGTGAAGTGTTATCCCATTGATCTTGTTTCGCAAATTGATGAGGGTGGTAATATCTATATTGATGAAAGCACGAATAAGCCATTGAATACAGGTGAAGTTTTGAGAGAGCTTGGGGCAGATGCGAGTAGTTCTTTGGATACTGCTGCAGCAAATGATGCGGCGAAAAAACAATTAGCAGCTGCCCAGTTTGATAGTAGTGTGCGATTTTGGATCGCATTCGCGATTATTATGTTAATTGCTTTGGCATTTTTAATATCAATTATAGTGTATTTCTTTAGTGCAAAGCCGTTTGCTGATACAGATAGTATTGCAGCTACTCCTGCTGCTGCTGCTGCTGTTGTTGCTGCTACTGCAGCTCTTCCTACTCCTGCTGCTGCTGCTCTTCCTACTCCTGCTGCTCCTAGAGCTACGGTAGGTGGTAGACGCAGAACCTAAGAAATAACAAAGTTAAATAGATGGAGGTCAGTCTAAGCTGGATAGGCGTGATTTTAGTAACCGTAGTTATTCTATACTTTTCATGGTATGGAATAAGTATATACGAAAGCTTTGTCAATGAAGAAAAAGAGAAAGATGTTGAATCATTCGTGGGCACTAATTTTAATGGTATCAATATCACGACTTGCCCGGCAGGTTCACAATCATTTATTGATAAAAAGGGTATAACCATGTGCTGTAATGGAGAATCAACATCAGATTCTTGTAGTGGACAGATTTTATGCTCTTTATCTCAAAGTATAAATGGTGTACCCACTTGTACAGAATGGTACTCAAAACATTTAAAAGAGCGTGGTGCTATATGCCCTGCATCAATGCCTAATTACTTCCAAGGGAAAAAGGTAAAAGGGTGTACATCAGGAAAACTAAATACTACTGCAACTGCTCCTTTATCAATTAAATCAAAGAAGTGTATTTTCTATTCAAATCGGCTCGATGATGAAGGTAAGTTAGACAGTTGTTCAAATATAAAACTCTTAGAGTCAACCAAATGTTTTAATAAATCAAATATTCATGTAGAAAAAGAACTTATACCTATCTGGAATGAAAAACTACCTGCATTTGTTATGTGTAAATATGGATCACTTGAAAATAATAATACAGGAGCATGTCAAGATGATACATCATGGCTTCGAGTAATGCGTGGATATTTTAATATATTTCCAAAATTAGGGTCTCTAGATAAATGGAAATCAGACAGCGCAACTTGGAGTCCTGAATACAAATTAAATTTTTGTTCCATTGTTCAGAAATACAAATTTGATAAGACTCTAGCATTCGCTGATTTACCAACAGTTCCTGTTTTCCCTGTAAAAAAATAATGATAAATTAATAATAAATATTAAATATAAGATCTTGTATTCTTATATTTAATAATTTCGGACTGTCTGTACTTTATAGGAGTTCCTTTGATTTATAAAACTCTGGAGCCTTATCTGCAAGCGGAGCTTCAGCCAGACGGGGATTACTATCATGCAAATCATCAGCCTTTTCGAATTCTGCGGTCGAATTGCCCTCCACTTCTAGTCCATCGTTTGACGCAGGAGTATCATAATGAACCACCTCCTTTTCACCTTCTAGGGTCGGTGCTCGTGTAGGCAATCCAGGATTATTCGACGGCCACAGCGGTTTCTGATCAGGAAACTTTGACAAAACCTCATGATTACGCTCAAGAAGAAGAGTATATACTGCTAAAAATGCAAGAACTCCGGGCATAGCACCTTGGCGAATTGCGTACACAATGGCAGCAAGTAGCAAAAATCTTACAGAGATGTTTTCAACAAATGAGAATCTTGCACCCAATGATCTTGCAATAGGTGCCCCAACAATAACTGCAACTGATACAGCCAAGACCGCCACCTCCATCTAACACCTGACTATTAAATTTGATTTCTTAGTCTTAGACTACTAAATGTCCCAATGACAACTGACATTTCACAAGCATCAAAAGTACTTACTCATCTCGGATATGCGATACGTAAAGATAGCCTATCGCAAAAAGATCTCCAAGATCTTCGTAAAGATCTCACGGTCACCCCTCGCACGGCTGG
>Ga0114962_10004385_pt1 | contig 11242 bp, 6 predicted proteins | sample C_130820_MF_Meta_FD_87017 | JGI IMG/M metagenome (GOLD analysis project Ga0114962, IMG submission 87017) | Freshwater microbial communities from Lake Croche, Canada to study carbon cycling - C_130820_MF_MetaG | ecosystem: Environmental > Aquatic > Freshwater > Lake | place: Lake Croche, Canada... | reverse complement strand
GGTCCCGCACTTATCGATGTGACTGCATTGCTTGGAAGCCAACGCTCACCTTGGTAATAATCAAACTTCCCATCCTTGCGTAATGCAAATGCTCCATTAGTAGAACCAAACCATACTTTATCCCCTAAAATTTTGACGGAGGTAATGGATTTCACCGGAATTTTTTGTTGGAGTACACCCGACTTTTTACCCGCTAAATCCACTTTAAAAAATCCTTCACTACTACCTACAACGGCTTCATTTCCTTTGACGTCAAATGACGTCAAATTATTTCCGGAAACCCATAGAGATAATTGGCCCGTAGCCGCATCAAAACGATGCAATCCCTTCGAAGCAAGAACCCAAAAATAACCCGTTGTTTTATCAAAATTAATGGCCAGAACTTGGTCACCCACCACGTTAGATTTAAAGAGCGTCTTTGATTTTTTAACCAAATGAACGGAAGAGCCATCAGAGATTAAAAATGTAAAATCATTTCCGCCCGCAGCTATCGTCGCCCCCGGCAATTCGTGTGTGGAATAAAGGGTTCCGGCCCAAGCATGACTGAAAATTGCTTTGTCATCGACAAAAACAAATTGGTTTTCATGGGCCAATAAACTTTGAATTTTTTTAGGGGCACTGGTACGATTCCGTTGATCTGGCAACAAATTCCCAGGGTATAGAAATTGGCCATCATGTGGCAATAGTAAGCCCGCCGAACTAAATATTTTAATGGCCCCGTTGCGGTCGGCGAAGGCAGACTTCAACGCTACCTGACTATCTTTTAGATAATATTTGATACTATAATCTTGCATGTAAGGTTTATCTACATACACGGGCTGATTTGATTTTTTTTGCCCATAAGCAACCACACTTAAAAACAGCAAAAATAACGTGATACTTTTTTTCATTTAATTGATTTTTGAGGGGTCAAGGACCACATATTTAATTGATTTTTGATCGGTACCCACATGTGATGAATAGGTCATGCGCAACAAGCCATCGGGAGTTTGAATGAACGAGGGATAAGAAAAACTTCCTTTTCCTGGTTCCACGTTTTCAATCGGGATTTTCCATTTCCATGTTTTCCCTTCATCCTCTGAAAGGTACATTTGAAAACGATACCTGCCATCTGTAATGTCATTGCCTAAAAATGCCAATCGGCCATCTTTTAAAACCAATAATTCGACACTGGCCGTATTGGGGATTTCGGATTTGATTGTTGGTGTCCAGGTCTCCCCTAAATCTGAGGATTCACTGATGTGCACGCGAGGTGGATCGTCCCCACTATCCCGCATAAATGCCATGATATTTCCATTTTTTTTACGGACCAAAGCAGGCTGAATAGGGCCACGTCCTACCAGAGGTAGACTTGGATGCCATGTGGAGCCTTGGTCATCTGAAATAGCCATCATGGATAAATTAAATCCGTCGGAATACAAGGGCAAAACAATACGATTTTCACCTAGTAGCAAGGGTTTGATCCGAGTCATCCAACCCAAATTACGCTTCATCGGGTCTAGCGCAGAAGTGTTAATCATCTCATCATATTTGGGGGCATAACCAGCCCAACCGATTTCATGACTCGGTAATTGCTTGAGTTTTGTGGCAATTTCTTTCGCAAAACGATCATCCATTTTCAACAAAATATTATCTTGCCATTCCCAAATGGGCGCGCCGGGTTTAGTATAATTAAGCGTCGTTTTTACTCGCAAAATAGATTGTTCCCAACGGTTCGATTGCACCGCGATCCAAACTAAAAACAATTTACCACTTTGGTTTAAAAATAATACCGGATTGCAATCAGGTAGGTTAGGTGTATCCGCCATTAAAAAGGGTTCGCTCCAGGCTTTTGCCCCTTTTTGTAATCGGGCCCCCATCAATTTCACATCGTCTGAATTACGCTCGCCGTTACCATAAAACCACACCGACAAAAGATCTCCATTGGGCAATGATACCATGCTGCTTCCATGCACATGCTTTTCCTGACCTGGAAAAATAAGCATGGATTCCACAATTGGACTAGCAAATTTTTGTGTGAACGCTAAAAAAGGGAACCCTAAGATGAATGTTAAAAAGAAAAACCTGCGCATCTTATTTGATTTTTTTACGGCGTTCCAATAATTCTCGGAAAGTCGTCAAAATGATTCCCTCTTTTTCAATATAGGCTTTTAAATCCGGGTTCATCATCGAGTTCATATCGGCTAATCGAGAACCCCCAGACCCAGAAACATATTTAAATTCTTCCGTAATATCGCTGCTATGTACAATCATCATGGCCACACCCGGATTCATATTTTTGATTGTTTCAATCCATTGTTGGGCCTTGTATTTCCCCCATTCTTCCGCCGTGGGATTTCCGGCTGGCTTCCAGTCCCCACTAAACGTATGCAAATCATCTAAAACGGGTAAACCTGCATTCCATAGTTTCTCACCCATTTTACTAGCCTCGCCAAATAAATCCGTCAGACCATATCGTTTAGCTTCTAGTTTTGTGCCCTCTTTCCAAGTCCCTTCCGCCTTCATTTTCTTGATGAGAGGCAAGTTCATCGACTCAATCATCATTTTATTATTGCCCCCTGGAAACATCACTGGGATACCTAATTCAATGCCCACTTTCACGTAGCGTTCTAAAAATGGAGGGTAGGCAAATAGGGTTCCCATGTGAGAGTCTAAATGTGAAGGGGACCAACCTAAACGTTTGGCGCGTTCTACCTGCGCTCGTATTTCTCTTTCCACTTCGTCTGGGCTTGCATTTTTAATGACTTGCTCCACACTATGGTATAAACACCCATCCCCATCGCTTAAACCGGGAACTTGCTGGAAACCAGCCAGCGCAGGCCAACGGTAATCATTCCATTCTGAAGTTAAAGTCAAATGCAATCCAGCATCTGCTTTGGGGTTATTTTTCTGTAAATAATGGATAAAACTTGCTGCCCAAGGACATGGCATCATGATGCTACAAGAAGTAGCTACACCTTGTTCCATCGATTTATAGGCCCCTTGGTTTGATGAATAGGACATTCCGCAATCATCGACGTGGAAAATCAATACCTTTTTTCCTTTTGGAAATCCTAATCTTTCCGCATAGGTTTTGTCAGTTTGGCCGAATACTTGGGAGCTTAATAAACAAAAAATGACGAAAATTTTGAAGCGATTATTCATGTTGTAAATTGGTTTAGCGATTTTTTAATTCTGTGGTTTGGGGCTTTCTTTGACTAATTTAAGGGCTTGTTCCATGTAAATTTCGGCGGTCATTTCACCTAAGGAAGTGCGCGAGACATATTCGTATCGTTTGAAGGAATTGAAATCTACTTTGGCCAACATATACCCAAAGGCGTCATTGGTCAATCCAAATAGAAATGGCATTTTGCTATTCATATTTCTTTTCACATAATACCCTACATTAGGCAAGGCCTCTCCTGGAACTGTTAAGATTTGTGCAGGCCCAATATTCAATAGATTGAGCTGAGTCGTGACATAATTCTCTTTCCCGCCTTCATATTTTAAGGGTGATTTTTTCAAAATATACCGCATGATTTCGGAGTCAATGGGTAATTCTAGTTTTCTAGAGGTACAATAAAGTGTAGGGCCAACAAGTACCGGAGCTGCCGCCACAATACGCATAGCTTCATCCGCTAAAAGCTCCCCGATTCGAATACATTCTTCCCAGGTATTGGCTTCTTTTTGGCCTTGACCTTCTTTTCCATATTCTAATCGAGTATCAGCGGTAACCATTCCACCCTGGGCGCCATTCATAAATAAGGCCACACCGCCGATGGTCGATTCAATTTTTTGGTACAAAGGTCCGATCATATCGGGACTTAAAATCCCCCGACTATTTCCTAGGACCTCTGGATGAACCGCATAATTAACTAAAGTCGCGATGGGTTTTCCGGTACGAGGACCTGAAGTGGCAATGGCTTGAATGACACCGCAACGAGGATCATAAAGCGCTGGAGCATAATAGTTATACGCTATTTTACCTTTTGCTTCATCCATGGCCACTTTTAAAGACGCTGGTTGGAGGTTCGCAGATGCCTCATTCACCGCATCGGCAATTTGCTTCACACACCAATCTAAATATTTTAAATCCGCATATGACTTCCCAGACATATCTGGAAATCCATACGCATCAGGCGCGCTGTGGGTATGTGTGGCACCGATCAAAATATTTTCAGGAGCAATGCCTTTAATGAGTGCACGGGAACGGTTTCCTAAGATGGAAGTCCAGCCTAAATTATCGACATTGACGATGGCAAAACGTGTACTTCCTTGCTCAAAGACCATCGCCCGGGCAAATAAATCCCCACGCTTTTCTTTTACAGGATGTGGTACGCCTATTCCACCCGATACGGGCAAAAGGGGATTTGGCGTAATGACGCGAACGGCGGCACCCACACGTATATTTTGCGCATGTAGCGTCAAACTAGCCACTGACAATAAGCAAAAATAAATAAAACGTTGCATCATAAATTGAAAAATTTAAATGAAAAAAAACCACAGGCAAAAATACCTGTGGTTAATTTAATAAAAATTCTATTTAGTAAGGCTTGCTCGTGCCTATTAATAGCCATGGCCTAGACCATGCACTATTTTTACCATCTGCTTGTGAAAAATTAGTTATTTCTAATTTATCCATCGCAGCCGTTACATTTTTAGCGTTGATTCTTATTTCATCTTGCATGTAATAAAAACGTAAAGGCAATGCTTGGCGTTTCGCTGCGGGACCAGCCGTTAATGCAGGAAGTCCAGTTCTTCTGTAATCAAACCAAGATTCAGTGGCCGCAGTCCAAGAAGCAATCCATTTTTGTTCGATGATCTGCTTTAAAGTTCCGTTGTAAGCTACTCCGCTTCCAGCAAGATAGGCTGATGATGAACCACTCACACCCCATGCAGCTAAAGATGTTTTAACACCCGCTTCATAAAGTGATTTTGCATCGCCAACAGACCAACCTTTTTGGGCCGCCTCCGCTAAGATGAAGTTTACCTCAGCAGCAGAAATCAAACGAGCCCTTAATAAAGCGCCTGATGCATTCTTGTACATAGGAGCTAAGAAAGAAACGTGAGGATTAAATGAGGTTTGTCCAGGAGTAGGATTTAAATTATATGCAGAAGGCAATGCAGAGAATGAAGTAGGAAGACCTACATATTCTGGATCTGTATCTACTACCGTTTTACCTATTTTATCAGGAGATAAATAACGTTTGCCACCCTCAATTTTATCCGTACCTGCAGGTAAAGCCGCATCCACCACTAATGGAATTTCAACTTTAGCCGCCCAAACACCTAAACGAGGATCTTTGACACCTTGTAGGTATTTGACAAATGTACTGGCCATTTTTAAACGGCGGTAATTACTTCCGGATACATCATACACTGCGTTAGCAGGCCAAGAAGTACCATCTGAAGTACCAGGGAACCCCATTGTTGCATCATCTGAATTAGAGGTGATGATCGGATAATTAGCCGCATTCTTAATAATATTTTCAATACCTGCTTTCGCTACATCAGCCTTCTTTCCTGAAATACGCATGAAATAACGCAAAGCTAAGGAGTTAGCAAATTTTCTCCATTTTGTAGGATCTCCACCATAAATAACGTCTACATTATCTACGATGCTTGAGTAGTCAGATTTTTGCTTTGATAATAATTTATTGGCCTTTTCTAAATCAGCGATAATGCCAGCGTATATAACCTCTTGGCTATCGTAAGCAGGTAAAATATTGTCCACTCCACCTAATTCCCCTTTTAAGGCATTGGTATAAGGAGCATCCCCCCAAAGGTCGGTAATTAAACCAAACATAAACGCTTTATTCACCAATGCAACTCCTTGATGAAACTCTAAATTCATCGTTACGGCGCGTTGGTATAATAGGTCATTATTACGTAGGATGTCATAGTAGCCAGACCAACTTTGGTTTCCGCCCCAGTCGTAGTCATTATGTCCTGAAGACCATGCATCTTTTTGAGTGTGCTGAACAACTCCCGCGATATCCTGATATCCTAGGTTGACATACGATTTTGCCATTTCGGTCAATACCGTTGGCATAATTAAATTTGGGTTCACCACATCTGGCTGAACTCCATTTGGGTTAGTATTTACCGAGGTTAAATCTTCACAAGAGAAGAAAGAACCTGTCAATAAGGCAAAAACTGCGATTTTTATATATTTATTCATTTTCATGATTTCAAAATTTTAAGGTGATTGAATTAAAATGTTAAACCAAGTTTAAATCCTACTGGGATAACCCATGGTGTCACATTGTATCGTTCGATACCCTGTTTAAATTGTGTTCCTGCTTGAGCTCCAGCTTGTGGTTGGAAGGCCGTTTCTGGATCAATACCAATTTTTGCTGCAGTCCATAAGATAATATTACGGCTATATACTGAGAAGTTGGCTGCTTGTAAGCCTAATTTCTTAACTACGTTGCTTGGCACTTCATATCCGATTGAAACTTCTCTTAATTTTAAGAACGATGCATCAAAGGTCGCTGCACGTGTAAAACTCCAAGGATAGTTATCACCAAAAGGAATAATACGCGTATCAGGGCCTCCTAAGTTTTCTTCGTATCCGGTTATATTTCCCTTGCTATCATATTGTGCGATAACTCCAGGGTTGAATACTCCGTTTGGATAAACTTTTCCGCCATATTCAAATGGAAATCCGCCGTATTGTTTGGTAGGTCCGCCGACAATCGGGAAATTATTCCCATTGATTTTAATCATGGTTTCTTGGTTTGCGACTAAGTAATTACGTAAAGCGTCACCCGTCATAGTACCAGGATTAATTAAATTATCCAAGAATCTTTGCGATTTCAAATCTGACTCACCATAACGATAAGTTTGAGAAACAAAGTTTCCTCCATTTCTCCAATCAAAAGTCATGTTCAAACTCCAATTTTTATAACTTAAAGAAGCCTGCATACCTAGGATAAAATCTGGATTGAAATTACCAATTTTAGTTCTTGATTTTGAAGCACTCACAGATTGCCATGATCCGTCACTATCCAAGATTGGGTAGCCAAAATATTTAGACGACTTATCCGTTACAGTAACAATTTCGGCATCATAAATGTCTCCAATCTTTTCTCCTACATAGGTCCAAGCGCCACCTTTAGCATCTGTCCATAGGGTATAAAAATTCAAACCTTCAGAAAGTTCTTTAATCGTTGTTGAATTTTTATAGAAGTTGGTCGTCAAATCTAACCTCCATCCATTTTTGTCAATCGGTGTTCCTCCCAAAGTTAACTCGATACCTTTACTCTCTAATAAACCTGCGTTGATGTTTTTAGAGGTAAAACCAGTAGATGCAGGCAAGGTGGTAGGAATAATTTGGTTTCTATTCTCAACGGTATAATAAGTACCTGAGAATCTTAGGCGATTTTTATACATCGTAAGATCCAAACCTAAGTCCATCGAGGTGGTAATCTCGGGCTTTAAATCAGGCAATAAAATAGAACCTGGTTTAGCTAATCGAGTCACGCCACCCCAAGATTCTGCTAATCCTAAGGTATTAAATAAGGCATAAGGATTGGTATCATTTCCTGCTTGTGCTACACCTGCGCGGACTTTTAATAAATCAATGCGGTTGTTAGGTATTTGGAGCATCTCGTTCAACAATACACTCAAAGATGCGGAAGGATAAAAATAGGATCTATTGTTTACCGGTAATGTACTTGACCAGTCGTTACGAGCCGTTAAATCCAAATACAACATATCTTTGTAACCTATGTTAGCCATTCCATACCCACTATAAACCACTTTATTGGAGTGAGAACTTGAATATTGAATATTCGCTGTCGCTATGTTTTGTAGCGTGTACAAGCCAGGAATTACTAATCCTGTTCCCCCTTTACTTGATTCGCTGATGTAAACATTCGTCGATTTTCTAGCGTTACCTCCCAGAGAGAATGATAAGGTGAAGTCTTGCAATGATTTTGCATAAGTAGCTAAGAAATCAATATTACGCTCTGAAGGAGAAAGCGTGGTTAAACCATAGGCCCCATTTTTTTCTCCGGTATAACTAGGCGCAATCTTCGTTTCTCTTGTTTCCCCATACGTATCTAACGAGTAGCGAGCCATTAAGCTTAACTCTTTGGTGATTTGATAATCTAATTTAGCATTACCAAAAAAGCGATTCCGCTCAAAAGCATTTTTAACTTCATAGGCTAAGAACCAAGGATTGTTATAATCTCCAATCGCTTGAGAATTTTGTTGTAAACCCTCTTTTCCTGGAACCCAATAACTCTTCAAATCCATAATGTTAATATGGGGAGAAACCGCATACGCCCACTGCAATGGATTTGAACCACGCTCACTGGCAGGACGATTGTTAGAATTATTGCGACTGAAGTCGAAGTTGGTACTTAACTTAATTTTATTTGTCAACTTCAATGAAGTAGCTAAATCGATCGAGTTTTTAAACAAATCTGATCCTGGAATTAGACCGCGGTTTGTCATATTAGAATATGAAATACGATAAGTAGCCGCATCCGTGCTATTTGAAATAGAGAATCCGTTGGTCGTTGTAATTCCTGTCTGAACAAAGTTCTTCACATTATCTGGGTACGATTTCAAATCCGTTGGGACTTGATTTCCCTTAGCATCTAAAGGACTATTCCATTGAACAGCTTTATAGCCCTTATCCAATTCTGGACCTACACCCCCGGATGATCCTTCGTCAATGTACAGTGTTCCACCTGGATACGGATTGTTATCTGGAGTAAATGGCAAAACACCCGTAGCAAACTTCGAGTGCATATTTAAATACTTGAATGGATTGTCAAATACGGTATTTGAATTTACATTAATCGTCATTTTATTTGACTTAGCACCCGTTTTTGTTGTGATCAAAACCACCCCATTTCCCGCTCTAGATCCATAAAGCGCGGCAGCACTAGGTCCCTTTAACACGGAAACACTTTCTATGTTATCCGGATTAATATCCGAAATGGCATTACCATAATCCACACGGTTATCATTACCCACTTGGCCTACGTTGTTCAAGGTATTTATCACCGGAACACCGTCAATCACAAATAAGGGCTGATTATCATTACTTAATGACTTCGCACCCCGAATAATCATACTGACAGAAGAACCCGTCGCACCCGTTGCATTGATACTAACCCCAGCTAATTTCCCCGATAGGCCATTCAACACGTTTTCAGTAACAACCCTGTTTAAATCCTTACCTGATACTTTACCTACCGAATAACCTAAAGATTTCTCTTCACGTTTAATTCCTAAGGCTGTAACCACGACCTCGTTGAGTTCCTGGGTGCTTGAAGTCAACACGACATCAACCACGTTTCTGTTGCCCACCTTAATTTCTTGGGCGTCAAAACCAATCGATGTAAAAGATAATACAGGACTAGCTCCAGAAACGTCCAATGAATAAGTTCCACTCGCATTGCTGCTCGTTCCCTTTTGAGTTCCCTTAACCTGAATATTAACTCCTGGAATTCCAGTACCATCTGAACTTGCGGTAATTTTACCGGTGATGGTTCTTGTTTGCGCAACCATTGTGGACATGCTTAACGCAAACACAAAGGCTGAGAATGCCAAATGCCGAAGCATTTGTTGCGGAAAATGTAAATGCATACTTGAAAAATTTAGAAGTAAAAAAACACTTATAATTAATGGGTAACAGAAATAATAATAATACTTACAAAAAAATGGATTAAAATAATGCCATAATTAAATCGAAAATTCAAGTAAATAAACTATTTTGGCATTAATAATTAACTAAGCAAAAAAACACTGTCAAATTTTGTGAAATAATTAAATTTATGAAGGCTCACCTGTTAAAAGTTTCTCCTCAAACACTTCGCTCTTTTAGCATTCGACGAGACAATGTTAGTTATTTTTATAACCAATATCATTATCATCCTGAAATAGAACTATTATATATTGATAAAGGAACAGGAACCCAGTTTGTTGGGGACAGTATCCAACGTTTTCAGGATGGGGATCTGCTCTTAATCGGGTCAAATTGCCCTCATTATTTAAGAAGTGATAATATTTATTTCCAGAATAATCCCGACTTAAGCGTGTCAGCAGTCGTGATCCATTTTGATCCCGCTATTTTTGGACCTGATTTTTTTGAGCTCGTTGAAAATAGATATGTCAAGCAACTGCTTGAAAAATCAAAACTTGGCCTCCGAATTACAGGCAAAACCAGAGCCTCTGTTGTCAAGCAAATGCTTCATATGCTGGAAGACACAAAAAGTAATCTCATTCTCGAGCTTCTTAAACTACTAGATCCCCTATCTCAAAGTCCTGAAATTGAATTGTTAGCGACACGTATTTTAGAGCATAATCCCAGCGATAAAGAAACAGCCCGATTAAATTCGATCTATAATTTTTCTGCTAAACATTTTAAACGCAAAATTACGATCGAGGAAATTGCCGAGGTGGCCAACCTAAGTTCAAATTCATTTTGTCGTTATTTTAAAAATAGAACTCGCAAACATTTTTCCCATTTCTTGAATGAAATTCGTATCGAATATGCCTGTAAATTAATCAAGGAAAATCAATACCAAGTAACTCAAGTATGCTACGAAGCGGGATTCAACAATTTTCCAAATTTTAATAATGCATTTAAAAAGATTACGGGCAAAACCCCTTTGCAATATTCTAAAGAATTTATAGTAAGTTAATCTGAATATAAATAAACCAAAAAATAGTTATGTAATTTTGAACAACCTATAAAAACAATTCGAATACCTCCATTTATTTCTTTACATATGAAACATTTCACAGCCTTATTTCTTCTCATTACTTTCTTTTGTCAAGCTCAAGACATCAAAGTCATTCGCGGCCCCTACCTACAAAATTTTACTCCCACTTCGGGGATGGTTCGTTGGCGCACCGACATCGCGGCCAATAGCCAAGTGATTTATGGAAATAGTCCAAGTCAATTAAATCAATCGGTCACAGATGCCAACTTACTTACCGAGCATGAAATAAAAATCAAAAACTTAAGCCCCGGAAAAAAATACTATTACGCGATCATTTCCGCGGGAACTAAAATAGGTGGTGACGAAACCTATTATTTTAATACCGTACCTAAAGCCGGATCCACAAAACCGGTACGGATTTGGGCCCTAGGGGATTTTGGAAATAGTTCTAAAAACCAAGCGGACGTGCGCGATGCGATGTTTAATGCAACAAAAACACATAAACCTGATGCGTGGATCTGGATGGGCGACAATGCCTATTCAAACGGAAAAGAAGAAGAATACCAAAATCATGTCTT
>Ga0114962_10004384_pt1 | contig 11243 bp, 8 predicted proteins | sample C_130820_MF_Meta_FD_87017 | JGI IMG/M metagenome (GOLD analysis project Ga0114962, IMG submission 87017) | Freshwater microbial communities from Lake Croche, Canada to study carbon cycling - C_130820_MF_MetaG | ecosystem: Environmental > Aquatic > Freshwater > Lake | place: Lake Croche, Canada... | reverse complement strand
CATAAAATATCATTAAAGACAAAGCAGCAGCAAAACTATAAACTGGTGTACCATCGGGTCTTTTGGCAGCTTTCAACTTTTCAGTTAAAGAACTATTGTCAGAAGCTTCCACACTATATAAGGTAGCCATTGTGCCCACAAATACTTCGCGTGCAGCAAAGGAAGTAATGATGGCAATGCCCATTTTCCAATCAAATCCAAGCGGTGCAATAACAGGTTCAATTGTTTTTCCTAAAACGCCCGCATAGGAATTTTCTAATTTATGGGTATGGTATGCTTTATCTAATTCAATTTTATTTTGAGGCTGGGCAGCAATTTGTTCATTATGTGTTTGCTCCACCTTTTTCATTTGTGCACTTGGACCGTAACTGCTTAAAAACCATAATAGCAAACTGATAACCATAATTACTTTTCCAGCATCGGTCACAAATATTTTTGCTTTTTGCAACATGGTGATGCCCACATTTTTCCAACGGGGTGTTCGGTAAACTGGTAACTCTAAAATAAAATAACTTTTCTCTTTTATGGTAACAAACCATTTTAATACCATGCTAGCAAGAAGCGCCATTACAATACCCAATAAATACAACCCCATCATCACCAATCCTTGTAAACTTAAAAATCCAAAATATAATTTATGATCAATCACTAAGGAAATTAGAATGGTATACACAGGTAGTCTTGCACTACAACTCATAAAAGGGGTCACCATAATAGTGAGCAACCTTTCTTTTTTATTTTCAATATTTCTTGCACTCATAATGGCAGGTACTGCACAAGCAAAACCACTAATCATAGGCATAACACTCTTTCCATTAAGTCCTACTTTACGCATTAATTTGTCGCTTAAAAAACTAATACGTGCCATATATCCTGTGTCTTCCAATAAAGTAATAAGGCCAAAAAGAATCATAATTTGAGGAATAAAAACAAAAATTCCACCTAGTCCTGCAACAATGCCATTCACTAATAAGTCCTCCCACCATGCGTTTGGAAGTATATTGTTTAAATAAGTAGTTAGGTGTGTGAAAATCCATTCAATGCCATCCATAGGAAATTTTGCCATCCAAAATACTGATTGAAATAAAATAAACAACACCGAAAAAAGAATGGCATAGCCCCCTACACGATGTAAGAAAATATTATCAAGGCGATCTGTTCTTTTTTTCTTGGCACTTGGATCGGGCTCAGTCACCCTATTTTTCATAATGGTTTGAATATGCCCGTAGCGTTGTAATATTTCCTGTGCCTGCGTTTTGGTGTGATTAAAATTATTGTCAATTTCAATTTGTTCAATTTTATGATGCATTTCTTCCTCTAAGGGGAAAGCTTCATGATGCATTAAATAATGCAATGCGGCATAATCACTGGTGGTTGGAAATAATACTTTGAAAGCATCAATTGCCTTGGGGGCCAAATTTTTATTATCAATAAAACTCTCCTGATTTTTTGATCTAGGTGTTTCGATGATACCAACTAAGGCATTTTTTAATTCAACAAGTCCCTTATTTTTTCTTGCATCTACAGCAACCACGGGTATGCCTAAATCTTTTTGAAGTCCTGCAATATCTATTTTAATTCCTTTTTTAGTAGCCAGGTCGTTCATGGTTAATGCTAAAACCACAGGCTTTTTTAAATCAATTATTTGACTACAAAAAAGTAAGTTTCGCTTTAAGTTACTTGCATCCGCAACCAACAAAATTACATCGGTATGCATTTCTAAATCCACGCCCATGAGCACTTTATAAGCCACCCATTCGTCTTCTCTTTTTGGATAAAAACTATAGGTGCCTGGTAAATCAATAAGGGTAGAGGGGTGGCCACCTATTGTGAGGTCTCCGGTTTTTTTATCTACAGTAACACCAGGAAAATTGCCCACTTTTTGATTCAAACCTGTTAAGGCATTGAAAAGTGAACTTTTCCCGCAGTTGGGGTTTCCCACTAAGGCAATATGAATACCAGCTCTCATTAGGGGCAAAGCTAACTTTAAAGCTTGGCTAGTGCTTACGAAATTAGAAATTGACCAATCGCTACAATATTGGCAATACAAGTCACTTAATTACTAGCTCCTTTACTTATTTTTGTAGCACTAAAAATGATAAGATGCGTAAAGTTGTTGTATTGATATTGCTAAGCATGCCAATGGGCTTATTGGCGCAAAAATTAAATAATAAAGATGCCGATTTGATCCAACATTTAAAGGGCCATATTCAGTTTCTGTCAAGTGATCAACTGGAAGGCCGCAGGGCAGGTACAGTAGGTGAACAAAAAGCAGTCAATTATATTATTGCGCAATACAAAGGCTTGGCCATTAAGCCAATGGGTACAAATGGTTTTATACAAGCGTTCCCAATTGATGAAGGTAAAAAATTTGCAAGCAATGCATTTGTTAAAATCAATAATCAAAAAGCAATCATTGATTCCGATTTTTTTGCTTTATCAAATAGTGGTACAAATCATTTTAGTGCAACTGCTTCTTTCGCATTGGCTAATGCAAACAAAGTAGTTTTTAAAGATATAAACGAAGTCCTTACCTCTAATTCTACCAATCCACATTTTGACATCAATGAATGGCTTATTAATACCACTAGCAATCTTAAAGATAAAAGTGTAGTCGCTTTGTTTTTATACAATACAGGAAATCTAGTGGACAATATTCAATTTAATAAATACGATAGCACCAAAGCATTGGCCATCCCTGTTGTTTATTTTACTAAGCAAGGAGTAGCAAAATTATTCAAAGATTTTTCTGGTGTTTTTAATATAGATGCAAATATTCAATTTGAACATCCAACCCGAACAGCACACAATGTGGTTGGCTTTATCGATAACAAAGCAAAGAACACCGTTATTATTGGAGCACACCTAGATCATTTGGGTTACAACGAAGACAAGCATGGTTTGGATTTAAATAATTTTATTCACAATGGGGCAGACGATAACGCTAGTGGTACTGCGGCTTTGATTGAATTGGCAAAATCATTAACACAGGATGCACCCAAGAACAATAATTATTTAATCATACATTTTTCAGGGGAGGAGCTGGGCTTATTGGGTAGTAAATATTGGTTAGACCATCCAACGTATAATGGCAATTTTAATTACATGATTAATATGGATATGGTAGGCAGGTATGATACTGCGCGTAAATTAACCATTGGCGGCTATGGTACTTCCAGTAAGTGGTCTCAAATTATGGCAAATACTCCTACTACTTTGTTAACACATTATGACAGCGCAGGCACGGGGCCAAGTGACCATGCTAGTTTTTATAGAAAAGACATGCCTGTGTTATTTATGTTTACCGGAAGCCATTCCGATTACCATAAAGCAACCGATGATTGGGATAAAATTAATTATGAGGGAGAAAAAGAAGTAGTAAGATTAGTGCAAGCAATTATTAAGAATACGGATGGCTATGAAAAACTTGATTTCTTAAAAACGCGTGAACAAAGCATGGGCAAAAGCACTAAATTTTCGGTAAGCTTAGGCGTGATGCCGGATTATGCTTTTACAGGAACAGGTGTAAGAATTGAAGGTGCTACTGAAGGTAAATTAGCAGAAAAATTAGGCCTAAAAAAATCTGATGTTTTGATGCAACTAGGAGACTATAAATTAATTGATGTAATGGGTTATATGCAAGCCTTGGGTAAGTTTAAAAAAGGAGACAAGACAACCCTTATCATTAAAAGAGGCACTGAGGAAATTAAGTACGACATACAATTTTAAAAGTAAATGAATTAATTGAGTATGAAATTAGTATTAGACCAAGAAGAAATTAATGAACAAGACTTTGAGGGGACGCGTATCTTGGGTATTACTGCGCCAATAAAAAATTATCAATTTTGTATTTTACTCAATCAATACATGGGTTTTGAATTTAGGTTTAACCCGGAACATGAAATTGCATTAAAAAGAAAAAATAGAAGCTACTATTTTTCCATGTATGAAGCCGACGAGCCCAATTCTAATTTTCAGCATTTTGTTTACCACAATCAATACGATGGAGAGTATTTGTTACCTGAATTAAAACATATGGATTTTATATGGTGGCTAAAAGGTGACTGGATTGAAGATGATAAGGTAAAAGAAATGATTCAAACCATACGCAATATCAAAGGTGTCCAATTGGTAGTGGAATTAACACCGGATCAAATCAAAAATAAAGGCAACTTAATTTTTGAATAATTGCCATTATAATTTCTCGTAATTTTTTTATGCAGTAACAACAATGCGCTTATCAGATGCAGCTTCGCAAACCCCGATGGGCTGTGTGTATTCAATTCCTGCATTATTTAATATTTCTTGAACTTCAATCAAAGCACTTGGGTCTACTGCAATAAGCAAGCCACCATTGGTTTGTGGATCAGGTAAAAGTAAACTCGCTTCTTTTTCATCAATGCTTTCATCTAATAAAATACCATCACTTGTTGCATTCCAATTCCTTGCAGTAGCACCGGGAATTGTTTTTTGCGCAATATAGTTTCGAACAGTTGGTATAATAGGAATTTTTGAGTAAGATATTTTTGCTGTTAATTTACTTCCTTCCATCATCTCTGTTAAGTGTCCTGCTAAACCAAAGCCAGTAACATCGGTCATGGCATGCACTCCTTCAATTTTTCCAAGTGCTTCTCCTGCTTTATTAATCGTCGTTAATTGCTTTACAAGCATTGTTAAATCTGCTGCTGATAAAAGGCCTCTTTTTTGCGCTGTGGCCATGATGCCTACACCCAATGGCTTTGTGATAATTAATATATCACCTGCTTTTGCAGTGTCGTTTCTTTTTAAATTTTTTATATCTACTATTCCATTTACGACCAACCCAAAAATTGGATCCTGACTATCAATACTATGACCACCGGCAATTACAATACCCGCTTCGGCACAGGTTTTGCGGGCACCTTCCATTACTTGTGCGGCAACATTTGCTGGTAAGGTAGCTAGGGGCCAACCCAATACTGCTAATGCAAATATGGGTTTACCTCCCATGGCATATACATCGCTAATTGCATTGGCAGCCGCAATTTGTCCAAAGGAAAATGCATCATCAACAATGGGCATAAAAAAATCGGTGGTACTAATAAGGGCCGTTTTTTCATCCAACTGATAAACTGCTGCATCGTCCCTACTATCATTGCCCACCAATAGTTGTGGGATATTACTTTTAGCACCTACATGTTGCGCTGCTAATATTTCTGATAAAACAGCAGGTGCTATTTTACATCCGCATCCACCGCCTTTACTATGTTGTGTTAATTTTATTTCCATTGTTTAAATTTCCCAGATTAAAGTTCCAAAATTATATGATTGTTCTATTTCATTTTCAATAACCAATTGGCCTTTTTCATTTACACGTTTTACTTTTCCTTTTAAAGGTTGTTGGTTGAAAATAAAATTCACCCATGCTTCTTTTTTAAAAAGTCGATTATTGTATGCAGCTAAGATGGGAACCATCCCATTGTGCAGCCACTCATTGATGCGCAAGGTTAAAGCCTTTGACAAATCATTTAACAAAATGGATATATTCCATTCCTTGCCAGTAATTTGCCTTAGTGAAACGGGTTTATTTGAATGGGTGGTAAATTCGGTTTGGTTAATATTAATTCCTATTCCTATTACGGACCAGGTCCATAAATTACCACGCATTGTGTTTTCAATTAGGATGCCTCCTGCCTTTCTGTCACGCCAATACAAGTCATTTGGCCATTTTATGCTGGTTTCTTCACCTGCAAATGCCCCAAAAAAATCACTCACCCCCAAAGAAATGGCCAGCGAAAGTCCAATTTGAGCCTCATTACTTGCTATTTTAACATTTTCATTAGGATTTTTTATGAGTCCGAGGTCTATAACATAGGAACAAAGCAAATTTTCTCCTTTTTTACTGTCCCAAACCTTTCCCTGTTGGCCTTTTCCGGTGGTTTGAAAGTCCGCGCGGTAGCAAGCACCAGAGACCGCCATTTGTTGTTTTATCTGGCTTATGGCATAAATATTGGTACTATCTATGCTAGACAGTTCTATAAGCGGCTCCCCTAATGTGATAATTGGTGTGGCAGGTGACAAAGAATTGTTATTTTTGTAAAGTTAGTTAGTTTCGTTGGAGTAGCATAAATAGATGCCTTAAACGATTTGGCTAGCAAGGCATTAACAATTAAAAATTAGTATTATTGGAACCTCTTTCCGCATTAAAAGATCGTAAAAAATCTCCTACGCAACTTACCCGTAGCAGTAAAATTTTCAAAACCATTATCGCTGCCATTCAAGATAAGAAAGGTGAAAACATCATTAGCTTGGATCTTAAAAAAATTCATGAAGCTGCTGCCGACTTCTTTATTATTTGTGAAGCAAGTAACACTACGCAATTAAAAGCCATTACGGATAATATTGAGTATGAGGTAAAGCATCAATGTGGTGAATTACCTTATAAAAGTGAAGGAAAAACGGCTGCGCAGTGGTTGCTTATTGATTATATCAATGTAGTGGTTCATGTGATGCATCCTGAATCCAGAAAATTTTATCAATTAGAAGAAATGTGGAGTGATGCAGATGTTAAAATGCATGATTTATAAAACTAATTTTAATGTAGTTTGTTATAATTCAACACATAAAAGTTTTAAATAAAAATAATGATACCAGACAATAAGAATACAAATAAAAAAGGCGGACCTAAATTGCCAAAGTTCAATATATACTGGATTTATGGGCTAATTGCGCTGTCGCTAATTTATGCCCCACGTTTTTTTCAAATGGCACCGGACACTAGTGTTATTTCACGCAATGAATTTGCAAAACTAATGACCAGTGGAGACGTAGAAAAATACGTTAAAATAGAGAATGCAAAGGTCGTGCACATTTACATAAAGCCTGATAGTATAGGCAATCCGGATTTCGATAGTAAGTTCAATAAAAATTTAACTTTTGAGCAGAAAAAAGCAAAAGTAAAAGGGAATTATTTGTTTGAATACAAAGTAGATGATTGGTCTTCCTTTAATAAAGAAGTTGAAAACATCGCTGCAAAAAATCCAACCATTGTGTTGCCAGATAGCAATACTGATTCTGAAAATGATTGGTTTGGCAAAATCATTGGAGCCATCTTCCCTTTTGTACTCATAATAATAGTTTGGATTTTACTAATGCGCAAAATGGGTGGTGGCGCTGGCGGATCAGGCGGTGGCCCTGGTGGCATTTTTAATGTTGGAAAATCAAAAGCAACCTTATTTGAAAAAGGGGGAACCAAAGTAAATATCACATTTGCTGATGTAGCAGGTTTGGAAGAAGCAAAAGAGGAAGTGATGGAGATTGTTGACTTCTTAAAAAACCCTAAAAAATATACCAACTTAGGAGGTAAAATTCCAAAGGGCGCCTTATTAATTGGTCCTCCAGGAACTGGTAAAACATTATTGGCTAAAGCAATGGCCGGCGAAGCACAGGTTCCTTTCTTTAGCTTAAGTGGATCTGACTTTGTGGAAATGTTTGTGGGTGTGGGTGCAAGTCGTGTACGTGATTTATTCAAGCAAGCAAGAGAAAAAGCGCCTTGTATTATTTTTATTGATGAAATTGACGCCATTGGTCGTGCACGTGGTAAAAATGCCATGATGAGTAACGACGAACGTGAAAATACATTGAACCAATTGTTAGTGGAGATGGATGGTTTTGGTGGCGATACCGGTATTATTATCCTAGCGGCAACAAACCGTCCTGATGTATTGGATAGCGCCTTGTTAAGACCAGGTAGATTCGATCGTCAAATTTCAATTGATCGCCCAGATGTAAAAGGACGTCAAGAAATTTTCAAAGTGCATTTAGGACCTATTAAAGTTTCTGAAAGTTTAGATATTTATAAATTGGCAGAACAAACACCTGGATTCGCTGGTGCAGATATTGCCAATGTTTGTAACGAAGCAGCTTTAATTGCGGCCCGTAAAGGCAAGAGTGGTGTGGAGATGCAAGATTTTCAAGATGCCATTGATAGAGTGATTGGTGGTTTAGAAAAGAAGAATAAAATCATTTCACCAAATGAAAAAGAAGTCATTGCTTACCATGAAGCTGGACACGCAACTTGCGGTTGGTTCTTGGAGCATGCATATCCATTGTTAAAAGTAACCATCGTGCCAAGAGGTACAGCTGCATTGGGTTATGCGCAGTATACTCCTAAGGAGCAATATTTATATACCATTGAGCAATTAACAGATCAAATGTGTATGACACTAGGAGGTCGTGCTGCAGAACAAATTTTCTTTGGTAAAATTTCTACGGGTGCTTCTAACGACTTGCAACAAATTTCTAAAATGGCTTATTCCATGGTCACTACATATGGAATGAATGATAAAATTGGCAATGTAAGTTTTTACGATCCTTCTCAAGAAAATAGTTTTCAAAAACCTTTCAGTGAAGAGACTGGAAAAATAATTGATGAAGAAGTTAGAAAAATGATTGCAGATGCTTACCAAAGAACATTGACATTGTTGACCGAACACAAAGAGCAAGTAGAGAAATTGGCAAAAGCTTTATTGGATAAAGAAGTATTGCATAAAAGTGATGTGGAAGAATTAATAGGTAAGCGTCCATTTGAACCAGAAAAAAATGGGGACATTCACGAAACATTTGCACCAACCGAAACAACGGTTGTTGGTCCAACAGATGCTGCTGCCAATGAAAATGCAAGCGCTGCAAATGAAGTGGCTTCCCAAGATGCAATTGATCATGCAAATGCAACCATCAACGCGGCAGATGCAACAGGCAACAATGAATAAAACATTCAATGGAATCGCAAGGCGCAAGAAGTAAGATATTAAAAAAGATTAAGCAGGCTTTAAAGTCGCCTGTGGAGGCTCCGTTCCCAGATCTTGTCGCTGATATGCCCATTTTTACGCCTAGCAATCAGGAGTTGACAATCCACTTTGCTCAAAAATTCACGGAACTCATGGGCAAGTTTATTTATTGTGCTGATGACGGTGAATTAGTGCAACAATTGTCCTCATTAATTCAATCAAAACAATGGGAAAAAATTTATTCTGTTGAAACTGGTTGGCTAGATGACATGAGTGCTTTTAATTTTAATCCAGTAACCATTGATGATCTTGCAAATTGTGACGCTTCTATCACGTTATGTGAACATTTGATTGCAAGAACTGGAACCATTGTATTAAGTAGCCAACAATTAAGTGGCCGTGCCGCTAGTGTGTATGCACCCATACATATTTGTATTGCTTATACACATCAACTGGTAAATGACATTACGGATAGCTTGGAACAGTTTAAAAAAGACCTTACTTACATGCCCTCTATGATTAGTTATGCAACTGGCCCAAGTAGGACTGCTGATATCGAAAAAACATTGGTCGTAGGAGTACATGGTCCAAAAGAAGTATATTGTTTTTTAGTTGATAAAATTACCGACTAGTCTTTATTATTAAAAACCATTTAAATGGAAATCGCACCTGGTAAAAAAATTTATTTCTTGTCTGACTTTCACTTAGGTGCGCCCAATCAAGTAGAGAGCAGAAAAAGAGAAGACAGGTTGGTACATTTTTTAAATGAATCAAAAAAAGACGCAGCTGCTTTTTTTATCGTGGGCGATATATTTGACTTTTGGTTTGAATATAAAACAGTAGTCCCAAAAGGGTTTGTTCGAATTTTAGGATGCTTAGCACAAATTAGCGACGCGGGTATTCCCATTCATATTTTTACAGGAAACCATGATTTATGGATGAAAGATTATTTAGCAAATGAGTTGAATGCAAAAATTTATTTTGAACCACAAACTTTTCAATTAGGCAATAAACAATTTTACATAGGACATGGAGATGGTCTAGGTCCCGGTGATTATGGGTACAAAAGATTAAAAAAAGTATTTACCAATCCAATTTGCAAATGGTTGTTTCGTTGGATTCATCCGGATGCAGGAATTCGCTTAGCCAATTATTTTAGTGCAAAAAGCAGGGCCAAGACGGGTACGGCAGACGAGGTATTTTTAGGAGCGGACAAGGAATGGTTAATTGTTTATAGCAAAGAAAAAGCCCAAACACTTAATGTTGATTATTTTATTTTTGGACATAGACACTATGCTATTGATTTCGCAATCAATGAACGTACTAGGTATATTAATTTAGGGGATTGGATTAAGTTATATTCTTATGGTGTATTTGATGGGCAAAATATGCAACTTTTAAACTGGAATCATTAAAATATTTAGAATATGAATTTAGATGAAATGATACTGTCAAATTCGATTAAAAGTTATTTAATAATATTTTGTGTATTATTAATTACACTATTTATCAAGCGATTGGTTTCCAGGTTTTTTGCCAGTTTAATTTATACATGGATTGATAAAAAAAATCACTCTGAACTTAGAAAAATTCATGTACTTAGATTGGTCGTTCCTATAGAAAGATTTTTAGTTTTTACTGTTGCTATTATTGCATTTTTTCAATTAAAATTTCCCGAAGCCTTTAGCGTTAATTTATATAAAATATCCCTACAGCAATTAATTGAATCACTGGTAAAGCTGGCCTTTATTATTTTATTCATTAGGGTTTGTTTAAGGACCTTAGAGTTTATATCAATTATACTTGATGAAAAAGCAAAACTCTCAAAAAATCAAACCGATGATCAATTGATTTTATTTTTTAGAGATTTCTTTAAAGTAATTCTTTACATCATTGGCCTTTTAATGGTATTGCATTATGTGTTTAATGAGAACGTTGGAAACTTAGTGACCAGCCTTAGCATTGTTGGTGCTGCTGTTGCTTTATCTATGAGAGAAAGCCTAGAAAATATCATTGCTTCCTTTATCATATTTTTTGACAAACCTTTTACCGTAGGGGATCTTGTTAAAGTAAATTCTTTTTCAGGGACCATCGAAAAAATAGGATTACGCAGTACGCGTATTCGTACCGAAAGTAAAACGTATATATCTGTACCTAATAAACAAATGGTAGATACCATTGTTGATAATATAAGCTTGAGATCCGAACGAAAAATTGAAATGGATTTACAAGTAAGTATACATACTCCAGCTACCGCCCTGCTTTCTTATGCACAATATTTAAGAAGCACCGTGGAGCAATTGGATAATATTAAGTCTTCTACTGTTTTTATTGCAGAATCAGGAAAGCAATTTCATACTATACATGTGGAATGTTTGGTGCCATTGACCATTGAATTACCTGCGTTTCAGATGATGAGAGAAAACTTAAACATCATTGCAATTAAATATGCAAATGAGCATCAAATTATTTTTG
>Ga0114962_10004383_pt1 | contig 11243 bp, 3 predicted proteins | sample C_130820_MF_Meta_FD_87017 | JGI IMG/M metagenome (GOLD analysis project Ga0114962, IMG submission 87017) | Freshwater microbial communities from Lake Croche, Canada to study carbon cycling - C_130820_MF_MetaG | ecosystem: Environmental > Aquatic > Freshwater > Lake | place: Lake Croche, Canada... | reverse complement strand
TGGTCATGGGTGTATTCCCTAGATGGCAGCGTTGGCGACGTGGAGGGCGTGGACGATAGCCTCATCAGGAGCGTTCAGGAGCGGCTTTGTGGATGCCTCCTCAGTCCGCTTGGCCTTCTCGGTCAAGGCCATCAGGCGGCCCAGAAGGCGTTCATGTTTGGCGCTGTCGGAGACCTTGCCGCCGGTTTTGCGCGGGGCGCGGTCGTCGGGAGATTGTTGGGCGAGGGGTTGTGTTGCGTATGCCGCCCATGGGTCTTGGACATACTGCCCCCCTGATTCGTTTTGCCCCAACATGGCCGATCCTTGCGTTGCGGCACGAGTGGCATCCCTCACGTTAGACACAAAAGGGTGAACTGTTTTGACAGTAGGAGCCCCAGAAAGTTGAGAATTTCGCGCAGAAAATTGTCCAATTTTTTCAAGCATATGCTGCGCCGCAACGGCTGACACAGCGCCTACAAGCCCATCATAATACCATGCGCCTATGGCGCCCAAGCCTATTTTGGTAATAGCAGAAACCACTTTATTCATTGCAGAAGATTGTGCGCTTGCAGTTGTTGTTTTGCTTGTGGCTAACCTTGCGGCTTCCGCAATTCGGCGCAATTCCGCTTGTTCTCCAGGGGAGAACACCCGATCAGCCAAGAAATGTTGATTTCCAAGAAAATCATTAATGCTTTTAGGAAGGTGGGCTGGATTTTCGACGTTTACAACAGAGTTGCGAATCATCTGTTTTAGGATATTTGCGCTGTCGGGCGATGTGGAAAAAATTCCGGTTGTTTTTTCAGTTCCTGCCAATTTATCATAAAGAGCCGCTGAAACTTTTGGGTTATCCAAACCAGCTTGCAAAATGCTTTGAGCAACATTGTTGATGCCTTGGGCTGCAACAGGATCAACAACACCATTTTTAATAGGTGAAACATTGTCAAACAATTGTTTTACGGATTTAGCCACTACAGACGAAGCTATGTCATCGGTATTATGGAACAGTGATCTATATTGAGCATGAGCAGCATTGGCTGTTTCAATAGCACCGGTTGCCGCAGCCGTATCGCCAGAGAAAAGTTGTGCAGCGCCGGATTTTGTGGCCGCAAGAGCATCGGCCATGTTTTGGTCAAAACCCCTTTTAATTGCGTTAATACCCAACGTATCGCCGGAACCTGAATTTTGCCAAGAAATGTTCAAACCTTTTCTGACATCGTTCATGTTTTTCATTGAAAGGGAGCCTATATTAGGCGTTTCCCCTGCGGCTAAATCTTTTGTCAAATTATCAATTGCTTTTATTGACTCAGGATATTGTTTGGCTATTGATGCCGGTATTTCTCCTGTTCGATAGTCCAATGGGTTCAAAGAAGGCAATCCGGCGTCTTTAATAGCTTGATGAATGGCGTCTACAGAGGAAACCCCAACTTGTGGGTGAAATTCGCCGGGCGTGTTTTCAAGGATATTATACGCTTGATTAACGCCTACTTTTGCTTGTGCCCGCGCTTCGTTTAGAGCATCCGCAAGAGCGGTTTGGGAAATGGGAGACGCGCCAACAATGGTTTTTACGCGGTTTTGCGCGGTTCCTGCGTTGGCAGCGTTGGCAGAAGAAACGATATCCGCCGAAGCCTCAACAGGGCGCACACCGGAAACCGCACTGGCCGTGGGGATCATATCGGCTGATTTCATAATGGCTTCGTTCAGCGCCGCCGCATTGATGCCTTTTTGCGAAAGAACTTCCGCAATCTGTTGTTTTACGTCCATTAAATGATCTGAATGCAATCGTCCGCCATATGTTTCGTGAATAAGAGATTGGACTTCTGGCGTGAACTGCCCCGTTCTGTCCAAAATAGCAGAAGAAGGATTTAAAAAACCAAGACCCGGCACATCAGAAACAGCCTTAGCCCCAGCATTAACTAAAGTGCCCGTTGCTTTCATGGCGGGTGCTAACGGATTGGTTACAGTAGCTGCGGTGCCCATAGCGCGAGATGCCGTTTCTGCGGCTCTTCCTGCCATAGACGCTCTTCCCAAAAGGCCCGCTGCTTTCCCGGCCCCCGCTGCGCCACCTGAAAAAACGGTTGATACATCCAACATAACGCTTGCCGGATCATTGGCTAGGGCATGCGTAAAACCTTCTACGGAGCCATATTTGTCCCCGTAACTTGCTAGAACTGCGTTGATTGCGGCTTCATCTTTTTCTTTTTGTTGTTTGTCTTGTTGGGCGCCTACCCAGCCTTGTTCTTTGGAATACAGGCCAATGCCAATTTGTTTGAGCGCGTCAGCCGTATCCAAAGGGTGCAAGAACGGCTGCAATGCTTCTCGATGTGCGTTTGCAATGCTGGGAATGGCATTAACGGCAACACCTAGTGCTTTAATTCCAGAAGAAGCATCACGCGGCACATCAAGCCATTTTGGCTTAAAAATACCAGACCAAATGCTATTGTCAGGGTTTTCCGTATTTTTTTCTAAAGGCTGTTGATTTGCCGGGACCGTTGATGCAGCCTCATTGCCTCCCCCTTGAACTGGGGGGGGGGAACTGTATTTAGCCCAAGGATCGTCTGCTGGATCCGTCATTTTACGTCCTTGCCAAATTATTGTGCATAACCAATTTGCCCCTTGCGCGGCCCATTTGGAATGATAAACGGAGTGCCCGGTTGGAGTTGTCCAACATCATCCAAGGTTTGCACTTTTACAGGCTGCGTGTTCAGCGCATTAGGTTGCCCCGCGTTTCCCGAAATAGCATTTCCGTTATACCACGGATTGCGCGCCCTGAAATCAGACAAAGCAGATCTGACTTCAAGATTTTCTGGTTTTTTATTTTTAACAAAATTATACGCATCAATATCAGTTTGCGCTTTTGGACGCAAAATTTTATCCAACATAAAAACGGATGCTTGAGCAGGTATGTCAAGGCCCGGAGTAGTTTGTTGAAACCTTTGCCATTCGCCCTGCCTGACGGTTCCGTTCATTTCTGCTCGTGCAATTTCAGAACCCAAAACAGTTTGAAGTTTTTCTAAAACCGCTGCGCTATTAGGGTCCATACCAGAAATTTGTTTTACAACATCGTCAGGGGCACCAATTTGCTTTAGCAAAGAAACGGCTTGTTTAACACGAGCACCAACAGGGCCGCCTGTAACGTTGTATTGACCAGTGTTAGGATTAACAAAAGCATCGCGTTGTGCTTGAACATTTGAAAGAGTATTAACAGCTTGATCATGAGCATTGCGGGCGCTTTCAAAAGCCGCTTGTTCTCGCCCAACATCAGCTTCATAAATAGGCTGTTTTACTTTTAAAGCTGCGTCAATGGCATTTAAGTGGTTTTGTACAACACTTTGGTTAACCAATGGGTTTGCCGTAGAGGCAGAAATCTCTGCCCGTCTTTGCATCAATTGTGGAACAGTCAATTCATGAATGGGGGCATTAGGGGTTAGCGTTGGCGCACCTTGTGCCGATCCCGAGATAGGCGCCCCTGTCATCATATTTGCAAACCCTTTGCGGCGTAATGCATCCGCTTGTGGCCCTTGCCCTGTTGAGAAAGTGCCGTAAGTTTCTACGGCTTTCTCCCATGATCCAGTTTGTTTATATAGATCACTCAAATAACGCATTGCGGCATCTGTAGATTGCGCTGGATGGGTCGGGTCCAATTTGCCTTCTGCCAATGCAGGATTTGCGTAACGCTGATATGTTTCCGGTTTAAATTGCCACACACCGGAAACGCCATTCCCAGTAGCATCGGGCCTCCAACCGGATTCATGGGTTCCAACCCAATTCGCAACGTTGGCAGGGACACCGTATTGTTCGGCGAATTTAGCAACGTGCGGGGCGTAATCAGAGGTGGGTTGTTGAATGTTTGAATAGTTTCCACCGCCTTGTGCGGTTGTCGTTCCAGGCGTCATTGCCCCCGGTATCGGTTGGGTCAAAGATGCCAAACGAGGGTCAACCATTGTGCCTGCCCCCCCCATCATTCTCATCATGTCAGCCGCAGAGTGACGAGACAAATCACGTTTATCAATATAATTTCCCGTTCTATTGCCAACAGCATCGGTTTCGGGTTCAAAGAATGCCCCAACCATACCCATGGCTTTCAACCCGGTTTCAAGGAGTTTTCCTTGTGCTTCCATGCGGTTAGTTTCTGACGAATACGGGATATTAGTTGTTTCCGCCGCCGTCTTTGCGCGATCCGCAATGCCCTTCTGCACGGCTTGGCTTGCAGCGCCAGCGCCTGAAATACCGCCGGCAACCAAACCCATTAGGCTGCGTTTGCCAGTCATGCCGGCCAAACCACCGCCAACCAGGGATAGGATATCAAGCAAGCCTTTGTTGCGGTCAATCCAACTGCCCTTGGGGGCTTCGGAGGAAGTATCGGGGGATATGACGTTTGCAATCTGAGACCACCAAGAAGAGTCTTTGGCAGGAACCACGCCACCTGCCGGTTTAACCGGTTCGGCAGTCACACCAGCGTTTCCAACGCCGCCCATTCCACCCGTAATGCCTGCATCTGTTGCAGTGTTTGCACCGCCGTTGCCGCCAAGCAACCCACGCGGGGGGGCTACGAGGGGTTCATCAATTCCAGGGGATACCGAAGGCGGCCCTGCATTGCTATTGCGGGCGTAAGCGTTTTCGCCTCGATCAGTTGGGGCAGTTGGCATCAGCCCGTTGTTTCCATTGCTATTGCGGGCGTAAGCGTTTTCACCTCGATCAGTGGGGGCGGTCGGCACCATGCCGTTGTTTGCATTGCCCCCAACCAATCCAGGCGCCAAAGAATTTGCTGCGGGTGCCGCAAACATTTTTTCGGGGGTCATTTGTGTCATTGTTTGCGCGGTCGAATAGCCAGGAAGCAGCGCTCGAAGAATGGAATCGGGCAATCCGGGCAATGGATTTTTGGCGTTTTGATTTTCCCCGAGCGCCGGATTAACCGCCGCTGGCGCTTGGTTTCCCAACCGCATAGCCGCTTTAATCACTTCGGGATCAGGCACCGAAAGATACTTGGCCCGTTCTGCCGGATCGTTCAAATCAGCAGGATAACTGCCGGGCGCCATATCGGTGACTTCACCGTCCAAAGCATACCCATGCCGCCCCACAAGCCCGCCGCCAGCGCGGCCAACGCGGCCGCCGCGTTCAAGGCCAACGGCGGAAAGCAAATCTCCAATAACGCCAAAGCCGCTTTTCAGGCCTCCGAGCGTGCTCCCCACACCAGCAAGCTGCTGCAAAGCCGATTGCTGCCTTTCCGCCATGCGGGCGTTCATGGCGGGAGAGCCGTAGCTGTTTTGATCAAGGCTTGCCGGGCTGGTGCCCTGGCCAAAGATGTATCCATAAGAGTTAGGGTCGTTGCTATACAACGAGTCCGCAATGCCCACCCCACCGCTTGTGGCGTAGTGCTTCCTTACCGGCCCGCCTTCGCGGCGATGCGGGCGGATCAAGCCGCCACGGTAGGCGTTGGAGCCGCCTTCGTGCTCACCGCCGCCCTCACTACTACCGCCACCACCGCCACCGCCACCGCCGCCGCCATTGCCGGCAGGGCCTTCACCTCCGGGTCCGCTTTGGCCATCTGGGCCAGGGCCCGGGCCAGGGTCAGGTCCAAGGCCAGGGTCAACAGCATCTTCTTTGCTGGGGGTAGTGGGGCCTGCACCAGGAACGGCGCCAGACAAAGTATTGGCGGTTAAGTCAAGGACAGTTGGCACATCAGTCATTATACCCGTAGGGCCGGTCGTTGTTGACCCGGGCGTTCCCGTAGCCGACACGCCCGGAACTCCACCGCCCATTATTGCGCCAGACATGGAATTTGCGTTTGGATTAACAATGTCGCCAAAACCGGGCATCAAGCCTTGAGCCATTGTCGCACCAAGAGCGCCAGCGTCCATCGTAGGCATACTGGCTGCGGCTTGTGCAATCGCTCCGGCCCCGCTCAACATACCACCGCCCATTATTGCGCCAGACATGGAATTTGCGTTTGGATTAACAATGTCGCCAAAACCGGGCATCAAGCCTTGAGCCATTGTCGGACCAAGAACGCCAGCGCCCATCGTAGGCATACTGGCTGCGGCTTGTGCAATCGCTCCGGGCCCGCTCAACATATTATTGTTGCCGCTACCCATATCCATTATGGCAGATCCAAGCAACGAAAGACCGCTTTTGACTTGCCCAGGCATGTCCATGATTTCTTTGAGCGTCGGCATATGGCCGCTGCCAGGGTTATCAATATTACCCGTCATGTTGGATTCAAATGTCGGCGTAGTCCCAGCACTAGTCGCCGCCGTTGCATCCGTTGCCGCCGCTGGCTTCGCCGCCTCGGGAGGCTTCCACCAAGGTTCTTTTGTTGCTTTAGGCGCCAGGAGGGCGGTGGGGTCGTAAACGCTGCTAGGATATCCGGTTGCCACGGGCGTCGCCGCCGTTTTTGCCGGCGCGTAGTTGGCCGGGTTTATCTGACTTGCCGTGTTAAGCAACGCCGCAAACGGATTTCCTGCATACTGCGCGCCATTGGCAAGCGCCGGAAGGCCGACAGGCGCGGGCGCGAAACCGCCAGACGGTGCGGAAGGTGCAAGGGCGCCAGCGGGCTGCGCCGGGTTCTGATTGGGGTAGATGCTGCCCAGGATGTTGTACATATTCGTCATGTAAGGGTCGGGCATTCCGCCATCGGCAAAGCCCTGGCCTGCGCGGCCCATCGAGACCGTGCCGCCTTCGCTGGCAGCATTGGGAATAAGGCCGCCAGAAGCACGGGCGTGGGGTTTAATCGCACCACCACGGGCGATGAAGGATCCACCCTGCTGTGTTTGCGTTTGTGTCGAGGGAGTCAAACCGCCCGCAATGGTGGCGAGGTTGTTTGTGAGCCACGACCCTTGGCTATAATCGAACGCTTGTTGCTGCTTCTGCTGCGCTACTAGCGCGTCGATGCCTTTCTGCAACTGTGCTTGGTCAAGAGTGCCTGCGGCTATTTGCGCCTGCCCGCCCTGAAGCGCGCTTGTCTGGGCCGCGCCGCCCAAAGAACCCAGTGTAGTGGCGGCATTCAGGCCCATGCTGTTGAGGCTGTTGCCAATGTTCGCCTGTTGCGTAGCAGCCGCAGCGCCCTGGGTGAACTCATTCTGCCCGGTTGCCAAAGCAGCCTGGGCGGCTTGGGCTTGTTGGTTATAAAACTGATTGCCCACACCGGCCAAACCTTGCGCGGAAGCAATATTCTGATTGAATGTCTGGTTGCCCATCCCCGCCAGACCATTGGCAGTCAGGTTGCCCTGGTTAAACGCTTGGTTGCCCATAACGCCGATGCCTTGGGCAGCCCCCATCAACTGAGCGTAGTCCTGATTGCCCACCCCAAGCAAGCCGCCTGCGGTTGCAGCGCCCTGGTTGTAGGTCTGCTGCCCCATGTTGCCCAGGCCCTGGGCGGAACCCATGGCTTGGTTGTAGTTCTGGTTGCCAACGTTAAGCGTACCCGCAGCCGTTTGAGCACCCTGATTGTAAATTTGCTGACCAACATTTGCTTGGCCAGCCGCCGCGCCCATGGCTTGGTTATAGCCCTGGCTCCCCGCCGCAAGCTGCCCCGCAGCCCCCGCAATTTGTTGACCAAACTGCTGCTGTCCAATGTTTCCAATGCCTTGCGCTGCATTGATATTTTGATTGCTGATCTGCTGGCCCATGTTGCCCAAACCCTGGGCGGAACCCATGGCTTGGTTGTAATTCTGATTGCCAACGTTAAGCGTACCCGCAGCCGTTTGAGCACCCTGATTGTAAATTTGCTGACCAATAGCGCCTTGGCCTTGGGCCGCGCCCATGGCTTGGGCGTAATTCTGGTTGCCAACGGCAAGGTCGCCGGCGGCCGTCGCGGCGTTTTGGTTGTAAACCTGCTGGCCAACATTTGCCTGTCCTGCGGCAGCGCCCAAAGCCTGATTGTAATTTTGATTGCCCGCCGCAAGTTGCCCGGCCGCCGCTGCGGTTTGCTGCCCAAACGCCTGCTGGCCGATGTTACCGATGCCTTGCGCTGCATTGATATTTTGATTGCTGATCTGCTGGCCCATGTTGCCCAGGCCCTGGGCGGCGCCAATCTGCTGGCCGTAAATTTGCTGGCCAATGTTGCCCACGCCCTGCGCGGCGGCAGTTTGCTGCCCAAACATTTGATTGCCCAAGCCACTAAGCGCAGTGCTGGCGCCGAGGTTCTGTCCGTAAACCTGCTGGCCAAGGCCGGCAATGTTCTGGCCGGTGTTGCTCATTTGGTTGTAGATGTTTTGTCCAGTCGAAGCCTGCGCGGCCCGGTTTGCCTGCTGCGCGCCAAGGTTTACATTCTGCTGGTTTTGCGCCGCCGCCAATGCGTTGGTAAACCCGGTGTTCAACAGATTTGCGTTGGTTTGCGAATTTGCAAGGTTTTGCTGATACGCCATATTGGCTTGAGCAATGCCAGCACGATCCCCCCCAAAAGCGCCAGCTTGGGCGGCTGTGCCCTGAAGCGCGGAAGATTGCTGGGCATTCTGTACGCTCTGCCCCGCGAGAGTTGTTTTGTAAACATCATTCAAGAACGGCGAGAGGTATTGACTGATGGCAGCGGCATCGACCGGCGCTGCATTTACCGCCTGGGCGCCACCCAACGTGTAAGGCATCGAGGCGGCAAGGCCGCCCGTATAATTTGCCATGGCGTTCTGATTATAACCAGAACCGGCCCCTACGGCATTGTTGATCGCACTAGTTGCCATCTGGTTGTATGGCGTAGCAACGCCGGGAGCGTTTGCGTAACCTTGCGCCGCCGCCAGATTATAAGGGTTAGCTGCGCCGGTGGCGTCAGTGTAACCCTTGATCGCGGCTTGATTGAGAGGCGTAGCAGCGGAAACAGAGTTATTGAAACCCTGAAGAGCCGACTGGTTGTATTGGGAAACGGAGCCGGGAGCGTTAGCGTATGCAGCTTGAGCGGCAGCATTCTGTGCTGCTGACGCACCGGGAGCAGCCGTATACCCAGCAGTGGCGGCTTGATTGTATGCATTAGCGGCGGTGGCCGCATTATTATACCCAGCTTGAGCCGCCGCATTTTGTGAGGCAGACATACCGGGGGCTGCCGCGTAACCCTGGCTGGCAGTCTGGTTGTAAGGATTGGCGGCGCTGGCTGCGCCAGTATAACCGGCTTGGGCCGCAGCATTCTGCGTGGCAGAAGAACTGGGGGCTGCGCCATAACCTTGAATGGCGGCCTGATTGAGCGGGGCCGAAGCCGTTAGGGAGTTGCCGTAACCCTGAAGGGCCGATTGATTATATTGGGAAACGGAACCGGGGGCATTGGCGTAAGCCTCCTGCGCCGCTGCGTTCTGTGCAGCAGACATGCCGGGAGCCGCCGCATAAGCCTGCCCGGCAGTTTGGTTGTAAGGATTGGCGGCGTTGGCGGCACCATAATAGCCCGCCTGCGCCGCTTTGTTTTGCTCGGCAGACGCGCCGGGGGCTGCGCCATAACCTTGAACGGCGGCCTGATTGAGCGGCGCAGCAGCCTGCGAAGCCCCAAGGTAGCCCTGGCCTGCCGCCGCGTTATACGGCGCCGAAGTGCCGGGAGCGGCGGCGTAACCTGCCGTAGCAGTCTGCGTATAGGGGGCGGCGGTGTTGTAAGCCCCAACGTAGCCCTGACCGGCCATGTTGTTGTAGCCAGACGCCGCCGCAGGCGCCCCCGCATAGCCCTGTGCTGCGGCCTGATTGTAAGCGGCGCCCGTCTGAACGGCGCCCTGATACCCAGCCATACCGGCCTGATTATAGACCGCTCCGGTGTTCTGAGCGTTCCCGATGGTGTTATAAGCCTGCCCAAGCGTGGCCGTTCCGGCGCCTAGATAGTTGCCCAGTATCGATGTGGCATTGGCAATATAAGGCTGCGCCATACCGGCAGCATTGTTGATGGTCTGCTGGCCAGCAACTTGCAAACCAGATACAGGGGCCGAAAATGCGTTAATGTTGTAGCTGTAAGGCTGGTATGCCTGCTGCCCCAAACCCATAACATTCTTGGCGGCAGCCAGCCCGTATTCCTGCATCTGCGGCGCAAAGCCGGTAGTCGTCGTGGTGGTAATATTAGACATGACGTTGATCTACCCCTGCTTTGGCGTTGTAGTAGAAGAACACGCCATTTGGTGCGCCAAACTGCCGTTCATATAGCCTGATTTTTGCTTCAGTGCGAATGTTGTTTACTATACCCGCAATCAAAGGAATCCCCAAGTCCTCTGACATCTTTTTGGAAAATTCGCACATCTTTCGAGCCCAACCGCCTTTGGCTGTTCGGTATTCTGGTTTAATAAAAATAAACGCTTCTTCTAATATTTGTTGTTCAGAATACCAAACCTCTACCACGCGAAGGACGGTCGCCCCTACAATCTCCCCCTCTTTGGTGCAAAGAACGCCAGCAATGCCTTTTTCACAGCGCAAAGCGGGAACGTTGATTTCACGGATTTTTTCTATGGAAGAGAGAAAAATAGCTTGCTCGTCGCAGGCTTCTTTTGCCATTTGCATAACGGGCTCAATGTCTGCAGGAGTTCCAATGCGGAAAATAAGTTTTTCGGTCACAATCAATCCTTTTTGGGGGGCGCCAGATTTTTCAACGTGTGAATAGTTTTTGCCCGCATCTTCAAAACCCAGGAGTCAAGGATGCGGTGGCCCAAGTCTATATCGCCATCGCCAATCCACGCAACTTCAGACGGTTTTACCACATACTCCCCGCCCGCCACAACGACAGGAACCTGACGCGAATCAACGCCGCCCGTTGCTAGGTGCGCCAACGCGCCGCCATACATCCCGTTCGATTGCCCGTAGGGCGCATCAGACGTCTGCCCATACATACCGCTGACGCCATACGGCACGCCGGAGAAAATACGCCGCATCTGCTTAAAACCAGCCTCGGTGTTGCCCTCGCCCATGGCGCTAATGATATCGGCGGGGATTACGTAAGACTGAGAGGCGACGTGCATGGGCAAATGATCCGTGCGGCCGGCAACGGGGCTGCGGATTGGGCCCGCGTGAACTTTGCTTCCCATGCCGGTCTGCGTAGTCGTGGTGGTCAACTCCCCGCCAAACGCCTTCGCTGTCCGCGCCGACTGCTTGAAAGCATCAGCCGTAGGCGCCCCCAGGCTGCCGGGTTTACGCATATGCTCACGCGAACCGTGGGCAATCCGCTCCTGCTTGGCGTGGATGTTGGCGTAAAGACCGCCGCCGGTGGCTTTTGTCTTCCGGGCAATATCCAACGCCGCCGCAATAGCCTGATTCTGCGGGTGTCCCGCGTGGACCATTTCCGTGATGTTGCCGCTGATCGTCTTCTGGCTATGGCCGTG
>Ga0114962_10004381_pt1 | contig 11244 bp, 7 predicted proteins | sample C_130820_MF_Meta_FD_87017 | JGI IMG/M metagenome (GOLD analysis project Ga0114962, IMG submission 87017) | Freshwater microbial communities from Lake Croche, Canada to study carbon cycling - C_130820_MF_MetaG | ecosystem: Environmental > Aquatic > Freshwater > Lake | place: Lake Croche, Canada... | reverse complement strand
GTGAACCCGCCCAAAATACCAACGCCATCTGTGGAAGTTACCTGAACCGTTCCGCTTGCACCTTTACCAACAACTGCCTTGATGATGCTGTCATTAACTACTTTAAAATAAGTGGCATCTGTACCACCAAAGGCGATAGATGTGGCATTTGTAAAGTAAGCCCCTTTTATCGTTACTGTATCCCCTGTTGCTGCAGTAGTTGGGGCAAAAGTAGATACAACAACTTTAGGAACACTTGCCAGCTTTACAGTAAATATGTTAATCGCAAAATTCACATCAATGGTGTATGTCCCACTGAGAGCGGGTGCTAGTATATTCTGGCTATTTGATGAGAAGGGACCACCATTAACTTCAGTAGGATCATCTACTTTACCAATTCCCCAGTTCTCAGTCCATGATCCATTTTTTGCAATAAACTTATACTCGCTTCCACCAATCAATAAAACGGTGATTTTGTATTCGGTTTTACTTACTTGTGTAAATGTTTGTGCTGCAAGGTTTGCAGCAGGAATGGGATTGCCCCATCCACCTGGTGTGGCACTACCTACAATAAAGAGTGTACCTGTACTAGGTTGCGCCCATGCTTTTAGGGAGAAAACCATAAGAAAAATAGCTACTATAGACAGGTAGCGAGAGAAAAGATGTTTCATTGTGTTACGATTTAATTTTTGCTTATTTTATCCGGTTGTAGCATTCCGTAGCTGTTTTAGTAAGTGGCAGCCACACTTTATTTGTTTTATGTATACAGAAAATATAACAGGAAGGCTTGGGCAATTAAGAAGAATTATAGATGGGAATAGAATGTAAAAAGCATGCTTTTAGATGCAGATTCTTTTTCATATTTCAAGATCGTTTTTGTTAGAAATGTGAAAGTAGATGAATTTTTTTATACAAATATCTTTTAATGACCAAAAACAAAAGAAAATGTGTAAAAAATACACGATAACGTTTGAAAACAACGTTTTCTTAATAAATTTTATCTTTAAGGGCTTGTTTTTAGCTTTCAATTAAAAGTTCTTTTACCTTTAGCGCATTCTTATTATTTCAATTGAAATTTACTTAAAGAGAATCATCCGTTGAGAGCGGAAATTAAGTAGGCTCAGATTAAATAAACTTTGGAAATTAGGCGTACAATTATCATAAATTAAAAAAGAAAATGGAAGTACTAAAGGAAAGGTTTAAAGCAAAAGCAGATGCGGCAAACATTGAAATTAAAGAATTACTCAAAGAACACGGCGGAAAAAAAATCGGAGAAGTTACACTTGGTCAGGCATATCAAGGTATGCGTGGCATTACAGGATTGGTAACCGAAACTAGTTTATTAGATTCTCAAGAAGGAATCAGGTTCAGGGGTTACTCTATTCCTGAATTACAAGAGAAATTACCCAAAGCTGTCGAAGGCGGACAACCACTCCCTGAAGGTTTATTCTATTTGATGCTTATTGGCGAATTGCCAACAGAAGCTGACGTGGAAATGGTTACAGACTTGTTGCAACGTAGAAGCCATGTGCCCAACCACGTATTTGCTGCTATCGATGCACTTCCGATGTCGACTCACCCCATGACTATGTTTGTAGTAGGTGTGATGGCTTTACAAACAGAAGGCGAATTTTCTAAAGCATACGCTAAAGGTCTCAATAAAAAAGACTACTGGAGTCTTACATACGATGACACCATGGACTTAATTGCCCGTTTACCTCGTATTGCGGCCTATATATATAGAAGGAAATATAAGAAAAGTGAACACATCAACCCGAAAGGATTACTAGACTGGTCTGGTAACCTTGCACACATGTTGGGATATGATGATGAAGGATTTAAAGAATTGATGCGTTTATATATGACTATTCATGCTGACCACGAAGGTGGAAACGTTTCTGCACACACCACTCACTTGGTTGGTAGTGCGTTGAGCGACCCTTATCTTAGTTATGCAGCGGGCATGAATGGTCTTGCAGGTCCATTACACGGTCTTGCAAACCAAGAGGTTATTAAATGGATATTTGATATGCAAGCCGAATTGGGAACCGATTTGCCTGCAAGAGAACAAATAGCTAAATATGTAGAAGACACATTGAATGCTGGTAAAGTAGTACCCGGTTATGGTCACGCCGTATTGCGTAAAACCGACCCACGCTTTACCGCACAAATGGAGTTTGGTAAAAAATACATGCCCGAAGATAAATCGTGCCGTACCGTTTGGAATATCTACGAAGTAGTTCCTCCTATTTTGCAATCATTAGGTAAAATTAAAAACCCTTGGCCTAATGTGGATGCACACAGTGGTGCATTGCTCGTTCACTACGGTATGGTGGAGTATGAATTCTACACTGTTCTATTTGCTGTAAGTCGTTCATTAGGCGTTTTGGCTAGTCTTTGTTGGGATCGTGCCTTAGGTTCCCCATTAGAAAGACCTAAGAGCGTTACAACAGATGCTGTGAAGAAATGGTTGAACGGAGAAGGTGAAATCTGGGACTAACAATCCTTATTTATATATAACTGTAATGAATTTGCCCTGGTATAATGCCAGGGCATTTTTATTTTATAAAACGTACCTATCTATTCATATCATCAATCCGCTTTTTGACTTTATTCATGAAACGTTTATTTTAAATTCGGATAGCTTTTTTACAACAAAACAGGCTGCTTCTTATAGTAGAGGCAGCCTGTTTTCGGTTATATAAATACTTTATGTCCCTACCCTATTCCGGGTGCATTCATGGCAATATATCTTACCAAACTACGCTTTGCTATGGGTAGCAAAGTTTCCTCCAAAGGCAAGCTTAGCGTTGTTTCCACCGCATACACTGCCGGATTAGGCATAAAACTCCTGTTTCGTATCAGTTCTGCCTTTATGTTATGGTGACTATTAACGATGCTACGCTGCCAGGTAGCTACAAAGTCGGTAATCATACTCCGATATTTTTCGTCGTGCTTCTCAAATATACCTATACGATATTGGTATACGTGTGTATTGCCAAAACTGCCATCACACAAAAAGAAATACCCCTCTTTATGGTCTAATGGCACAATACCAATGGGTTCTATGTTCAGCTTATCTTCTACAAACTCATAAATTTCGGTTCCACTCGTTATGGCTGCCTTCATTTTATGTGCCGAATAATTGATTATCTCCTCCAATTCGTGCATCATACTATCATCTTCTATCATACTCTCATACAACACTTGCAACTTCTCCAATTGTATCCCATTCAACCGCCTCGGAAACTGTTCTTGCAGGTACTTTTTGTTTTCTCTGAAAGCAACAAGGTTATTGTAATGAAAAATGAGGTCGGCCAACTGCGGATAGAGTTTGTTTTGATTAAAACACTTGTTTATTTCCTGCAAATAGGCCAATAAAGTGTACTTCTTCAACTCAAAATCGATGTAACCATCTGCAAACCACGTTTGTGATAAAGACTTCATGTGCTTGTTGTTTTAAGTGTGATGAAAATAAGAAAAGGCTTCCCGAAATATTTCTTGCTCAAAATACAAAAAATTGGTTAATGTACTATTATTTGGGGCAGAATTTTTATCAACAAAAACTACTTTTTTCAGCGAAAAGGAAAATAAATCGGTCAAATCGCATTTATTTTTCATTATTACCCCCCTATTCACCGATTAGTTTTGTAAAAGGGGCGTAGTCATTCGTTTATGTCGTTGAAAGTCTACATTGTGCAGGTATCAAAAATGTTATTTGATACGCAAAAATGTTTGTTATGCCACATCAGCTTATTCCATCAAATTTTAAAGAGAAAATTGCCTTGTTAAAAACCATTAAAGAAAAGGTTGATGCCGATCAAGCGACGGGTCCTTTAGTGGCGATGCTCGAAGAAAAAGGGATCAACTTGGTATTAGACACCGCAAAGGGGGCGGCAGCGATTGTTTTTGATGATAACTTTAGAAGGTTGAGTAAATTGAGTCAAAATCAGAAGCAAAAACAGAATGCTGTAATGAAAATTATCATTGATGATATAACAGGCTCGTACCAGAATCTGAAAACTTTATATGAACCCAACTTTAAAGCTGTGGGCGATTGGGGGGCTGTGATTACCGATGGGGGGAAATTTACAAATCCTACCAATTTTGCAGGGTGGATGGATTGGTTTACCCTCCTGAAGGCAAAGCATGACAGTTATGTTTTGCCAGCAGTTAGTCCGTTATTGACTTATTTAACCATAACCAACATTAGTCTCACAGATGATGCCACTAATGGTGCGGCTGCTTTGTTAAACCAAGCAGTGCAAGCGGCCAATAAGAAAGCCTCTGAAAAAGCAAGGCAGAATAGAGACATAAAATTTAATCCCGTTGTTACCAACATCCATTCCATTGTAAATTATTTGTTTACCTTATATCCCAATAACGAAAAAGCATTGGGCGATTATGGTATTAAGGTGGTGTTAACGCCAAAAATTCAGCATACACGCAATAAAGTGATTAAGTCGAGTACAAGCCTGTTAAATATGCGCGTAGGCATAGGTAGTACCATCGTAAACAGGGGTTCCATTGCCCTACCTATTTATAAAGGGGCAACCATCAGTGGTACACCCGTACTGCTTGCTGTAGGAGGTACTTATACCATTGCTCCCGGCTTTGGCAGGGTTTCGGTGCACAATCCTACGACCGATGTGGTTGGCTTGGCATCGTTCGTTCCAAAGAAATTATCGGTATAGCGGGGCTTAAAAGCTTCGTCAAACCTGTTGATAAGGGTGGCAAATGCATTTGCTACTGCGTCGATTAACACTTTTGTTGCGCCGAATGAGGCAATCATTGCGTCGATTAACACTTTCATTGCGTCGAATGACACTTTTTATCAACAAAAAGTGCCATTCGACGCAATTTTTATTAGATATGGCGCAGTAAAAGGGGCAATCGGCGCAATATAAGTGCCATTCGACGCAGTAAAAAGGTCATTCGGCGCAATAAATCACTTGGACGGAACTGTTTTTGGGGTGAAATTGAACGTATGGAAGTGGAAATTAGGGTATACATTAGGTAAGAAAGAAATTGATCTGCGTTATTTCGACTGTTTCATTGGGCACACTAGATGAATATGAAAGCAATGTGCTTTTATTTGAAACCTTTCCAAACCCTGTGAGCGTCACTGCGAAAGGTTCATCAGGCGTGCCACATAAACCAATCATCCATACCCCCGTTCAACTTCCCTTTACAATAGTGCCCTGATACTTGCCCTACCGGTGTTGATGGTGTTTGCATCTCCCGGCTTTCTTCCTTCATAACTAAAACTAATCTCTAGGTTGTTGATGAGGCGTTTGGTGAATTCTATGTTCCACAAGTAGTTTTTGCCCGGCAACAGCCCCTCTAGCATTACAAAACTTGTGGTGGTATTGGCAATGCCTGTATAGCTGATATTGTTTAGCGTAAACTTGGTGGTGATACTCGTATTTTGAACCGCATTGTACTTAGCTTCCAACGACAAGGCATTACTCAGGGTTTTATCTCCGCCATAAATGGTTGCATTATTCTTTTGGGTAAACAAGTAACTAGCTTGTATTCTAAACAAAGTAGCATTGGTGTACGTAATTCTGGGTTCGGTAGAGATTGTTTTAATAGCATAGTTCTGGTTACTGAAGTTGGGCGTAAACAAATTGTTATTCCCCCACTTCTGTGCTACATCTACCGTAAATACCCGTTTGATGTTCGCACGTAGTTTTACCCCCCATTCATTCATTTCATTACTTTGCAACCCATAAGTAAGCAGGCTTTTGTTGTAATTAAGCACCCTGCTTACATCAATTCCCCACTTATTACTCATTCTATTAAAGGACAATGTGTTACTAAACACATATTTTAGCGTTACCAAAGCCGTATCGGCTATTTGCCCCCCCAACGGATTAAAAAGGGGCGTTGCTTGTGCCAATACTTTCTTTCCACTTTGCAGGTTCGACTGTAGGTTGAACCTGCTTACAAAGTCCTGAAGCTTTTTGTTTTTAAATTGATGGGTAATAGCAATCGGATTGAACAATAAACTATAATTAAACTGCACATTGTCCGTTTTTACATAGATATTGGTAGGGGTATATACCCTTATATACGTTGCCTGATCGGAATAGGGCGCTATCTCAAACTCATTCAACTGTTGAATGCCATCATGGTTATAATCTATCCATGTATACTGCCCTTGACCAGCCGGAACGGGCACATAAGTAATAGCCAATTGTTGTTGTTGTCCCGACCCTAACTCGTATAAACTGTTTCCGGTTATAAATCCATGCCAATAGTTAAGTATATATTCCGCCCTGCCTAACAGCGAATGGTCGGGCGTTTGTGTGGTGATACTTTGGTGGTAAATAGACAATTGCCGGTAGGTGATATTTACGCGTAGCTGTTGCTTTTTGTTCTGTAACAGCTCCCACAAAAGGTTGTAGGTATTGCTTTTATCTATCTGAAGAAACGATTGTTGGTAGGCTTGCTTATCGGTTCTTAGGGTATAGGTAAACGTAAACCTGTTTGGTTTTAGTTGATTGCTTTTGAGGTAGGCAGTGAGGGTGTTGAAGCTAAAACTAGTGGAAGCCAAGCTGTCTACTCCTTCCACGTGTTGCTCATTTTGCTCCAACGCGTACCCCCCTCCTATTATGAGTTGTTGTAAGGAGGGTATTACTTTGTACAAATCGAAAGAAGGGCGAAAATAATACCCTTTGCCGCCTTGTGCATCGTTGTTCATCAAACTAACTTCACTCTTCGAATGCCATCCATCAAATGCATGTACCTCTTGCATAGATTGCCTGAATCCTTTGTAATGGTCGCTTCTAAAATACCCTTATGCGGTGTATTTAAAAGCATTGTTATTAGAGTCTTTCAACTCCACTCCTACACTTGGCAGCCGCTCGGTAGCGTTGGTCGTAATAATGGGCAGCCCCCAATCGCGATAGAACTCAACTTGCCTCAATCGTTCTACAGGCACAAAGTTTTGGTCTACCTGTTCATAGCCAATTGTACTGTTAAAGGTCAATACCTTACCCTTATACTTTAGTTTGTCGGCGTGATACAGTTGTACCCGTCCCGCCAAACCCACATCGTTGTTCTTTTGCAGTGTTGAGAAGGTATTCTGGTTGAAGTTGCTAACCGCAAAATCGGTTTGTAAAGTATTTTTATGGTCGATCAGGTAGGTACTGCTAAAATTAACGACCTGTCGTTTCTTAGGTGTCACCAAAAATATGGCAGGTTCGTAGTTTCCTTGTGGAATGCCATTAAGGGGGGCTACATATTGAAATACATTCCCATTTGCCCCGTTATAAAAAGGGATGTAATTGCCTTTATTGGCTCCTACCAACAAAAAATTAAGGAGATATCTGGCACTATCTGGGTTTACGGAGTAATAATACATAGAATCTTTGCCATTGGGTAACACGGTTCTGGCATACATAATTCTTTTGGTACTAAAGGTATCCAAAGATGCATTTGGGTAAAAGGCATGCTGGATATCGTTGCCTAAGTTGGCGAGAAAACGGGTTTCGCTGGAGTCTAATGTTTGGGTTATCTGCGACCTTTTTGCATCACTATTATCAAAGACCGACACATTAAATGATAGTTTTTTGTTAAGTTTCACCTCATCATTCAGATAGAACAAGGTACTTAGATAGTTCTGATCCGAATACTCAAACTCCACCTGAATGCGCCGGTTAGCTGTGATCATCCTTTTGGGAGTAAACGTAATTTCTGCCGAATTATAGTTAATGATATAGTCTTGGTCTTCCCCTCGTTGCATCAACTCCCCATCAATAAACACATGTTCTGTATTAGCGAGCACCACCAGGTACAGTTCGTTGTTTGCCCCCTGCAATTTGTAGGGACCTTGGTTGCCATTCTGCCCTATAAATGCCTGTCGGTTGAATTTTCCTTTGGTAATTGCCCCACTTACCAATAGCTTGTTGCTGCCCGCAACCTTCCAGGTAGATTGCTGTGCAAAGGAGGCGCCTTGAATGCGCTTGTAGAAGTTAAGGAAGTAGTTTTTGTTTTGCCTGATGTCTATATCTCCTACATTCAGTTCCCAATCTTTCTTTTTAAATTGAAGTAATAGTTTATCGAACTCATTTAATTGTTGGGTATTGCCATCGGGTTGAAGGGGAATGTTATTATCAGACAAGGCAACCGACATCAACACGCTATCTCCGATATAACCATTTAGTTGCAGGTTTAATTGAGAATTGAAAACTGCATTTTGTGTGTTCCCTACCGAAATACTACGACCAATACTACCATTATAGTTTATACCATTGCCAAAATTGAATATATTATTTGCTTGATTACCAATATGTTTATCAAACAAATCAGGCTGTTTTACCATAAAGTTATTACTGATGCTATCATAACTAAAACGGTGAACAGGCGTAAAGAACGAAAGCGGAAATGTGCGATAAATAATGGCAATACTGTCGCTAGCCGGTGACTTGTGCCATTGTATGGTTGCTGTTGAATAGTCGATAGTAAAAAAGCTGGTATCAACTCCTTTAATCTCAACAGAATTGGGTACAATAAGCAGCCTGTCTAGGGTAACAATTCCCTTTGTTTTAATCTTTTTGGTGTGGAGATTGGATAATTGTGCACTTGCCATTGCAACTACACACAAGAACAATAATAATATGAAGCCCTTCTTTTTCAGTAATACTATTTATGTTGCAATGTTACTGATTACTGTGTTTGTAAGATGTTATAATAGAAGAATTAAGCATTTGAAAAGGGATGGAAAGGTATATTTCAGCACAAAAAGAGGCACCATACCCCAATAAACATAGTTAAAGCAACTAATAGGTATTGGGTTAATTGATAAAGAATACGATTAGTTCTTAATAAAAAAGTTTTATTTGTTTAATAATTAAGGCTTTCGTAAACGAAAAAAGCTTTGCTTTGCCGCATTCAATTGTTTGCTGTTTATCTGAATAAGTAGCCCACAATTGATTCATAAAAAAGACGAAATGATATATCGTAGTAAAGCTCCTTTACGTATAGGCTTAGCAGGTGGTGGTACAGATGTAAGCCCTTATAGCGACGAATTTGGTGGTGCTATTCTTAATGCAACCCTTTCTTTATATGCACACGCTTCTATAGAGCCTACTACAGATAATACGATTACCCTACAAGCACTCGACAGAAAAGAAGAAGAACAATTTGAATGGTCGACTACCCTCCCCATTAATGGCAAGCTAGATTTGTTGAAAGGCGTTTATAACCGTATTCAAAAAGACTATGGCATTAAGCAAGGCGGGTTCAAATTGAGCACTTTTGTAGATGCCCCGGCAGGAAGCGGGTTGGGTACTTCCTCTACGTTGGTTGTAGCAATCATTGGTGCTTTTGTAGAGATGCTAAAGCTTCCTTTGGGGGATTATGACATTGCACATTACGCCTATGATATAGAACGTAACGACCTTATGTTGAGTGGCGGCAAGCAAGACCAATATGCCGCTACATTTGGAGGGGTAAACTTTATGGAGTTTTATGGTAACGATAAAGTAATTGTGAATCCGTTGCGCATCAGACAAGAATATCTGAATGAGCTGGAAAACAACCTTGTACTATATTATACTGCAACGAGTAGAGAAAGTGCTACCATCATCAAGGAGCAACAAAGTAATGTGAAGGAAAAGAATGTAGGGTCGATAGATGCAATGCATCAACTAAAAGAACAATCGAGAATGATGAAGGAAGCCTTGTTAAAAGGCAGATTAAATGAAATTGGCGAGATATTAGACTATGGCTTCGAGCAAAAGAGATTGATGGCAAAGAGTATTTCCAACAGTTTAATCGAAGACATTTACACAGCAGCAAAAGCAGCAGGCGCAAGTGGTGGCAAAATAAGTGGCGCAGGGGGTGGTGGCTTTATGACCTTTTATTGCCCCGGTAATAATAGATATAAAGTAATAGAAGCGTTACTACAATTTGGCGGGGAAGTAAAGAATTACCAACTTACCCAACACGGATTAACCACCTGGACGACGCAATAAAACACCTCAACCGTAGTTGGTAAGTAATAAGCGATACGTAAAGTTTTAACTAATAATATGAGTGAAAGAATTAAGAGCCTGATACAGGATTCCATCAATGTAAAGCAATCTCTTTTACAAGATGAGGCGATGCTGAAAACAATTGATACGGTTGTGCAAGTAATAAGTGATGCTTTTGCTGCTGGCAACAAAGTTTTGTTTTGTGGTAATGGTGGCAGTGCCGCAGATGCCCAACACCTTGCCGCAGAGTTTAGTGGTAGATTCTATAAGAACAGAAAGGCGCTTCCTGCCGAGGCATTACATTGTAACACTTCTTACCTTACTGCAGTTGCAAACGACTACAGTTACGATGTTATCTATGCGCGCTTAGTGGATGGCATTGGTGTAAAAGGCGATGTATTACTAGGGTTTAGTACGTCTGGCAATTCTGCTAATATTATCAAAGCATTTGAGGTAGCTAGAGAAATGGGTATTGTAACCATTGGTCTCACAGGCGCTACAGGAGGCGGCATGAAGCCTTTGAGTGATTATTTATTTAATGTTCCCTCAACAACTACCCCTAGAATACAAGAAAGTCATATACTCTTAGGACATATTATCTGTGAATTGGTGGAAGAAAAAGTATTTGGCTAATGAAAGAAGCAATAATACTTGCAGGCGGTTTGGGCACGAGATTGCGTAGTGCAGTGCCCGATTTACCAAAGTGTATGGCACCCGTAAATGGGAAACCTTTTGTAGGTTATGTAATTGATTATTTACAAAAGCAAGGCGTAGAGAAGTTTATCCTTTCATTGGGATACATGAGCGAGGCTATCATAGATTATATAAATAAAGACTACCCCACGTTGCAAGTACAATTTGTAATTGAGAAAGAACCTTTGGGAACAGGGGGGGCTATTTATCTTTCTTGTACCAAAGCAACCGAGCAAAACGTATTTGTAACCAATGGTGATACTATGTTTGATGTGAATCTGACTCGTTTATTAGAAAGACACCTCACAACAAATGCTGGTTGCACGTTATCACTCAAACCAATGACGAACTTTGACAGATATGGCGTGGTGACGTTGAAGGAAGGTTATTCGATAGAGTCCTTCAAAGAGAAACAATATTACGAGTCGGGATTAATAAATGGCGGATTGTATGTGTTGAATGTGACCAACTTCCTTGCCGAATCATTCCCAGAGAAATTCTCTTTTGAGAAGGACTATATGGAAGCCTTGTACAAGCAAAGAAAAATGACCGGATTGGTACAAGAAGCCTACTTTATTGACATTGGTAT
>Ga0114962_10004376_pt1 | contig 11251 bp, 10 predicted proteins | sample C_130820_MF_Meta_FD_87017 | JGI IMG/M metagenome (GOLD analysis project Ga0114962, IMG submission 87017) | Freshwater microbial communities from Lake Croche, Canada to study carbon cycling - C_130820_MF_MetaG | ecosystem: Environmental > Aquatic > Freshwater > Lake | place: Lake Croche, Canada... | reverse complement strand
TAAGTCAAAGACGCATTACCATTACGCCGCAAAATTACAATGGTGCTTATTCGTTAAACCAAGAAGTTTCTTGGAACAAAGGAATTAGTTTGGATCAGAAGTTAACTGTGTTTGGAAATCCTGCAAGTTTAGCGATAGATTATTTTAGAAATGATTTTAGCAATCAAGTGATTATTGATATAGAAACACCTTGGCAGGTTAATATTTACAATTTAAATGGAAAGTCTTATTCCAATAGTTTGCAGTCTGAGTTAAATATCACGCCTTTTAAAAAATTAGATCTTCGATTTGCATATAGGTATTTTGATGTGCAGCAAACCTATGGTTTACAATTACGTGATAGGCCATTTATATCAAAGCATCGTGCATTTTTTAGTATTGATTACACAACTAATAATGATTGGAAATTAAATTATACAGTTACGTATAATGGACAAAAGAGAATCGTAAATAATTTTGCCTATCCAACTTTTGCAGCATTGCCCACCACTTCCCCTGATTATTTTTTAATGAATGCGCAATTAAGTAAAAGTTTTGGAAAAAAATATCCAATGGATTTGTATGTAGGTGTTGAGAACATCACTAACTATTTTCAGCAAAATACGATTGTGTCTGCGAATGATCCATTTGGCCCTAACTTTGATGCCTCTCTTATTTGGGGTCCTACAACGGGGCGTATGTTGTATATGGGATGGAGGATCAAAATTAAATAAATACCTATTCACCTACACTGGTTAATTATTTGTAAATTTGCGCGCTCCTACCTATCTCGCAAAACAGTTAAAACCTATCATGAAGTCAAGACTTTCCAATACCCTAAAAGACAGAGCACAAGACTTATGTGAATTATGCAGAACCAACGAAGCAACTTGTGCTTATGCAGTAAGTCCTAAAAATAGTGATGTTATAGAAAACGAAGTAGCACTATGTGATCAGTGCGTATCTATTTTGGAAGGTGCGGAAGCTGGCAGCCATTGGCAATGTTTAGCAGGTAGTATTTGGAACACAGAACCAAGTGTACAAGCTTTAAGCTATAGAATTTTATATGGTGTTAAAGACCAAGAATGGGCCAATGAAATTTTAACCTCAGTGGAGTTAGACGAAACGGTGGTTACTTGGGCAGAATCGGCTTACCAAGTGTCTGCAAAGCATGTAGATAGCAACGGGACCTTATTAGAAAACGGGGATACCATTGTATTAACGCAACAACTAAATGTAAAAGGCGCCAACTTTATGGCACCTAAAGGAACCATAGTTAGAAAAATTAGATTGGTACCTGATAATGCAGAACAAATTGAAGGAAAGGTAAATGGGGATACGATTGTGATCCTTACCAAATTTGTAAAAAAATCAGTTTAATCTAAAGTTACTATTAAGATTTAAATAAAAATGGCCCACAATTTTGTGGGCCATTTTTATTTAAAAAAAGTTTAATTACTTATGCAATGTTATTTTTTGAGGTATAGTATAAATGGTACCTTTTGTTAAGACTATGTTTCTAATAGTTGTATCCTTATAACCGTTATTACCTTTAAAATTAATTGAATAAGTTCCTTCAGTAATACCCCTGATTCGGAAGTACCCTAATTTATCTGCTAACCCATAGGCAGTATCCGTATTATTAAATACAGTAATGATAGGCCTAGATTCTGCTGGAATGACACCTCCTTGAACACCTGCAAAATTTTCATTGCTAAATGGTTTAAGGTAGGGTAGTAAATAGTATCTACCGTTTACGAAAATGATAGATTTAAATAAATCAAAATCTAGGTATAATGCTGTAGCTGATTTATTTACAGAATCTTTTTGGTGATGCACCGCATTGATGCTTGCGTATACGTATGTATTTTTTGTATAAAGTGGGTAGGTAATGCCACTGTCTATAATACTATTTCTTTGTCCTAAAGTAATCCTTACTTTTCTAATGGTTCCTTTTACATTTCCAGTTGCAAGTAATGCGTCCACTCCATTTCTTAAAGAAGCTACATTGTAGATATTTGGTGTGAAGTTTAAAGTATCCCAATGTCCAAACTGGTCTCTGTGCGATGCATTATTAAGCGAATCAATATCTCTATCACCAAAGTGATCATCACCTCTGTGCTCACTTGTATCTAATTTTACTTCGACATATTTAATGTCTAATAATACCGTATCATTTTTTATAGGTGCATCGGTTAAATATACATTTACCATTTGCGCACTGTTTGTATTAGCAATTGAATTTTCTTTGTTACAAGAAATTACAAAGAAAACAATCATAATGCCTAAGACAGGTAGTAGGTATTTTTTCATAGTTTAATTATTTGGTGATTTTATTTGGTGATTTGTATTGCAAAAATATTTTTTATTTGATCGTATTAGTTCTTTAAGGTTTAAAATGTTTGTTAATAATATTTTTAAACAACATTTAGTATTCTTTAACATTTACGCAGCATTTTTTCCTTTTATACTTTTTATGAATTTTGTGTTTTTCTTGACAAATGATTTTTATACCTTTAAGTTAACAGCTCATCAAATCCATTTTTATGAAAAAAATATTTCCGCTTTTTTTGGCAATCATTTTTTTTAACTATGGTTGCGGTTCTATGTTTCTTGCTTCTGAAGGTTATAATTCGGTTGAACAAGTGCAGGTTGGCGCCACAGAACAAACCTATCAAACATTTTATGATGGCTTAGCACCTTATGGTAATTGGATAACAGACCCACAATACGGATATGTTTGGATGCCAAGGGTGCATGAGGATTTTGAACCATATAGTACAAATGGACATTGGGCATACACAAATGTTGGGTGGACCTGGGTTTCAAATTATAATTGGGGATGGGCAACATTTCATTATGGTAGGTGGTTTTTTCAAAATGGCCGCGGATGGTTATGGATACCAGGACATGAATGGGGGCCAGCTTGGGTGATTTGGGGAGATGTAGATGATTATTATGGATGGGCACCGATGGGACCAGGTTCAAGAATTGGTGATGGTTGGCAACCACCATCTAATTATTGGAATTTTGTACCTAGACAATATATGTATGAAAGAAATTTGGATCGCTATAAAATGGATAGGAACAATAGATTAATGTATTCCAATAGAGTGAATATTAATTTTAATAGACAATTAAATCCTTACGAAAATCCAAATCATAATTATCGTGACCATGATAACGGAAGATCTTTTATAAATATAGGGCCTAAGTATGATGATGTGAGACAACATATCAACACAAATATTAGACCATTGCGTATAACTGATAATAAAATGCCAGATAGGTCTTCGGAAAATAGACACGATTTGTTTATTTATAAACCACCTATCATGCATGAGGATGCGCAAAAAGAACAACGCAATAGACCTGCTCCTATTCAAAACAAACCACTACCTCCCCGTCCACCAAGACAACCAAGAGATGAAAAAAGAGACCAATAATTTTTGGTTAACAAAAAGATAAATTTGCATCTATAATTCTGTAGTATATTTATGTTGTTCAATACGAATTTATAAATGAATTCCATAAAGATTATTAAAAACAGGTCCGATATTGGTGCAGGTACACGGGGTTCCGATATGGGCATTGATGCAATTGAAATTGCCGCTATTAATCAAGGTAATGATTTTTTTCACAGACATGTATTCCAAGATGTAATAACACATAATGAAACCATTTACAACAAGAACACCAATAATTTTGCCAAGCGCATTGAGCATGTTGTTGAACAATGTGAGAGAGTTTCAAATGCTGTTTGTGAAAATTTAGAGAAAGGGTTTTTTCCAATTGTTTTGTCGGGGGATCATTCTTCGGCATTGGGCACCATTAGTGGAATCAAAAAATCAAATCCTTCTAAAAAACTTGGCGTTATTTGGATTGATGCACATGCCGATATTCATTCTCCCTTTACTTCTCCATCTGGCAATATTCATGGCATGCCATTGGCTGCAGCATTGGGCATTGATAATATGGAATGTAAAATAAATGAACCTGGAGACCTTACCACAACACATTGGAGTAATCTAAAAAATATTGGCATTAAGGGCCCCAAATTATTACCCGCTCATTTAATTTATTTTGGGGTGCGTGATTTTGAAGCCGCAGAGCAACAAGTAATTGAAAAAAATAATATTCGATTAATTAAAGTGGAAGAGCTTAGGTATCGGGGGATTGATATTTGTGTTAAAGAGGCAATAGGTAAGCTTTTGGATTGCGAACTAATTTATATCTCTTTTGATGTAGACTCAATGGATTGTGACAATATCTCCTATGGAACCGGCACCCCTGTCCCATATGGTTTATTGCCATCCGAAGTCATGCACATTATGGATACCTTATTAACTACCCAAAAAGTGTGTTGCATAGAATTTACAGAAATCAATCCATTACTTGATAATAAAGGAAACAAAATGGCCGAAACTGCTTTTCAGGTGCTAGATCATATTTCAAAGCATATACCATTTGTGTAAAAATTAGCCAATCAAACTTGATTTTTCATAATTTCAAGAATGCGAAAAGCAAATAAGAAAAATTTTTTCAAGCAAGCATTATGTGTGATTGTATTTATAGGCACTGTAGCTAATTTGTCTGCACAATCTTTAATAAATAATGTAGACACTATTGCGGGTGAATTTGTAAAATCCATACGAAAAGACAAATCAGAAAAAGTTACGGTTGAAACCAATAAGTGGTATTATGCAGCAGGTGAAGATGTTTGGCTTAAAGCATGGGTGACCAACAAAGTTTCAAATAAGTTTTATACGCATAGTCAAAATTTATACCTTGATATTGTTGATAAAAGAGATTCAGCAATTGCTCAATTGTTATTGCACATTCCCTCTGAGCACACCGAAGGTTATATACGTTTGTCTGATTCAATTCCAGAAGGAAATTATTGGTTAAGGGCTTTTACAAGCACCATGTTTAAAAATGATTTAAGTGCCATTTTTGTAAAGCCTTTATATATCGTAAATCCAAAATCAAATGTTTTATTAAAGACGGATAATATAGCAGCTACTGATAAGCATAATATAAAGTCAGATACCATTATTAACTTTTATCCCGAAGGAGCAACTGTAATTACGGGTACCAATAATGTTTTTGGTATTAAGGCAGTAAATGAAGACGGTAAGCCAATTGCCATTAAAGGGTATATAACAGACAACCAAGACAGCACAGCAATCGTATCATTTAATACGGATCCCTTGACTGGTCTTGGGAAGACCTCTTTTTATATTGGCCGAAATAAAACCTACACTGCACATATTAAATTAGGCAATAGAATACAATATTTTCGTTTGCCAAATAGCAATGATGAAGGGGGGCAAATTTCAATAAAACAAGAAACCAATACCTCAATAAGGGTGGTTATCGCACAAGGTGATTCCTTGTATAAAAAAGGGGTGGCCTCTTATTTAATTGGTTTAAGCAAGGATAGTATTTGTTTTGCTGGCATTGGGAAAGACATGTATGAATTAGCTATACCTAAATCTGATTTTCCAGCGGGTGAAGCAAAATTATTATTGGTAAATGATCAAAGAAAAATTTTAAGTGAAAGAAGTGTGTATATTTCAAATTCCAATGTTAAAGTAATTACAGATAAGGCAAATTATGGTGCTCGTGAAAAAATTACGATGGATGTTTTGGTCGGGGATTCTCTTTTTCATCCAATGTTTTCCGCATTGTCTGTATCCATAACGGATGACAGTATTGTTAAAGAGCCAGTTTATGAACAAGGCCCCCTTGTTGCCTTGTCTGACAACAATATTGTTTTGAATGATTTAATCATGCTCACCAAAAAACCTGATTATGCTGGAAAGTATATTTATGATATTAATAGCCACTTAAAAACAGAAGACAATATTTCAAAAGATGAAATTGAATTTGAAACTATTCAGGGCACTGTGAAAAATAAAAAAAAGGTACCTATGCCCAATCGGATTGTAACCTTGTATACCAATAAAAAAATAAATTTATTTGATACGGATACAACAGATGCAAATGGAAAATTTAGTTTTAAAATTCCTTTACATTATGACAGCATTCCATTTACATTACAAGTAAGCAATTTAAGAGGAATTGTGATGGATGAAAAAATTGCCATCGAAATTCGTTCTACATTCCCAGTAGTTGCTACTCCTATACATTTAAAACAAAAACTCACTCCACAGCAAACGCAATTAGTATCTAAATTTAAAAACTTAAAATTGGATACCACAATTGTAAAAGATGGAAAAGAATGGTTAAAGGATGTCATTGTAAAGACTTCTATCAAAAACAACAGTTACAATACTACTAAAAGAGTGAGTAGTTTTTCCCAAGTAATTACGGGTGAGGCCATTCAAAAAATGACCAATACGGATGTTGGCAATGCCATATTAATGATACCAGGCTTGCACTTAAAAGGTGGGTATGTTAGTTTAGGAGGGGTGACCTCGTTTTCAGTGAGTGCCAAAGATGAACCTTTATTAATAGTAGATGGTATAATGGTGGCAGGAGGAAATGATCCAGCAACAGACACTGAAAATGTGTTGCGTATTAATTCAAGCCCCGTCCTTGAAGAGTTGACAAAAATACCGGTAGACATCATTGATTTTGTCGAAGTATTAAAGGGGCCCGAAGCTGCATTTTACGGAACTAGGTCTAGCAATGGAGTCATTATAGTCAATACACATAGGGTATCTAATTTTAGAAATCATATTGAAAGCTATGGGTCTATTCAATATAATTCAAAGTCCTATCATTTGGCACCTAATTTTACGGCCCCAGATTATAGTAATTTATTTTTTAAGTCAAGTGTGGTCAATGATAACCGCGCTACCTTATATTGGAATGGACATTTGTATACCAATGCCAATGGGAAAGCAACGGTCTCTTTTTATACAGGAGACCGGAATACAAATTATACTGTAAAAATTACTGGCGTTACCGTAACGGGTGAATTAATTGAAAAGCAAATAAAAATTAATCGAAATTAATTTTGCGCCACCCTTCCTTTGAATTTATGTTTTCTTGGATGGGATACTTTTGACTTTGTTTGGTAATCGCTACTGATAACACTAATATTACCATCCACTTCCAATATGGCTAAATCAACTTTTTGAATATCACGTGCACCATGCTCTCTTACGGCCGCTTCTAATTCTTCGATGGTAATTTCGGCCTTTTTACAATTTTCCATATTGGCCTTGCCTTCATAAATCAACAAAATAGATTCGCCTTGAATGAGGGTACTAAATTTTTTACTTCGGTAAAGCAATTGTTTCAAAGTAAAATTCACTAAAAACAAAGCACCTGCGGCAATCAATCCTCCATTAAGGGAATTTGATGGACCTACCATGGCATTTTGAACAGAGTTGCTTATTAATAAAATAAATACTAAGTCCACAACAGACAACTGAGCCAATTCTTTTTTCCCAAATATGCGAATGGCGATGATCATAAATAAATAAACCGCAACCGTTCTTACGATTATTTCTACTACGGGCTCATGCTCAAAAATTTTACCCCAATTAAAATCTAGTAAATTCATATAAATTTATTTATCATTGAAATTAATCAATTCTTTCCCTTTTTACCTTAAATTCATTTACAATTTTAAAAACGGTCAAATGAAAAAGGGGTATATAAATTTTACATTTATTTTATTGCTTACTTTAGTCATAGCTAATGGTTCCAATGCACAGCAAAGCATTGATTACAAAAACCAAAGCCTTCCTGTAGAGACACGTGTAAAAAACCTAATCTCACAATTAAGTTTACCCGAAAAAATTGCATTGTTAGGTTACAATAGTCAAGCCATACCAAGGTTAGGGATTCCGGCCTACAATTGGTGGAACGAAGCTTTACATGGTGTAGCAAGAGCTGGGCTTGCCACCGTTTTCCCTCAGTCCATTGCTATGGCTGCTACTTTTAATGATAGCTTAATTGGTGCTGCTGCCACAATCATTTCAACCGAAGCAAGGGCAAAATATAACTTAGCCATTCAAAAGGACAGACACTTGCAATATATGGGCTTAACTTTTTGGTCCCCTAATGTAAATATATTCAGAGATCCAAGATGGGGCAGAGGACATGAAACCTATGGTGAAGATCCCTACTTAACAAGTAAAATAGGCACTGCTTTTGTAAAAGGGATGCAAGGCAATAATCCAAATTTTTTAAAAACTTCGGCAACAGCAAAACATTATGCAGTGCATAGTGGTCCCGAAGCAACACGAGATCAATTTGATGCTTTAGTAGACGAAAAAGATTTAAGAGAAACATATTTATATGCATTTCATTCCTTAGTGGACGCAGGCGTTGAATCGGTTATGAGTGCTTACAATAGTGTTAATGGGGTTCCTAATTCTATCAATAAAAATTTATTGGACACCATTCTAAGAAAAGAATGGGGCTTTAAAGGACATGTTGTTACCGATTGTGGTGCCCTTTATGGTGTTGCAGAAAGTCATAAAGCAACTGCCAATAATATTGAAACGGCTGCCGCAGCCATTAAAGCAGGCATCAATTTAGATTGTTCCACTTTATTGCAAAAAGATTTATTAGAAGCAGTCCATAAAAATTTAGTCACCGAAAAAGAGATTGATGAAAATTTAACTGCTTTACTTACAACACAGTTTAAACTTGGATTTTACAATGACAAGCAAAAGGATCCTTATAAAAATTATTTAAGTGATAGCTTGCATAATAATCAACATATTCAATTAGCAAGAACCCTTGCACAGCAAAGTATGGTATTGTTGAAAAATGAAAATAATTTATTGCCTTTAAAAAAAGACGCGTATTCAAGTATTATGATTGTTGGTCCTAATGCTACTTCTTATGATGCTTTATTAGGCAACTATCATGGGGTTAGTGACAAGGCAGTGAATTTTGTAGAAGGCATTACTGCTGGCTTTGATCCAGCAACAAGGATTGAATACGATTTAGGATGTGACTATAATGATACGACTAAGTTTGGAGGCATTTGGGCAGCGGGCAATGCAAACTTAACCATTGCCGTAATGGGTTTGTCACCCGTCTTAGAAGGGGAAGCAGGGGATGCTTTTTTGTCTCAAACTGGTGGAGATAAAAAAGACATTCAACTTCCAGCAAGTGAAATTGCTTATTTAAAACAGTTAAGAAAAAGTGTTAAGACACCTATTGTGCTTGTTATTACTGCAGGTAGTTGCGTGGATGTGTCGAGTGTTGCACCTTATGCAGATGCAATTATATTTGCTTGGTACCCAGGAGAGCAAGGAGGCAATGCATTAGCAGATATTATTTTAGGAAAAGTTTCACCGTCAGGTCGACTACCAATTACTTTTTATAAATCAGTAAATGATTTGCCTAATTATACAAATTATGCAATGAAAGGTCGCACCTACCGCTATTTTGATGGCGCCGTTGCCTATCCATTTGGATTTGGATTGAGCTACGTAAATTTCGATTATAAATTTACTGCCAATCCAAAAGTAAGTTACCAATTAAAAGACACCATAACTGCCGATGTATCCATAACAAATAAGGGAAACATGGACGCTTCCGAAGTCCTACAGGCTTATATCATTTATCCAACTGGAGATAGGATGCCAATTAAAGAATTGAAATATTTTAAAAAATTAGCGCTTGCAAAAGCTTCCTCAAAAATCACTTCCATTCATATTCCAGTGAATGATTTAAAAAAATGGAATTTAAAATTAAATAAATGGGTGCTTTATCCAGGAAAGTATACTTTAGAAATTGGAACTAATGCAAAAGACGTTAAATTGTCATCCAATTTTAACATCCAGTAATTTAAACTTGCTTATCAATGAAACTTTCTAAACTTTCTAAGGTTTTGATTATCGCTTCCAGCTTATGGTATTTTGGGGAAGGATTGTTTGGGCCATTGTTTGCGGTATATGCCGAAAAAGTGGGTGGTGATATTTTGGATATAACCTCGGCTTGGGCTGCCTATTTAGTAGCGACCGGTATTTTTTACGTATTGGTTGGGAAAATTATTAATAAATCAAAATATAAAAAGCAGGTAATGATTTTTGGCTATGGGCTAAACGCATTGCTCACTTTTGGTTATATTTTTGTGTATGACACTAAAACTTTATTAATTGTTCAAGTTGGACTGGGCATTGCCGAAGCATTAAGCACCCCCATTTGGGATGCACTCTTTGCATCAAATTTAGAAGACACTGAAAACACGTTTCATTGGGGTTTGGCAACAGGGCATACTCATTTTATATCTGGCATAGCCATTGCCATAGGAGGGCTGGTGGCTAATTATTTTTCATTTAATACACTTTTTATCATCATGGGTTGCATTCAGGTATTGGCTACCATTGTTCAATTTCAGGTGATTAGATTAAGTAAAAAAGATTAATTTTTTAATCATCTTAATTACACGTTAATTACTTATTTTTACTGATAAAATTTTATACTATGTCAACTAAAATAACCATCAACAATAACGGATCTATAAAAGTAGAAGGCGATTTTACCATCCAAGACCGAGAAGGCAATACTTTTGATTTAGCAGGTAGAGAAGTAATTGGATTGTGTCGTTGCGGACTGAGTAAAAATAAACCTTTTTGTGACGGTGCACACAATGGTCAGTTCACACATGAAGCAAAAGCATTTGCATTGCCTCCAAAGAAAACGGTTTAATGCAATAGGAAACTAATTTAGCCATGCAAAAATTATTAAATAAAGTAGATGCACTAGCCGCTCAAATTTCCAATGCCGATGTATTAAACAATACCGTTTCTCAAGGGAATATTGGTTGGCATATTGAGCACAGTTGTTTAGTGATTATCAAAATTACTGAAACCATTCAGGCATCCAATCCAACAGCGTATAACGCAAAATTTAATTTTAAAAAGTGGATTGTTTTTTTAACTGGTAAATTTCCAAGAGGACGTGCCAAAGCACCGGAGTCGGTATTGCCAATTCAAAATATTTCAATCGCTCATTTGCAGGAAAGTATTATAAAAGCAAAGGCAGCCATTGATATTTTAAATGCTTGTGAAAAAAATAAATATTTCAAGCACCCCATTTTTGATAATTTAAATGTGCCTAAAACAATTCATTTTTTAGGCATCCATACCAATCATCACTTGGCAATTATTCAAGATATTTTAAAAAAATAAAACCGACCATTGGTCGGTTTTATGCTTAGTATGTTTTTGCTTTTGTCAATAAATGTATTGATTATTTAAGGCTAGCCAAATCAATCACAAAACGGTATTTCACATCTCCTTTTAACATTCTTGTATAGGCCTCATTGATGTTT
>Ga0114962_10004372_pt1 | contig 11256 bp, 10 predicted proteins | sample C_130820_MF_Meta_FD_87017 | JGI IMG/M metagenome (GOLD analysis project Ga0114962, IMG submission 87017) | Freshwater microbial communities from Lake Croche, Canada to study carbon cycling - C_130820_MF_MetaG | ecosystem: Environmental > Aquatic > Freshwater > Lake | place: Lake Croche, Canada... | reverse complement strand
GGGAAGTCCGCCAACCGTGGTGCGATGGAGTAAGCGACGCTGCGGCAAAGCGTAATCCCCCACTGCAAGGTGCTGCGCAGAACAGTTATCCCACAATAGCAAATCACCCACGCACCAGCGATGCGCGTAGACAAATTGCTCGCGCACGATCCAGTCAGACAACTCTTCGATGAGCGCTTGCCCCTCAGTTGGCTCCATATCGAGAATGCGCCCAGTTGCGGCACGGCTGACATAAAGGCACTTCTCTCCGGTAAAAGGGTGCTCACGAACAACGGGATGGACAGCTTCTTTTTTTTGCGCATCGGTCAGCGGCGGTCGTTTCTTTGCAGCGTTCTCGGCATGCATACGGGCATAGACATTAGCAAGTGAATTACCCCCTCGTAAATTTTTGATTCGCTCCTTCGTCTCCGGATGTAATTCGCCATAGGCGTGCGCAGTGTTCACAAATAGCGTGGGACCCAACGGCTCTCCATGTGCATCGGTTGGAATCTCAATCGCATAAAGCATCGAATACAGATTTGGTTCAGGTAAAAAATGGCCATCGGTGTGCCAAATGCGCCCCGCATCAACCAAACCGATCGGCTTGCCGTCGTCATCCAATACATTCGATACGCGCACTAACTCTTGGTAACCAGGAACTAGATACTGGGGAATCACATGCCGCTCCAACCGACCGAAATAGCGGCTGAAGGTTATCTGCTGCTCGGGCGTGATGCGCTGATTGCGCAGAACTACCACCTTCCAGCGATGCAAAGCTTCGCGAATCTTTCCCATTGCGGCGTCAGAGACACCTTGTGAAATATCAACACCACGGATTTCTGCGCCAGCAGGCTTTCCACTAGGCACGACCTCCAAGCCGTCCAAATCCAAGCCCTCGGTTGTCCATGTTTGGGTGCTCACGTATGTCTCCTTTGAATGTATCTCAATCGGCCTTGACATTGGCATCCTTGATCACCTTGGCCCACATAGCGGTACTTTGGCGAATGTAGTCAGTGAATTGAGACGCGGTCCAATGCGTAGCCTCGAGGTCCATAGCTGCAAAACGCTTTTTCATGTCTTCGGACCCAAGGATGCGGTTGATCTCTTTATTCAATCGTGTAGTGATCGCAGATGACAAGCCTGAAGGCCCCAGCAAACCATACCAAGATTCAACTTCAAATCCGGGTAGGGTCTCGGAAATAGCAGGTACATGGGGCGCTTTAGCCATGCGCTTCTTGGAAGAAACGCCTAGCACTTTTAGTCGACCCTTTTCTGCTTGTGCCATGGAACTGCTGAAAGCTCCAAACATAAAGGTCACCTGCCCCCCGATCAAATCAATCTCTGCGGGAGCCCCGCCCTTATAGGGCACGTGCGTGGCGTCGAGCCCTGCCATACTTTTAAACATTTCTGCTGCTAAATGGTTGGACCCACCAGCGCTGGGAGAGGCATAGTTCAACCGCCCGTTTTGTGACTTACCGAAGTCGATCAATTCCTTCACGCTATTGACGGGTATGGAGTTTCCGACCACCAGCGCCTGTGGCCCTAAAGCCATGTTGGCAATGGGCGTGAAGTCTTTGTAAACCGAATAGGGTAACTTGGGCAACAGCGTTTCTTGAATGGATAGCGGGGTAGATCCAAACAGCAAGGTATAGCCATCAGGCGCCGCCTTAGCTACGTAATCACTGCCAATCACGCCACCAGCACCAGCACGGTTTTCCACCAAAATCGTTTGACCGAGGGCCTCCCCCAAAGGTTGCGCAAGCGAGCGCGCTAATACGTCAAGTGGTCCACCAGGCGGGTAAGCCACTATCAGTTTAAGAGGCCTATTGGGCCAAACAGACTGCGCGAATGCGCCCGGGCCTGAAGCCAGAGACATAGCGATTGCCGCCAATAATTTACGCCGATGGCAATTCATTTCATGCATGGTTACTTTTATTGATTAAACAGGCACGGAGCCCGAAATGCCAGCGCGATTAAGGCGTCGAGGAATCTCACCGTAGTCAAAAACTGCCAAGTGCTGAACGGCGCAGTTGTCCCACACAACCAGATCGCCCTTTTTCCAACGGTGCCGGTATTGGAACTCGGGCTTTTTGACATGTTCGGTCAAGAATGAAAGCAACGCGTTGGAATCTGCGCCATCAACCCCCAAAACTTCGCTTGTGTGGCCCTCTGTGACAAACAAACACTTGCGTCCATTGATTGGATGTATCCGAACCACCGGATGGTCGACGTCTGGCACATTTTTCTTTTGCTCATCGGTTAATGGTGCGCGTTTGAGCTGGCCTTTAGCCTGTTTCTTTTCGATGTGTGCGGTAAAGCTATGGATCGCACGCAGGGGTTCAATCCGGCGCTTGGTCTCCAAAGGCAGCGCGTCATAGGCCCCCCATGAACTAGCAAACACGGTGTCGCCTAAGACCTGATCACCTTGATGTGGTATCTCGATGCCATAGAGTACGGTGTACATATCTGGCGTCTTCAGATATGAACCATCGGTATGCCACAGCATGCCGGCGTCCGCAATGCCGATCAACTCGCCATCCTCGCTTCGCAAGTTGGAGACGATAGTTAGCGCTGGTACTTGGGCTACCGCATACCGGTTATAGAAAGAGGTTCGCAGTTCACCAAATTGCTCTGCAAAAGACTTTTGTTGTTCGGGCGTAATGTCTTGTCCGCGCAAAACGATCACCGAATGCTCGTGCAGTGCATCACGCAAGAATTGAAAATCGGATTCGCTCGGACCTTGCGCCACATCGATGCCAACAATCTCAGCACCAATCGGTGCTTGCATAGCAATGGCTTGGGGCGGGGCACGCGTGCCAGAAGTCTGGTTGTCTTCGGAAACCTGCATAGTGACTCCTATTGGATCGGCGAAATTGATGGACCAGCTTTAAATGACAAATACAGCAGCTAGTTACGCTGCCAGTGCTTGAGGCGTTTTGCGCGACCAGGGTATCTTGCGAATACCGTCTTCTTCAGTGGCGTCGTAGTAGGCGCCACTTACCGGCGCAAACAGCGTGCAACGTTGCAACACGCGCAGTTGGCTAGGGTCGTAATCCTGCACGGCGTAGTGCAACAGACAACGGTTGTCCCACATCAGAACATCACCAGGACTCCAATGGTGGCGATAGACAAACTCGTGACTGCTTGCGAATTCATTGAAGAAGTCGATCAACGGCCGGCTTTCACGTTCGGTATAGCCCACAAAGTGCTTGAGAAATCCACCCACAAAGAGATGTTTGCGGCCCGACTCCGGGTGAGCGCGCACTACCGGATGCACTACTGGCGGATAGTTGCGCTTTCGATCGGCCTGCACCTCTGGCGTATAACGATGAAAGTCCGGCGCTCCACTTACATCGTGCACACCTTGCAATTCCTCGGCAAGCTTGCGCATTTTTGGAGACAAAGCTTCGTAAGCACGGTACATACTAGAGAACATAGTGTCGCCACCGATCGTGGGCAATTCAAGGGCATGCAACCAACTGGCCGTGGCAGCACGGTCAGAAAATGACATATCTGTGTGCCACTTGTCTGCAATCAATGGCATCAGTTTTTTGCCACCAATGGTCTGGGGCTTGTTCGAGACGATATTGATTTGCGGGAAATCAGGTCGGTTCCACAAGGGACGGTTGCGGTGATCATCTAGTGGTCCGAAGCGCGAGCAAAACGCAATTTGCTGTTGCGGTGACAACGACTGACCGGGAATAGAAAGCACCGAGTAGTCAACCCAGGCCTGACGGAAAGCTGCGATGGCATCGCCTGAGAGCTCATCGCGCAAGTCGACATCCAAAATTTCAGCACCGAGGGCGTACGATAGTGGTTTGATTTTCATAGCGACCTTAATCTTTGTAGATGAAGCGTGCGCGAGGCTCAGTCGGCCTTGGCACCCGCCACTTTGACAACTTCCGCCCAGCGCACACGCTCCATGGCCAATTGCTGGCGAAATTGCTCGGGGGTATTACCTACCGACTCGCTACCAACGCTAGCAAGTCGTTGTTGCACGTCAGTGCGCGCGGCAATCTTGGCGATAGCCGCCTGCAGTTGGTTAACAATGTCACGCGGCAGGCCTAGCGGACCGACTAAACCAGCCCATGTTTCAGCGGCATAGTCGCGTACCCCAGACTCCATCATGGTAGGCACTTGCGGGAACGCACTAGAGCGACGCGTTGAAGTGACAGCAAGCGCTCTCACCTTGCCCTGTTGGATCAGCGGTGCCGCTGTGCTGAGGGTATCGAACATGCCCTGAATGTGTCCCGCCATCACGTCGTTGGTGGCCAGTGATGTGCCTTTATAAGCCACGTGCACGATGTCAATACCCGCGCGAAGTTTGAGCATTTCCAACGAAAGATGAGCGAGAGTGCCATTGCCGCCGCTACCAAAGTTAAGCTTGCCTGGTTGTGCGCGCGCGAACTCAATCAACTCTTGCATGGTTTTTACGGGCAACGACGGAGAAACTTGCAAGACCATGGGGCCCGAAGCGACGATAGAGATATGCGTTAGACTTTTTTCTGGATCAAACGGCATATTGACGTAAAGCGCTGGGTTAATGCCCAGCGTTCCGGCCGACACCATCGCAAGGGAATAACCATCGGGCGTCGAACGCGCGATTTGATCCGTACCCGTGTTGCCATTGGCACCTGGCCGGTTTTCTATTACAAAAGCTTGTCCTAGTTCGTCTGAAAGGTGTTGCGCAAATAACCGTGCCGTTACATCGAGATTGCCGCCGGCCACATAGGGCACCACAATGCGCACCACTTTCTGCGGGTAGCGCTGTTGAGCCCATACCGGAGCAAATATGGTTGAACTACCTAGGGCAGCACACAGACCTAAGAACTGTTGACGTTTCATATGGTTTCTTCGTCATCGAAAGCGGCATCCATTTCCACCACATTGAGTTTTTCAAACGCAGCGGATGCGCCGGTAAGGTTCCACAGAATTTCACCGTCAGCGATGCGCGCCGCAACCTGTTCTTCCCTCCGCATCTTGGCCTCTGCAGCAGCAATAACTTCTTCAGCATGGCGCCGCGCAATGACGATAACGCCATCACCGTCAGCTACCACGAGGTCACCAGGCCGCACCAACACGCCGCCACAAACCACCGGGAAATTGACACAGCCAAGCTTTCCTTTGTCGGCATGCATGGGCGACACCTCTGTGGCCCATAACGGAAAACCAAGTTCAGCCACCACATCGACATCGCGCACGCTACCTTGCACTATCACCCCGGCCAAACCGCGCTTCATGGCAAATCGGGTCGCGATATCACCCCATTGCGCAGCAGATGTTTCGCCTTGACAAACGACGACCAGCACGTCCCCCGCTTGCGCCAAACTAAGCGCGCGATGCATCATGAGGTTATCTCCTGCACGACACAGTGCAGTAATAGCGGAACCAACGGCATGGCCGCGGGTGACTCGGCGCATACGAGAAGACATGACTCCCGCATAAGCGAATTGACTGGTGTTCTCGTGCAAGTCGGCAACCGTCACAGCGCGGGCACGGGCGCACAATTCAGGCGCGACACGGTTGACGCGAAGGTAAATCATTGGTTGGGACATGACAGGGCTTAATTAGATCGTGGAGTTGAAAGGCTTAGCCGGCATGCTTGCAGCTCACATGTATATGAATTACTCAGTAAGTATAAGATTGTGAAACAACGACGCGCAACCAGGGATAAACCATGAGCCGCCTATCTGCCAATCACCCCACCCTACCCCGCGTCGTCCTGATGGAAGATTACCTTGACCAAGCACGAACAATGCCGAGCGTTCGAGAACTGGAGCGGCGCTCAGACCTCACTATCTATAAAGACAAGGCGAAAAGCACAAATGAATTACTAGAGCGGTTGGCCGGTGCGCGCGCAGTCATCACTATCCGAGACCGGGTGATTTTTGATGCGGGGATTCTTAGCAAAGTACAAGGATTGGAATTGTTGTCAGTGTGCGGCCCTCGCTTAGAGCCCCATATTGACTGCGATGCAGCGATACGGGCAGACGTTCGCGTCGTTTGTGCACCACCCAACACAAAGTCCAGCATTCCCCACCACGCTACTGCCGAACTCACATGGGCACTAATACTTGGCTTGGCTCGCAACGTGGTCCACAACCATAGCGTTTTACGCAGCGGCGGATGGCAGACAACTGCAGGAATGGGATTAGCTGGCAAAACTTTAGGCATTCTTGGAAGCACGGGAAAGGTCGGCTCACTGGTCGTCCACATGGCAAACGCTTTTGGAATGCGAGTGATCGCTTGGAGCCCCCGACTCACAAAAGAGAAAGCACAAAAACAAAATGTCGAGGCCGTATCTTTCGAGGAACTTCTGTACGCCAGCGATGTACTGTCTTTGCACGCCAACGTTACGGCAGAAAGTCGTTCGATGATGGGGGCTGAGGAGTTCGTCAAGATGAAACCGGCAGCGCTTTTCGTAAATACTGCGCGCGCAGCTTTGGTAGATGAGCACGCACTCAAATGGGCGCTGGATACTTCGCAGATAGCGGCAGCAGGACTAGATGTGTTTTGGGAAGAACCTCTGCCAGCCGATCACTGGGTAAGGCAACATGAAAAGGTATTGCTTCATCCCCACCTTGGCGCCTTCACACCAGAAGGATATCAATGGATTGTGGAGCCGGGCGTCACTGAAGTGTTGCGTTGGTTGGACACGCTGTAACCCGAAATTTTTTGGTCGGCTTGGCGAGAATTCGAACTCGCTACCCCTTGCACCTTGTCCGTTTTCAAATGACTTGAAACAAATTTAGCTACTTTATTAAAGGAGTGTTCGGGTTCATCTTCTAACCTAATGAGTGAAGATGAACCCGAACACTCCTTTAATCAAGTCCCCCTGTTTGTCTCACACACGCTGACGTCGGACACACAAGCTCCTGTATCAGGCTTTCTAATCGAGACGATCAATTCTAATAATTTGTTTTTTTACATACGTGAAATTAGGATGCCCGTCATCATGCTCCTTTCCACATCTTTACTTTAGAGGCAGCGTTATGGCAACCAACACTTACCAACCCCACCATGAACCCGTGCATTTTTACAGCGATGGCTTGAAACTCAGCGGTCAATTTACGCGCGCTGCAGGCGCAAAAGACGGTCAGCGCATGCCTACGATTGTCTGCTTGCATGGCTATACTGGTCGAAAAGAGATCTATATGCCAGGATATATCCGAGAACTGTCCGCAGCCGGATTCAACACTTTAGATTTTCACCATCGGGGCTTTGGTGAAAGCGAGGGCGTCAAACTGAGAAACAAACCGTGGGACCAAGTCGCAGATGTTCACAGCGCGGTGATTTATTTACGCCAACGCGCGGATGTGAACCCTGATCGTATTGGACTTTACGGTACCAGCTTTGGGGGCAGTGTCGGCATGATGGCAACGGCCCACGACGAAGGCATACGATGTGCAGTCTCGGTAGGATCTTCCGCCGACTGCGGACGCAGCGCCAAAGACAAGCGTACTTACGGCGAGAGGCTTGACTGGGAAGACCTGATGAAAGTCGACAGAGTTGAACGCGTTATGACAGGTGTTTCTAAACGTGTTCCCTACGATTTGCTAGTACCCTCTGGTCGCGCTGAAGCTGATTCGATCGTGACCATGTACAAAGTAGCTGAAAAGTATCCAGAGGGTTATCCAATGGAGAACTACGACCATTTGCAAAACTTTACTCCCGAAGACCACATTGCCCGCATGACACCGCGTCCTCTTTTGTTTATTCATACGGAGCGCGACACCATTGTTGCGGTACATGAAGCAAAAAGTTTTTATGCCAAAGCACAAGAACCGAAAAAATTGGTCATCATTCCCGACGCCAACCACGTCGATGTGTACGAACCGCGCAATCCCCAAGTGTTTCAAATCGTGGTCGACCACATGAAGGATTTTTTCAAATCAACGCTGCTAAATTAAAAGTCAACGATGCATACTTTTACGGAAAAAACAGCAGTCATCACCGGTGCGGCAGCTGGAATTGGTTTGGCGTTGGTTGAACGTTTTTTGCACGAAGGCATGCAGGTGGTGATGGCGGACATAGACGCAGTAGCTCTGGAAACACAAGCGCTGCGACTGCAAGCCGCGGGACATCCGGTCGCAAGCAAGGTAACCGATGTCACCTCTGAAACTTCACTAGAAGCCTTGGCTGACTTTGCCAGCGCAAGGTTTGGCAATATTCACTTGCTGTGCAACAACGCCGGCATTGGCGGCGGTGCGGCGGATGATAAAAGTCTGTGGGAAGCCAGTGTGGCAGATTGGAAATGGGTTCTCGATATCAATGTTTGGGGCGTGATCCATGGCCTGCGCGTTTTTACGCCACGCATGATCGCGCATGGAGAAGTCGCCCACATCATCAACACGGCATCCAAGGCGGGGTTGTTGAGTGGCACCAGCTTGTACGCCAGCAGCAAACATACCGTCGTAGCGATCACCGAGGCACTTTATGCCCAGTTACGGCTGGCTAAAACCAAGGTAGGGGCCTCTGTTTTGTGTCCTGGCGGTGTCAATACAAATTTAAGCGCCAACTCCAGTCGCATGCGACCTCTAGACGCATTGACGCCGCAAGACGCTGTGCCAAACGAGGAGAACAAAAGCACAGCGGCAACGCATTTCATGAAGACCTACCAACACACGGTACAAACACGGATGGCTGCGGGCAAGGCGCCGGCTGACATTGCAGAGATGCTGGTACAGGGACTACACGCTGGCGATTTCTACATCATGCCTAGCAAGCAAGAAGATGCACCCATCCTAGCCAGATGTCAAAATATCCAAGTCAGAAAAATAGAAGACTTGGGGAAAAGTTTTCCTCAGTTTTCTTGGTAACGCAAAACCCCAACTTGCACGTGCGTATCGGGCTTAGCGCAACTTAGGTTAAGTCAAGCACCAAGTTGTCTGGAACGGGCTGGCTGCCTGTCTCCGTTCTAATGTGGCCGGTAATTACATACAGCTTGCCGTCAATACATCCGCCCGACGCACCCATGCGCGCTCTGGGCAATTCGGCTGCGATGGTCCATCGATCTTGGGCCACATCGTATTTTTCAACCATGCGAAAAGCATCCCCGCCTGAAACATAAATGGCGCCACCGTGAATGCACGACATCATGCCGCCGTGCGGCGCCAACATTCGTGATTTGGGCCACCAGGTATCGTCGGCGGGGTCATACTCTTCTACCAAATCGATTTTGTTGCTCGAGGTAAAGGCGTTACTAGACCCGACTCTGCCCCCTAATGCGTACAGTTTGCCATTCAAGGTTTCGAGTAAGTGGTGGTTGCGTGCGGTGAGCAAAGGCGCTGCTTCACCATAGGTTTGGGTCACAGGGTCAAAGACAAAAACTTTTGCACTACTGGTATGGGGGTGGCCTTGCTTGGCAGATTGTCCTTTGCGATGGCAAGCGAACGAACCCCCTGCGATATAAATTTTTCCGTTTAACACAGAGGCAGCGGACGCGCCTCGGGCCTCGGGCAATTGAGGTAACGCAGACCAATGGTCTTGAATGGGATCGTAGGTCCACGCATTGGCAACGGGTTGCCAATCGTCAGGTCCTGCGTCTGGTGTTTTGTATCCCCCAAATCCATAAATCAGCCCTTGGTGTTGAGTCACGGCCATATGGTGCAAAGGGAGGGGAAGCGAGGTTTTCCGCGACCAACTATCTGCTTGCGGGTTGTATTCGTACACAAAACGATTGGGCTTCCAATCTGTCTTTGCCGCCCACACATTGGTAATGCCTCCAATGAGATAAATACGGCCATGGCACTCCACACCCTCTAACTCCCAAGTAGGTTCAGGAAAGGGTGCGCAATTTTTCCATGCGGTCGCAGTGCTGAGTGTTGTCATGGGTGGTCCAAATTTTCTAAAGTAAACAAATGGTTAACCTTGGGCTTTATTTATCAGGCAATTCAAGGGTTTTGTAAAGCGGCCCCCATTTCTCAGATTGTTGGCGCATGAAATGGGTCGCCTCTTGTCGGCTGGCGACCATTGGTATGACATTCAAGGCCAGCAGTTTTTTCTCTATCTCGGCCGAAGTTGCGATCGCTTTTACAGCGGCATTCAAGCGCTCCAAAACGATTACTGGCGTATTAGGCGGTGCAGCCAGACCAAAATAGGTGGTAATCGTGACATCTGGATAACCCGCTTCCGTCATGGTGGGAACGCTAGGCTGCGTCGGCCAACGTTTCGGAAAAGCCACGGCCAATGCGCGAAGTTTTCCGCTATTGACTAAATTGATTGTGGCGCCGTCGATCATGAAATCCACACGACCCGCGATGAGATCAATGCTCGCTTCGTTAGCGCCCTTGTAGGGAACATGCGTGAGTTGCTGTATGCCAGCAGACTGTCGAAACATTTCTGCGAGCATGTGGTTCGGCGTACCACTGCCAAATGAACCATAAGCCAGACCTTGTGGGCTCGCTTTAGCGGCTTTCACCAAATCTTGCACATTCCGATAGGGTGAATCAGCGGCCACCATCAAATACAAGGTATTGACGCCCAGAATTCCAATTTCTGAAAATCCATGAGGATCAAAACTAAGAGGTCGATTGGCCCATTTGTTCAAGGCGTTGGTTGCAATAGTTGTGACCAAAAGCGTGTAGCCGTCGTTGGGCGCCGCCGCTACAAAGGCAGCGCCAATATTGGTACCCGCCCCTGGCTTGGACTCGATCACAAACGGTTGACCCAGACGCTCCGAAAGTTCTTTGCCATAAAGACGGGCGAGGCTGTCAGAAAGCCCTCCCACGGGAAATGGAATGATGAGTTTGACGGGCTTAGTGGGATAGTCACTTTGTGCGTGCGCTATGCCTGTCAAAGAAAGTAAACCTATGCAGAAAACTAGAAATGTTTTACCCATTTTTAGGCACTGTGGTTGGAGTCGACCAACTTGGTGTTTCATTTTGATGCATTCCATACCGTCAATCGAAAGCAATATTCAAGGACTTCAAGATAGGTCGCCACTTGTCTGTTTGTTGCCGAATAAAAGCATCCGTTTCTTGCCGTGACATAGGCAGTGCTTGGACGTTCATGGCCAACATCCGTTTTTGAAATTCTGTATCTTTGGCGATATCACGCATTGATTGGTTGAGCTTATCCAAAAGGGTGGTGGGCGTATTGGGTGGCGCAGACAAACCAAAATACGTGGCAATCGTGACCTCGGGATAACCTAACTCCGCCGTAGTCGGAACATTGGGCTGGGTCGGCCATCGCTTGGGATAGGCCACGGCAATCGCTTTCAACCGCCCTGCTGCCACCAAATTGATGGCGGCACCATCGATCATGAAATCGAGTCGG
>Ga0114962_10004371_pt1 | contig 11257 bp, 8 predicted proteins | sample C_130820_MF_Meta_FD_87017 | JGI IMG/M metagenome (GOLD analysis project Ga0114962, IMG submission 87017) | Freshwater microbial communities from Lake Croche, Canada to study carbon cycling - C_130820_MF_MetaG | ecosystem: Environmental > Aquatic > Freshwater > Lake | place: Lake Croche, Canada... | reverse complement strand
GTAAGGGATAAAGCGCGCACTATTAAAAAGAATATCCCAGATCGGAAATAACACGGCAAAATTGCAGCCTTGCGTGGCACCTTCGTGCCCAATATCAATAGCATGGTGCACGCGATGAAAGTGAGGACTTACAAGCAATCGATCTCCCCATTGTCCAAATGAAAGTTTGATATTTGCATGAGCCAAGCTTTGCAAGAATCGGGTTAACAGTGCCAAGAGCAAAAACTGGCTGGGTGGAACGCCAATCACTAGGGCAATCACCGCAAACCAAGATGCCCCCAAAACATCGTCGATGAGATGATTTCGATCATCGGTCCACAAACTCATACGCTGTTGACTATGATGTAAAGCATGCAAAGCCCACCACCACTCTAATCGATGCTGCAACCTATGTTGCCAATACGCTGCAAAATCTAAGACGATTAAGTATGAGATAAAAGTAGCTATAGGACGGTTTACTAGGAATGGAAATAAACCATCTAAGGTGAATGGAATAAATCCATTAAAACGGAGGATGGCATCGACTGAATCTGCCAAAGGCTGAATGACAATAAAGAACAGAAATGGCACCACCCCAAGACGATGAATCAAGGTATAAAACACATCTGTGCTTACGCCTTCCCTAGAATCCCAGCGCTCCGCGGGACGCAAAGCCTCAAGTGGCCGCAATATAAGATATAACGCTAAGATCTCAATGACACCAAAGAGAAAAAACTCCACTCCATCAAAAGCGAGTTCAAGCCAATCGTCGAGCTGAAGCACATGTAAGAGTGGTTCAACGGCGTTCTCAAAAACCACATCCTGCAATTGAGCAAAAAGATGATTCAATAAATCCATATCCATCAAGCTTTGATTATTGAGTGCCTGGGATTTTGGCAAAACAAAACCCTTTTGCTTGGAGACCTTGAATGAGGGGCTGAAACACCCGCACAAAAGGGTCTTGGCGCGAACGTATTCCTAAGTGCATCATCAAGACATCCCCTGATCGTATTCGCTTCAAAGCCCGCTCTAATAACAAGCTATTAGGATAGGTGGCAGAAGACAATTCATCCCCCAAAAAGCCTGCGTCGCTCCATCCCACATGTTTAGAGAAACCACATTGCTTGGCCCACTCTAAGGAGCGAGAGGTCGTTTTTCCACCAGGGGCACGCCAGATTGGGCTGAGATGCTGTCCTGTTATCTCAGCAAACCGCGTATCCACCTGTTTCATCTCCTCACAAAACTCTGCCTGATCCATCACGAGCGTGGAACGATCAGGACGAGAGGTTCGTAGCCTGCCGTCTGGAAGATCCTCTCGGGCTGTAGCGTGGCTCCATGTATGATTACCAAAAGCATTTCCATCCGCTACTAGGCGACGCCAAAAAGGAATCCAACGATCATCTAATACGCGATCCCCATAAGCCGTATCTTCATTTGCAATGAAAAAAGTGGCCTGAATTTTTTCTGAATGTAAGACATCAGCAATCTGCTCAGCAGCGGTCATGCTTCCCGTATCAATAGTGAGATATACCGTTCCAGCTTTGCAAGCTTCTTTATTCACGGAGCCCTCTGCTGCTAATGCACATAGCGAAAAAATCAGCGTGCTCGCAAAAACCGAACCCATCAGAGTCCTCTTATAAGAACTCAAAGTCACTCGTTTTAAACCTATAGCAGGAATCATTACTCAGTCTCGTTGATGAGATTTAGTGCAGGGCGTGTGTAGCAAAGAAAATGCCGTGGGGTGAGCGACCTACCGGAATCACATGCGTTAGCTTGAAAGTTTGCATATCAATCACGCTGACCTGGCGAAGCCAGCGTGAAGTGATCCAAAGTTCTTTTCGATCTGCTGATAACTCCATGTCATCGGGTCCACCCGGTACTGCAAAGGTGTTCTCAACTTTCATGGTGGTGCAATTCAGGATGGAAACTGAGTTACCTGAACGATTAGAAACCATAAAGTGCTGACCGTCTCCCATCGAGAATATATTGTGCGCACCTTTACCTGTTTGAATTTTTTGTACTACGCGCTGATTCTGCCAATCCACAACGGCCACGTAATCCTCACCCATGACCCCAACCAATAAGTACTGACCGTCAGGGGTAATCACAACCCCTGCGGGTGTTTTACCAACAGGAATAATCCAAGCCACTTTGCGCGCAACCAGATCAATAGCAGCGAGCTGATCTGAGCCTTGCAAGGTGACAAACAAGAAACGATTGCTCCGGTCGAATACCAAATGAGAAGGCGTTTTAGGCAAGCTAATACGCATATCAAGTTTAAAGCTATCAGCGTGGTATAAATCCACGCGATCCAGTCGCAGTGAGGTAGTGGCAAACCATTTTTTATCTGAAGTAAATGCCAACTGATAGGGGTCACTAATATTGGCAAGACGTGATTTCATTTCACCTGTAATAGGATCTAGAAAAACCAGATCATTACTCACCGAATTCGCAACGATCAAGGCACTGTTATCAGGCAGGCTCATGAGGTGGTGAGGTTCGCGTCCCACATATATTTTCTTGATTTCTTGATAGGTGGTTTTATCCACTAAACTCACCGTACCTTCACCAGAATTCAAAACAATCGCCACTTCAGCTTGGGCCAGCCCCATCCAGCACACCATCCCTAGAAGGATAGTTCTCACCAAAAGGACTCGCATCAGGTAGACTCCAAAAATTGATTATTTGTTTTAACGCTTTGCTTCACTGCATAGACGACAAGATACCATACCGATACCCATGAAGTTTTGCAGCGCTTGTGGCGCCCCTGTTGATCACCGCGTACCCGAAGGGGACTCCCTACCACGCTATATTTGTGATGGTTGCGAAACCATTCACTACGAAAATCCTAAGCTGGTAGTTGGCTGCATCCCTGCCTGGGGAGATCAAATTTTATTGTGTCGACGCGCTATTGAACCTCGGCATGGATTCTGGACTTTGCCTGCTGGTTTTTTAGAAAACGGGGAAAGCGCATCCGCAGGTGCGATCCGCGAAACATTAGAAGAGGCTGAGGCACGGGTAGAAATAGGTGAAATGTTTAGCTTCTATAACCTCACCCATATTAATCAAATCTACGTCATGTTTCGGGCGCGTTTATTGGACCTCAACTTTGGTCCCGGAACGGAGAGCCTTGAGGTAAAGCTTTTCTCAGAAGAAGAAATACCTTGGAACGAAATGGCATTCAGAACAGTCGGCGAAACACTTAAGCACTATTTCGCCGACAGAAAGAAGGGGGCATTTACCCTTCACATGGGGGACATGCCCCCACCACCCTCGCCTTACTAATCGAGTTTGAAGCTCACCATTGAACGTTGTAAATCTAAGGCCAACGATTCAAGATGAGAGGCTGCTGCTAGTGTGTCTGTTCCACTTTCAGCAGTTTGAGCCGTCATTCCAGCAGATGTCTCAACATTCAACGCAATTTGGTTGATCGCGACGCTTTGCTCATTGACCGAATTACTAATATCGCTCACGCCATTGCAAGCTTGCTCAACGGCATTGCGCGCTGAGGTCATAGACTCCATCACTTCAGTCAGATGTTTGGTAGACGATTCAACTGCAATGCGACTCTGACCAACAGTCTTCTCAAGAGTCTGTGATTGCAGTGTCAGTGCATTTGTCACTTCATCAATATGAGAAGCGGACTGCCCTGATTTTTCTGCCAATTTGCGAACCTCATCCGCAACCACTGCAAACCCTCGACCCTGTTCACCCGCGCGCGCTGCCTCAATTGCTGCGTTCAAAGCCAGTAAGTTCGTCTGATCAGCAATATCTTTAACCTGTCGAGTCATTCCTGCAATTTGGCTGGCGCTTTCAATAAATGCATGGATAGATAAAGAAATGGCTTCAACAGCAACATTAATGCGCTCCATTTCACGACTTAAGCCCTCAATACGCTCATGCCCTTGTGAAGTCAGCTGCAAACTATGATAAGCCTGTTGAGATACATCACGGGCATTGCCTGCAACAGAGCCCACACTCGTAGACATTTCTTCCACTGTCGCGGCCATTGAAGCAATAGAACGGTTTTGCGTTTCTGATGCAGTTGCAATCGCGCTGGCATTTCTGGTGAGCTGCTGGGCTGAGGTCGCAACCTGATCCGAACCACTTCGAACGGAGGCCACAATTTCACGCAACCCCAATGTCATTTGGGACATCGATCGGATTAACATGCCAATTTCATCTTCACGCGTCACCTCGGAGTGAACAGACAAATCCCCTTTCGCTACTGCATGGGTAACGCGTGATGCCTCTTTTAGTCCTTGCTGGATAGAGCGTGTAATAAAGTATCCCAGTAAAACACCTAAACCTGCTAAAGCGAGCAATCCTGCTAACAACGTTGCAAATTGCTGACGCCCTGCGTGAACTCTAGCTGTGATCAAATCCGTCAGTTCAGGGAGAATCTTATCCTCTAAAGTGAACTGCTTATCAATTGCTTGGGTAGCCGTTGCGAAGTAGTCGTCGAATGAATAATTAATTTGATCAGCTGCAAGTAATGTAGAAGTCAACTCAGTCAACTCTTTGGAAGATTTACTTGCCTGAATGAGATCATCTTTAATTAAGTCGCCCAGTTTAGGATCCGCTGATTTGGCTTTTTCTAATTCACGATGGAATAAATAGGTATTCTGCTCAACACTTTGGATCAATGCAGCAACGGCAATTTTTTCTTGTAGATTGGCATTCTTTGAAACAAGGATGGCGCTGACTTTGCCGCGGATTTTGGCAATACTTTCAGTCAAAGCCGGGAGGTGAACCGTTGATGCCATCACCATATGATAAGTGGGGCCATCCGGATCTAAAGAAAGGCCATAAGCATCAATCAACAAATCATTAAAAACCAACAAATCTGCAATTGTCTCGCTATGCTTTGACAAACTTTCATTGACACTCAGGGTTTTATTGGCCACTGCGGTAGTAACAGAATTCCATTCTGCATGCACTTTTTTCCAGGCGGCTTTCAAACTATCATCCGCAATACCTTGTTCAACCAACTTATCTAATTTTATATAAAGGGCATCTGCCTCTTTATAAATTGCTTCGCGTTTATCGTTGGCTGACGTATCGCCCGACAGAACTCGAGTTGAAAAACCTCGATGTTTCTGGGTAGCGCGCAAGACATCCAAAGTCACACGGGTAGGTTCAATGCCTTGAAGCTCTGTAACTGCTGTATCAATATTTCCAGAATTAATTTGCATGTAGAACCAAGAAGGCACACCTTGCAGTACAAGCGCGAGCAGCCCTATCAATACAAATTTTTTCCAGAGAACAAGGTTATCGAGCAACGAAGTCATGGTGATCCTCAAAGTGGGCGGCAGATCGATAACCTAAATAGTATTCGGCTATCGTTACAGTTGTTTAGACATTTTTAGAATGTCTTTTTTATAATTTTGACGCTCTCAAAGACAAAAGGGAAGGTTTTTATTCTTCCCTTTTATATTCACCCCCCAGCTAATACTGAAATCTAGGCCTGAAGCAAGAGCGCATTGAGTCTTCGCACAAAAGCGGAAGGATTATCTAAATGCCCCCCCTCTGCCAAAATACTTTGATCCAGTAGCAATTGACTCCACTCTCCCACCTTAGCAATATCCGACTCAGCGTCTAAACGCTGAATCAACGGATGCGTCGCATTGATTTCTAAAATGAGCTTATCTTTAGGAACATCCTGCCCTGCTGCTTTTAACATGCGGGCTAAATGGCCTGAAATCGCTCCCTCTGGAACAACAACGCAAGCCGGAGACTCTGTTAACCGTTGAGAAATACGGACATTCTCTACACGCTCACCTAAAGCCTCTTTCATTGTTTCACACAATTTCTTGAGATGATCATTATCTTCAGGTTTAGCTTGCTCTTCCTCGCTCGCCCCAGGAATCTTAGTCAAATCCAGATCGCCTTTGGCTACCGACACAAAAGATTTGCCCTCAAACTCATGGAGATGGCTCGCCACCCATTCGTCTACACGATCCGACAACAGAAGTACTTCAATACCGCGCTTCTTAAAGACTTCAAGATGTGGGCTATTCTTTGCGGCCGACCAAGAATCTGCTGTGACATAGTAAATAGCTTCCTGACCTTCTTTCATTGTTGACACATACTCGGCCAGGCTCACCTGCGCATCACTTTGTTCACTGCGTGTGCTGGGGAAACGCAACAAACTAGACCATTTTTCGCGATTAGCATGCTCCTCCCCTGCGCCTTCTTTGAAGGCTTGTCCAAACTCGGTCCAGAACGTTGCGTACTTTTCAGGAGAGTTAGCCGCCAAATCTTCTAGCAAGCCTAAAACTTTTTTAGTACAACCTGCACGAATGGCATCAATATCTTTGCTTTCCTGCAGGATCTCGCGCGAAACGTTTAGGGGCAAATCGTTCGAGTCAATTACGCCTCGCACAAAGCGCAAATAATTAGGCAATAGCTTCTTAGCGTCTTCCATAATAAAGACACGCTTTACATAGAGCTTGATGCCATTCCTTGGTTCACGATCCCATAGATCAAAGGGCGCGCGAGCGGGGACATAGAGAAGTTCAGTATATTCTTGACGGCCTTCTACTCTTGCATGACTCCAAGCAAGGGGCGGCTCAAAATCATGCGCAACATGCTTATAGAATTCCTGATATTGCTCGTCGGTAATTTCACTTTTGGGGCGAGCCCATAACGCACTAGCTTGATTGAGGACCTCGTCTTTTCCATCCTTATCCTTACCAAGGATTGGCAACTGAATATGATCAGAATAGCGCCTGACAATGTTATGCAGTTGCCAAGTCTCTAGCAGACTGTCCTCGCCCTCACGCAAATGCAGGGTCACCGAAGTGCCCCGCGGTGCTTCGCCAACGGCTTCTAATGTATAACTCCCATCACCAGCGGATTCCCAGCGAATCGCTGAGTCAGCAGGACCACCTGCACGCCGAGTGACGAGTGATACTTTGTCAGCTACGATAAAAGCAGAATAAAAACCCACCCCAAATTGCCCAATGAGACGAGCGTCTTTGGCATCATCACCGGTTAATCGACCTAAAAACTCTTTTGTACCTGATTTGGCTATGGTGCCGATGTTTTCGATCACTTCCTCGCGACTCATCCCAATTCCGTTGTCGCTAATGGTGATGGTGCGTGCGTCTTTGTTAGCCTCTATCCGAACTTTGAGTTCCGCATCGTTCTCAAGCAGAGAGGGTTGCTGAACTGCTTCAAAACGCAGCTTGTCGCATGCATCTGAACCGTTCGACACCAGTTCGCGCAAGAAAATCTCTTTATTACTGTAGAGAGAATGAATCATTAACTGCAGAAGTTGCTTCACTTCTGCTTGAAATTGCATTTGCTCTGGGGCTTGAGTGGTTTGTGTCATAAGGTCCTCAAAATAAATAACTTGGACCTAAGATGGGGTTGCTATCGATTATTTCAAGTTTCTTCGTCGTCGATCCCAGGTAAGAAGAGCCGCTTGGGTTTTGCTGTCTTGAATGCGACCCGCATCCAGCCAGGCCATTGCCTCTTCAAAAGGCAGAAGAAAACACGCTAAAAACTCTTCTTCATCTCGCTGAATATCTCCCAAGGATAGACCTTGGGCAACATAGATATATACCCGCTCGTCGGTGTAGGCAATGGCCACATCATGTTCCAGCAGGAGTGACCATTCGCGTGCCTCCCATCCCGTCTCTTCTCGCAACTCGCGCCGCGCTGCAAGCTCAGGGGGTTCACCTAAATCAATTTTACCCGCAGGGATCTCGATGTAGTGCCGCCCAGAAGGATAGCGATACTGCCATTCCAGGACAACTTGATCATCATCTGTTAAAGCAAGAATGGCTGCAGCACCAGGATGCTTAATATATTCGCGCTCAGCTTCCCCACCATTGGGCAAACTGACACGATCATTTTGAACCTTAAGTAAGCGCCCTGAGTAGATTTCACGCCCTTCAATCTGGTGCTCGGTGAAATCCTCAGTTGGTAGAGGCTTAAGGTTCAATGCAGTGATTGCACCACGGCGTGGTTAAGCAATGACATAAGAGGTTGAGGCAATATGCCCAAAGCAAAAATTGCGATGCCGTTCAATGAGAGTAAAACACGCATATCAAACTCTCCCTCAATAGGGTGCGTATCTTCTGGCTCATCCATGTACATCACTTTAATGATGCGCAGATAATAAAACGCACCAACCAAAGACAGCATGACTGAGAATACGACCAACCACGTATATCCTGCTGCAAGAGCGGCACGTAATACTGAAAGTTTTGCAAAAAAGCCCACGGAGGGAGGAATACCCGCCATAGATATCATCACCATCAACATCACTAGAGCAAACCAAGGGCTACGCTTATTCAATCCCTTGAAATCATGTATGGTCTCGGCTTCAAATCCAGCACGCGAAAGCAGCAGAATCATGCCAAATGCGCCCAAGCCCATCAAACTATACGTAGAAATATAGAAACTTGCGGCAGCGTAACCTTGCTGACTCGCTGCCAGGATGCCCAGCAAGACAAAGCCCATATGAGAAATAGTGGAATAGGCCAACATGCGTTTGATATTCGTCTGGGCAATCGCTGTGATGTTTCCGAGGGCTAAGGAAAGCACTGCAACCACGATCAACATTTGCTGCCAGTCGGATGCCAAAGGCGCCAAACCCTCTCCGAGTAAGCGGATGAAGAAAGCGACACCTGCTATTTTAGGAGCAGTTCCAATGAACAATGTCATGGAGGTGGGGGCTCCCTCATAAACATCTGGGATCCACATATGGAATGGAACAACACCCAACTTAAAGGCCAAACCTGCAACAATAAATACTAGGCCAATCGTCGCCACTTGATGGTCAACTGTTCCAGTAGAAAGTGCAGCCGCCACTTGCTGAAGTCCCAGTGCTCCAGTTGCACCATAAATCATTGACATGCCATATAGCAGCAAGCCAGAAGCAAGTGCTCCCAACACAAAGTACTTCATCGCGGCCTCGGTAGAGCGCGCGGAGTCACGCTGCAAAGCAACCAACGCGTATTGTCCCAGTGCCAAGAGCTCCAACCCTAGGTATAAGGTCAGGAAATGATTGGCTGAAATCAACACCATCATGCCCAGGGTAGCAAATAGCATCAGGGAGAAATATTCCCCTTTGAACATATCCCGCTGAACAGAGTAAGCGCGGGTGTAGGCAAAGATAATGGACACCGTAAGGAGTGCCAGCACCTTGAGCGTTCGGCCTAAGGTGTCATCCACAAACATATTGTTGAAGGTATAAACCGGAGCACTATGTGGCAAAGAAACCAAAGCAAGTACTGTCACCAAGATCGTACCTTGGCTTAAGAAGTAGGTGAGATTTCGCTGCGCATCATCAAGAAACAGGTCCACCACCAATACAACTGAAACTAGGCACAGCAGAATAATCTCAGGAAGGGCCGGGGCGATATTGGGAATTGCGGTCATCATCGTGCGGGCCTCAAATCTTCTTCATCGTTGTCTGCTGAATCAATTTATTCACTGAAGCATGCATAGGTTCAGTAAATGGCTTGGGGTAAATTCCCATGGCGAGCGTTGCCACAGCAAGAATCGCGAGCAAAGCAAATTCTCTACGATTGATATCTTTTAATTCGCGTACGTGATCATTTGCAATTTCACCAAATATCACACGCTTGTACATCCAAAGCGTATAGGCAGCCCCAAAGATTAACGCGGTTGCAGCAAAGAATGCGTACCAAAAATTAGCCTGAAGAACACCTAAAGTCACAATGAACTCCCCGATGAAACCACTGGTTCCCGGAAGCCCCGCATTGGCCATTGCAAACAACATGAAGAAAGCCGCAAACTTAGGCATGGTATTGGCTACGCCGCCATAATCTGCAATCTTTCGGGTATGCATGCGGTCATACAAAACACCGATGCACAAAAACATCGCGCCGCTGACAAATCCATGAGAAATCATCTGCATTAAGCCGCCTTCAATTCCAAATTGGTTGAAGACAAAGAAGCCCAAGGTTACAAAACCCATATGAGAGATGGAGGAGTACGCCACTAACTTCTTCATATCCGCTTGAACCAGTGCAACCAAACCAATGTAAACCACTGCGATGAGTGATAGTGCAATCATAAACCCAGACAGATAGTGCGCCGCATCGGGTGCAATCGGTAGGTTGAATCGCAAGAATCCGTAAGCCCCAATTTTCAAGGTGATTGCGGCCAGGACAACCGAGCCCCCTGTAGGGGCTTCAACGTGGGCGTCTGGCAACCAAGTATGCACTGGCCACATGGGTACCTTGACTGCAAAAGACATGAACATCGCCATGAAAATCATAATCTGCACGTTCAATGGCATTTGCAAAGCTTGGAATGCAGAAATCTCAAAACTCTGACCTGACTTCAAGTACATATAGATAAAAGCAGCAAGCATCAGCAGAGAGCCCAACAAGGTGTACAGGAAGAACTTAATCGCTGCAAACACCCGTCTTGGGCCACCCCAAACTCCGATGATAATAAACATCGGAATCAGCATTGCTTCAAAAAATACATAAAACAGAATGGCGTCTAAGGCAGCAAACACGCCGTTGATTAGACCAGACATAATCAAAAAAGCCGCCATATATTGCGCTGGGCGATCTTTTATGACCTCCCAACCCGCTGCTACAACCAGTACCGTAGTAAAACTATTGAGCAGAATAAACCACATACTGATTCCATCAATTCCCAGATGGTAATTGATATGGAAGGATGGAATCCAAGGGCTAAATTCGGCAAATTGCATGGATGCAAGCGCGGGATCAAAACGCGTATATAGCGGCAAGGCAACGACCAGGCCCGCAAGGCTTCCCAGAAGAGCAAGTTTTCGTGCCAGAGGTGCTTTGTCTTGGCCGGAGCCAAGCAAAATCACAAGTACTCCAGCAATGATCGGAACCCAGATCGACAGGCTGAGGTAAGGGGTCATGGTCATCTCAAATCCATCCAGCCCGATTAGGCTTTGAAGAGCCAGATTGTCAGCAGCGCAAAAACGCCGAAGATCATCATGAAGGCATAGTTATAAAGGAAACCCGTTTGCAGACGGCGGATCAGCGTGGAAGCACGGACTACAAGTGACGCAGAACCGTGGACCATACCACCGTCAATCAACGTCTGATCGCCCACTCTCCATAATCCCCCTCCCATACTCAGGGCTCCGCCGGCAAAAACAATCTCATTGAAGCGATCAAAATAATATTTGTTTTCAAGCACACAGTAGATAGGCCCAACGCGATTCTTGATGGCTTCAGGAATGTCAGGTCGAACCAGATAGAGATAGGCTGATGTGGCAATACCTGCAACCGCGAGGATGAAGGGAGGC
>Ga0114962_10004370_pt1 | contig 11259 bp, 8 predicted proteins | sample C_130820_MF_Meta_FD_87017 | JGI IMG/M metagenome (GOLD analysis project Ga0114962, IMG submission 87017) | Freshwater microbial communities from Lake Croche, Canada to study carbon cycling - C_130820_MF_MetaG | ecosystem: Environmental > Aquatic > Freshwater > Lake | place: Lake Croche, Canada... | reverse complement strand
AATTAAATAGAATCGTTAAAAATATATCTAAAACCAATGAAATATAAATATGTTATTTTAGGCGGCGGTCCGACTGGATTGGGTGCAGCATATAGATTAAAAGAATTAGGTATAACTGATTTTATTGTTTTAGAAAAAGAAGCATACGTTGGTGGTTTAGCAACTAGTTTTGTTGATGAAAAAGGATTTACTTGGGATATAGGTGGTCACGTTCAATTTTCCCATTACAAGTATTTCGATGATTTAATGATAAAAGCTTTAGGAGCAGACGGATGGTTAACACATGAAAGAGAGTCTTGGGTTTGGATCAAAAATAAATTCGTTCCCTATCCTTTCCAAAATAATATTCGCCATTTACCTTTAGAAGATCAACTGAAATGTATCAAGGGTTTAGTTGATTTATATAGAGATGGCTCAAAGTCTAAAGCAGCTAATTTTAAGGAGTGGATATTAAATACTTTTGGTCAAGGTTTGGCGGATGTATTTATGATTCCTTACAACTTTAAAGTTTGGGCCTACCCTGCTGAAATGATGAATAGTCAGTGGGTTGGAGAGCGTGTGGCAGTGACGGATCTTTCAAAAATGATCGAAAATATTTTATTAGAAAAAGACGATTATTCTTGGGGCCCCAATAACCTATTTCAATTCCCTAAAAAAGGAGGTACAGGTGCTATTTGGAAAGCTGTTGGGAATTTGATCGGGGAAAAATATTTTAAATTAAACTCCAACATAGATACGATTGATATCAATCATAAATCCATTCAATTGAGTAATGACGAGTCTGTTGAATATGATTATTTATTGAATACTATGCCATTGGATATATTTACTTCCAAATGTCAAGCATTAGATAAAAAGGTAGTCGATTTATCTCAAAATTTATTACACTCTTCAACTCATATTGTTGGAATTGGCTTAAAAGGTTCGCCTCCCGCACATTTGAAGAAAAAATGTTGGATGTATTTTCCAGAATTCAATAGTCCATATTATCGAATTACTGTTTTCTCTAATTATAGTCCCGAAAACGTACCAGATATTGATAATCAGTGGTCGCTAATGGTAGAAATAAGTGAATCGTCTCACAAGCCTGTGGATGTTCCTAACTTGATGCAAGATACCATTAAGGCATTACTGGAGGACAATATGATTGAAAATGAAAATCAAATTGAGTCGAAATTCTATTTTGCAACAAACTACGGTTATCCTACACCCTCCATTGATCGCGATGCTATCGTTAATCAGGTTTTACCTAAATTACAGGAGGTTGATATCTATTCAAGAGGAAGATTTGGTGCTTGGAAATACGAAGTGGCAAATCAAGACCATTCGATGATGCAAGGTGTAGAATGGGCCAATTTAATGGTATTGGGAATACCTGAATTGACCCTTCCTTTTCCTAATACGGCTAATGCAATGTATGGGAAATAGTGCTTTTTTACAAAAGCACTATTAAACTTTTAAATATTGCTGTTAAACGAATCGCATCTAAAATTCGGGCTTCAGTTGCACCGTGATTTTTGACAGATTGTTCGTGAGACGTTACACACATTTCACATCCATTGATTGCAGAAACGGTTAAACTCGCTAATTCAAAAAATTCTTTTCCTAAAACAGGATTCATCATAATTGACATTCTGATTCCAGCTGGAGCAGTATTGTAGAATTCTTTGTCTACAAAATGCTTAAAACGATAGAAAATATTGTTAGCATTCAGTAATGATACCAATGCATGAATTTCATTGATTTCAGCATCTGTAGCACCTTTCTGTACTGCCAATTCTGAAATGGAATGTATGGTCTTCGTATGTTTTTCGTTAACTGATACGGCCAAAGCTAATAATAACGCTTCCTTCTCTGTTAATGTCGCATATTTTAATGCATTGGATACATTAATTTTTAAATCTTTTATATACCGATTTTCTGATGCATCTAATTGATCTAATAATTCAAACTTTTCAGTATTTGGCAAATTTAATTCGGCCAACAAATTATCTCTAGTTTCACTCATGTGTCTAAAATTTAAATGCCCCGATGAACGGGGCATTGATAAATGATTATTAAAGAGTTGCCTCTCCTGCTTTCCAATTACATGGACAAAGTTCATCTGTTTGCAAGGCATCTAATACACGCAATACCTCATCAACATTTCTGCCTACTGATAAATCATTGGCAGACACCCAACGAATTACTCCACTAGCATCTGCAATATAAGTAACACGATAAGCTACTTTTTCACCTTCAGTTAAAATTCCTAATTCTTCTGCCAATGATTTTGAGGTATCAGCTAACATTGGAAATTTTAAACCTCTTAAATCATCGTGATCTCTTCTCCAAGCAGCATGCACAAACTCAGAATCTGTAGAAGCACCAATCAATGAAGCATCTCTATCTGCGAAATCTCCTGCACGACGATTGAATTCAGCAATCTCTGTAGGACATACAAACGTAAAATCTTTTGGCCACCAGAACATTACCAACCACTTACCATCCTTTTTATGATCTTCTGATGTGATTGTAGCGAACTCGTTTCCTTTGTCTAATGAAACAACAGCTGTTTTTGAAAATGTTGGAAATAAACTTCCTAAACCTAACATGTGATTTGCCATACTATTTGTTTTTATGATTTCTTAAATAATTAAGATGCAAATATCCCCTTTATTTGACTATCAAACAAATCTATATTTACTATATTTGTATAGTTTTTAATTATACTATGACTATCACTCAATTGGAGTACATTGTTGCGCTCGCCGATTTAAAAAGTTTTTCAAAAGCAGCAGATTTTTGTTGTGTCACTCAACCAAGTTTAAGTATGCAAATTCAAAAATTAGAGAATGAACTAAATGTTTCTTTATTTAATAGAAAGAGTAAACCATTATCTCCTACTATTTATGGTGAAGAGATTATCCAGCAGGCTCGAGTTATATTGAAAGAAACGAATACTTTAATGGCATTGTCGAAAGGATGGGGAAATCAAGTTTCTGGAACACTTTCAATCGGAATAATTCCTACCATCGCACCTTATTTGGTTCCTAAGTTTTTATCAAGGTTTCAAAAGAAATATTCAGATTTAACAATAAATATTTCAGAAACGACAACAGAAAACATTAAGAAGGAAATCAAAGAAGGAAAATTACATATTGGAATTTTGGTTACTCCATTAAATGATCAATTGGTAGAAAGACCTTTATTCTATGAAGAATTATATCTGTATTCGAATTGTAAAAATGAAAAATTGGAAATAATTGATGAAATATTAACTGAAAAACTTTGGTTACTTGAAGAAGGCCATTGTCTTAGTAAACAAGCAGCTTCAATTTGTAATCTAAAATCCAATATTTCACAATCAACTAAAATATCCTATCAGACAGGAAGTCTTGAGACAATTGTACGATTAGTGGAAGATTCTGAAGGTCAAACAATTATTCCTCAAATGTTAAAGGACTATTTAGATGAAAAGTATCATTCTAAAGTTTTTCCTATCAAAAATCCGGTGCCTGTCCGTGAAGTCTCATTGGTGTATTCTCCGAGTTACGCCCGAAAAGCAATAATCAAGGCACTTCAAGACGAAATTTTAAGCATCATTCCGTTAGAATGGCAAAGTTCCACAAATAGAAATATTATACCGATTTAAGGGATAGGGAGTTGTTATTTTTTAATTTAGCAAGAAAGATTAAACTGAATAGAAAAATAATCGCTAGAATTAAAATACCTATTCTCATACTCCCACTAATTTGAATAACTAAGCCAAAAATAAATGTTCCTAAAACAGTTGATAAGCGGTCGCACACTTCATAAAAACTAAAGTATGATGCTGTATCTTTTTCATTGGGTGGGCAAAGCTTGGCATAAGTTGCTCGACTATTTGATTGGATGCCACCCATTACAAAGCCAATTGCTGTTGCTAATAAGTAAAAATTGGATTCATCTTTGACAAAGTAGGCAAACAAGCAAACTGCTATCCAGATAATAACTATGATGAATAAGCCTATTACGTTTCCGAACTTTTTGGATAATAGTGCGCAGGTATATGCTCCAGGTATTGCTACAATTTGTATTAATAATATTGTTATTATTAATGCGTCTGATGGTAATTTTAATTCTTGACTTCCAAATAAGGCGCCTAAATACATTACGGTTTGAGCTCCTAGATTAAATAAAAAAAAGCTGGAGAGAAAATATTTAATGGATGATAAATGTTTTATTTCATTAAAAACTTTTTTTAATTCGTGGAAGCCGCCTAACCACCAATTTTTGTGTTTAGTAATTTTTTTTGATGATTCGGGTAAATATTTAAAAGAAAATTGCGCAAAAATAATCCACCATATCCCAACAGTTAAAAAGGAAATTCTTGAAGCCATTTCTCCATCAATGTTGCCATACCATTGTGGCATTAATAACATAGTTAAATTTTGTATCAGTAGTATAACACTTCCAATATATCCAAAAGTAAACCCTTTTGCACTTAATGAATCGTATTTATCAGGGGTGGCAATTTCGGGTAAAAATGAATTGTAAAAAACCAAGCTTCCCCCCCATCCAATAATTGAAAATAGGAAGCAAATGGTACCTATTTCATAACTTCCTTTTGTGAAGAAAAATAATAGAATGCAACTAAATGAGCCGAGATAACAAAAAAAGCGCATAAATGACTTTTTACTTCCTTGATAATCCGCAATCCCAGATAAAAATGGCATTAATAATGCTAATATCAAAAATGCCAATGAAATAGTATAAGAATAAACGACAGTGTTTTGAAACGAATAACCAAAAAAAATAATCCTATCTGGATGAATGCTATTTAATGTAATAGCTGCTATCGGAAAGTAAATAGGAAAAATTGCAGAGGTAATGGTTAATGAATGAACAGAATTAGCCCAATCATAAAATGCCCAAGCATTTAACACCTTTGGATTATTTAATTTTGTTTCCATTTAAAAAAGTCCTAATTGTTCACCAGAATTACTTTTGTCGTTCGATTCGTCTGGAAGATTCTTTACTTCGAATGGAATATCTTCTACTTCAGAATCGGTTTTAATATTTTCTTTAGGTAGATTTTTAATGATAAATTCAGGCTCTTCAATTGTTGATTTTTCATTTTCTACTGTTTCTTCTTTTTCGTTCAAAGAGTCTTCATTTTTTTCTTCTTTGATGGTTATTTCTACCTCTTCAATGGGTTGTTTAAACTCGGTTTCAATAAATTCTAATTCAATTAATTTATTGTAATTCAATTTATTTCCAATAGCCTTCCATCCTCTTACATCTACTAAATCGTCAATGGGTAAAATTTCTATTTCTAGTGTTTTGCCATCTGATTTATGTTTTATTTGAATATTAGGAAGATAATTGTCTGTCACAGCGAGCAATTTTGAAGCTTTGTGATCAGTAATAAATAAGAATTTTTTATCTATGGTAGATGTCTCTAACTTAAAGCGTTTAATAAGTGTATGCTTTCCTTGACCGTCAAAATAAATCGCTGAAATAATACCTATTGGATTGAATTTTTTCAAATACAATATTTCTTCCGCAGGATATCGATTGGTTAATTCAAAATTGGTTAATTCATAATTACCAGACTTGAAAATCGCTAATATCAAATCTTTCGGTTCGAAATTACCAATAAATGTACCGTGTTCATCTCTATTTAATCTCCCAATGGTAGAATCATACCAAATTTCTACACCTCCCAAAGTGGAAACTCCAGCAGATTTTTGTATCACTTTTCGTACGGGGTATTTTGTTAATACATTTCCCATCGATTCACGACCTTTTATGGCTAAATTGGCGAAATTATAATCAAATTGCTTATTTTTGGCCGTGCAACTAGCTGTCAAATTGATTTGAATCACTTCCGCCTCTCCATTTTCATTGGCAGAAAAATAAGTAATTTTAGATTTATTGTTATCACTAACTATTTTATATTCTCTATCTCTCGTTACCGATGTTACTTTGAACCGCTTAACAAATGAGGATCCCAACTTTCCGTCAAAATAAACCAAATTGTACACCTTTCGATCGTCATTCTTTTTAAATACAGAACAATATAAAATATCTTTTCCTACGAAAACTTTATCTTGCACTTTTGTTACAACGCAAGTTCCATTTTGCCGAAAAACAATGATATCATCAATATCTGAACAATCCATGATGTATTCATCTTTCTTTAGACCATATCCTATAAAGCCATCTTCTCTATTAACATATAATTTTTGATTGGCAGCGGCTACGACGGTTGCAGATATGGTATTAAAATTTTGAATTTCAGTTTTACGCTCTCTTCCTTTTCCGTATTTATTTAATAAATTCTTAAAATAATCTATCGCATATTTGATCAAATTGGCCAAATGATGTTCTACTTCAGCTAATTCATCTTCTAATCTTTTCATTAACTCATCTGCTTTAAATGAGTCAAATTTCGAGATTCGCTTAATTCTTATTTCCAATAATCGTAATATATCTTCTTCGGTAATTTCACGATAAAAATCCTTTTTGTATGGTTCTAATCCTTTATCAACCGTTTCAATGACCAATTCAAAGGTCTCACATTCTTCAATATCTCTATATATTCGATTTTCAATAAAGATTCTTTCTAATGAACTAAAGAGAAGACGTTCCATTAATTCACCTTTTCTAATCTCTAATTCTTGCTTTAATAAATCTACCGTTTGGTGCGTACTAACTCTTAAAATTTCCGATATACCGACAAAATGGGGTTTGTCTTCAATGATTACACAAGCATTAGGAGAAATGGATACCTCACAATCAGTAAATGCATAAAGAGCATCTATTGTCACATCAGGAGAAATTCCTGGTGCTAACTGAATTTGAATTTCAACGTCTTTTGCAGTATTATCAATAACTTTTTTAATCTTTATTTTACCAGTATCGTTAGCCTTAATGATAGAATCTATCAATGATGTGGTAGTCGTCGTATAAGGTATATCTTTTATTAACAAGATTTTCTTATCCGATTCTTCAATTTTTGCTCTAACTCTGATTCTTGAACCCCTTAATCCATCGTTGTAATTGGAGACATCAATCATTCCACCTGTTAGGAAATCAGGAAAGAGTTCAACTTTTTTATTGTTTAATATATCAATGGAGGCTTGAATGATTTCACAGAAATTATGGGGCATAATTTTTGTTGCTAATCCAACCGCAATTCCTTCAACACCTTGAGTTAATAATAATGGAAATTTAATCGGAAGCGTTATTGGTTCTTTTTTTCTGCCATCATATGACATTTGCCATTCGGTTGTTTGAGGATTAAAAACAACTTCATTCGCAAATTTGGATAAACGTACCTCAATATATCGAGCAGCTGCCGCACTATCACCCGTCCGAACATCACCCCAGTTACCTTGACAATCAAATAAAAGTTCTTTTTGACCTAAATTAACAATGGCGTCATTAATTGATGCATCACCATGTGGGTGGTACTGCATGGTTTGTCCAATAACGTTGGCTACTTTATTGAACCGACCATCGTCCATTTCATTTAATGCATGTAGAATTCTTCTTTGAACAGGTTTTAATCCATCTTCTACTGCGGGCACTGCGCGTTCAAGAATAACATAAGAGGCGTATTCTAAAAACCAATTCTCATACATTCCAGCTACGGCAATCTGATCTTGTAAGGCTCCTCCAATAGATTCTTCCATAATTTAATAACTCCTATTTATAAATAATATCTTTTTTCAAATGAAACAATTCGTATAAAAATAAGGCTGTTGCTCCCCAAATCACTTCTTTTTCAAAATTAAAAAAGGGTGACCAATAATTTTTATTATTAATATTTAACTGATGTGCCTGCAAATTTTCTTCATCTTGAAGAAATGACACAGGTATTTCAAAAATACGATTTATTTCTCGTTTATTTAAATTGAGTTCAAGCTTTTTATTGACAATTACGAAATAAGGTTGTACCCAAAAATTAGAAACAATTACCCAATGAGGGTTAATTGGATGAATAGGGAAATTTCTTAAATCAATTCCTAATTCTTCCTCCACTTCTCTATAAGCTGTTTCCATCAAATTAATATCTGAATGATCTTTTTTACCACCAGGTAATGCAATTTGGCCACTGTGAGGACCATCATATTCATTTCTTTTAATAACTATTACCGTATCATCTTCACCATTTATTCGATTAATAATTACCATAACAGCGGCTTCTTTTGCTTTTTTTCTAATGGAAAGATCAGCTAAAACCTCTTTGTGGGTGCTAAGTAAATCAATAAATTTTTCATGTATCATTTGCTGAATACTTTTTTAGAAATGGCTCCAGCAACTTTTATACCATCAATTGCAGCGGACATAATTCCGCCAGCAAATCCTGCCCCTTCCCCACATGGAAATAAACCCATAATTCCTTCGTGTTCCAACGTTTCATTATTTCTTGGAATTTTTACTGGTGAGGATGTTCTACTTTCTAAACCAATTATTTGACCAACATTGCTCGAAAAATGACTAATTTTTCTATTGAAGTCTTGTAATCCTAATGACAAAGGCTCAGCAATAAATTCAGGTAGAACATCCCGCATTTCACCTGGTATGAGTCCGGGAATATAGGAAGTTTCATGGGAGGTTTTGCTTGATTTTTTTTGAATAAAATCACCTGTTAATTGTGAAATGGCTTTCTGAGTTTGATTGGAATAATCGTTCGATTTTTGTTCTAAATTTTCTTGTAAATACATTCCTGCAAGTGGACCATGTTCCTTATATTTAGATAAATCTTCTGGTAAAATACTCACAACGATTCCTGAATTAGCAAAAACAGAATCTCTTCTCGATGGCGACATACCATTCACTACCACTTGATTTTGAGTTGTCGCGGATGGAACAATAAACCCTCCTGGGCACATGCAAAATGAAAAAACTCCTCTTTGTAAACCTTTAAATTTTGTTTGCGTAACTAAACTGAAACTTGCGGGCGGTAAATATTCAGGACGTTTATCTAATTTATATTGGCAGGCGTCTATCAACGATTGCCTATGTTCAATTCTAACTCCTATCGCAAAAGGTTTATACTCTATAAGAATGTTTTTACGTGCAAGTAATTGAAATATATCTCTAGCTGAATGCCCAGTTGCTAACAAAACAAATGAACATTCAATGGTTTTACCTGATTCGCAAATTATCTGTTTAACTTTTTTATTCTCAATTACAAAATCAATTACTTTTTCTTTGAAATGAACTTCACCCCCTGCTTGGATAATTGAATTTCGCATAGAAGCAATGATGCCAGGTAGTTTATTGGTTCCTATATGCGGATGAGCTTCGTATAATATATTTGAATTTGCACCATGATTAACAAAAGTCTCAAGTACTTCCTTAATATCCCCTCTTTTCGTGCTTCTTGTGTAAAGTTTCCCGTCCGAGTAAGTGCCTGCACCACCTTCTCCAAAACAATAATTACTATCCGGATCAACAATATTGAAACGATTGATAGCAGCTAAATCTCTTCTCCGCTCTCTTACATCCTTTCCCCTTTCAAGAATAATGGGTTTAATACCCAATTTAATTAGTTGCATTGCACCAAATATCCCAGCTGGCCCGCTGCCAATGACAATTACCTTAGGTGAATTCGGCTTAAGATCAGGCAATGTATCCGTTTGATGGAAAGTAAAATCGAAATCTTTAGGATAAAAACCAATTCGTAGATTAACTTTGATCTGTCGACTTCTTGCATCAATCGATTTCCTTTCAATTCGATAGGTAGATTGTTCAAGGTGTTTTGACCCTAATTCGGCAGAAAGAAAACAATGAAGTAATTCACTCGAATGAGCTATTTCAGGGCTTGTAATAAAGTCTTTGTATTCTACCATGTCGATAATTTGTACAAATTTACGAATTCTATTTCAATCCTATGAATAAGCTAAAAAATCAAGTAAGTCCCTATTTATTACAACACCAAAATAATCCGGTTTTTTGGGAACCTTGGGGCCCTGAAGCACTTAAAAGAGCTGAGCTTGAAAACAAGCCCATTCTTGTTAGTATTGGATATGCAGCTTGTCATTGGTGTCATGTGATGGAAAAGGAATCCTTTGAAAATCAACAAGTAGCAGATTTGATGAACGACTATTTTATCAATATAAAAGTGGATCGAGAAGAAAGACCTGATATTGATATGATATACATGGATGCGATTCAGCAAATGGGTTTAGGTGGAGGATGGCCTTTGAATGTTTTTTTGATGCCTGATCAAAAACCCTTTTATGGTGGAACTTATTTTCCGAAAAATAAATGGATTGAAATTTTAGAATCGATTCATAATGCGTTTAAAAACCATAAAAATGAATTACAAGCTTCAGCAGATGGTTTTGCTGAAAGTGTCAAGGATTCTAAAGACTTATTCTCTGTTATTTCCATTGATCAACAACCAGAGTTAATAAATACCGTACTAAAACAAGTCTTAAGTTCCTTAGATCCTGTTTTTGGAGGAATAAATAAGGCGCCTAAATTTCCATTACCTTCTTTAATGAATTTGCTTGAATCTATTCCTATTGCAATTGGCTTAGAAATGGATGCTTACCAATTGGCTAACCTTCAATTGAGCAAAATGTCACAAGGTGGTATATTTGATCAACTCTCTGGTGGCTTTTCAAGATATTCCGTAGATTCCGAATGGTTTTGCCCTCATTTTGAAAAGATGCTGTATGATAATGGTCAATTATTATCTATTTACAGTAAGGCGTTTGAAAGAACTAATTCGCGTATTTACAATGAAGTTGTTAGGCAAATAATCACCTTTCTAGATCAAGAATTATTAGGCGTTAATGGTTTATATTATGCCTCATTAGACGCTGATAGTGAAGGCGTTGAAGGTTTATTTTATACATGGACATTTGATGAATTAATCCAATTGTTACCCTACGAAAAACATGTGGAATTTTATCAAACCTATTCCATTTCAAAAAATGGAAATTGGGAAAATGGACAAAATATTTTGTTTAAAAATAAATCAATTTTGAATTCTTATTTCAATGATGAATTCAAAGCTTTAAGTCAAGTCAAAGATTTGCGAATAAAACCGGCGCTAGATCAAAAACAAATTTTATCTTGGAATGCTCTTACATTAATAGGTTTGATTGACGCCTCAATAGCATTGAATGATGAAATGCTAGTTGAAAAATGTGAAAATTTATACCATTCCATGCTTCTACATTTTGAAACAAATACCTCTTTTTTATTACATCAAGTAGATTTTGCAGGAAAACCGATTCAAGGCTTTTTGGACGATTATGCGACTTTTGGTTT
>Ga0114962_10004369_pt1 | contig 11260 bp, 8 predicted proteins | sample C_130820_MF_Meta_FD_87017 | JGI IMG/M metagenome (GOLD analysis project Ga0114962, IMG submission 87017) | Freshwater microbial communities from Lake Croche, Canada to study carbon cycling - C_130820_MF_MetaG | ecosystem: Environmental > Aquatic > Freshwater > Lake | place: Lake Croche, Canada... | reverse complement strand
GTGACTATTTCTCAGGGGGCATTGGAGGCGGCGGCCCAAAGTCGCCGAGGGAAATCTGCAAATCACCATTGCGATCCAGCTGATTGAAGCGTTTCTCCTGTTCGTCTTCAGTCAGACTTTTCACCCCCCGACTAAGCCGAAACTCAGCAAAGGACAAACGCCCATCACCATTCGAGTCAAAATGTGAGATCATCGCCTCAGGCGGTTCTTCCCCATTCTCCTCTGGACGAGCACCTGACCCATCTGGCCGTTTGGGGCGTGACTTCCCGTCAGGATGCTTGCCCTCAGGGTCTGGGCGATCTTTGGGGGTGATGAAGTGGTCCCCATCCGTGTCCAGTCTTTGAAAAAGTGCCTCCTGCTTTTCTGCGGGCAATTTCATGAACAACGGACCATTTTTAAATTCTTCGAAACTGACTCCCCCACTTTTGTCCGAATCCAACTCCCAGAGCCGCTTCATTGGCCGTTCTTTCTGACCCTCCTGCGGCTTCCCCAGGCGGCCGAGTTCTTCACGACTCAGCTTCCCATCACTATCCTTATCAAGGCGATTGAAGAGATTGACGCGCTTCTCCTCAGGCAAATTCGCGATGCGTTTGATCCCTTCGAACTCAGACTTCGAAATGAAACCGTCTCGGTCCTGATCGATCCGTTCCCAGACCTCCACAAAGGGTCTCTCCACCGCGCGCCGACCACCTTTTGGCTCACCAAGTGGCTCATTCGGCGGATCTTGCACTTGAGCATCACAAACCACTGGCAGGAGCATTCCAGCAATAAGAAATGAAACAGGGATTGTTTTCATGGAAGTTTGTCGCTTGTTTTGATTCATTCAGCCAAGCGGATTCGACAGATAAACACGCGCAACCTGAAAAAGTTTCGGCCCAAGACGGGAATACCTATCATCACACCCTATGCACATCCTCGATATCCTCGACCGCGCAAAGCCATCGCTGTCGTTTGAATTCTTTCCACCCCGCACCGAGTCGACTTGGGGGGATCTGTACCAAGCGATCCGTGAGCTCGAACCGCTCCAGCCAAGTTTCGTCTCAATCACCTATGGCGCAGGCGGAGGCACCCGGGAACTCACCCACGACCTCGTGGTAAAGATCAAGCAAACAACGAGCATCCCACCCGTTCCCCACCTCACCTGTGTGGGGCACTCCGAATCCGAGGTCGGAGAAATTCTGCAACGCTATGCGGCTGCCGGCGTCACCAACATTTTGGCCCTCCGCGGTGATCCGCCCAAGGACCAGCCGAACTACGACTGGTCACAAGGGGAATTCCAACAAGCGGCAGATCTCGTGCGCTTCATTCGTAACTTCAACGCATCCGGTGCGCATCCAGATTCTCGGGGGTTTGGAATCGGCGTGGCAGGTTTTCCTGAAGGCCACCCCTCGACTCCAAACCGCGTTGACGAATTGGACTTTCTCAAGGCAAAGGTTGACGCAGGGGCAGATTATATTTGCACGCAGTTGTTTTTCGACAATCACGATTTCCTCGATTTTCGCGACCGCTGTGATCTTGCAGGCATCAAGGTTCCAATCATCGCCGGAGTGATGCCGGTCACCTCCATCCAAGGTATGAAACGAATGGCGGAACTTGCCGCAGGAGCGAGGTACCCAGCAAAGTTACTGCGGGCACTCGAGCGCGCGAAATCCAATGCGGCCGCCGTTGAGCGCGTCGGAATCCACTACGCCGCAGAACAATGCGCAGGGCTGCTCGACGAAGGAGTCGATGGAATCCATTTCTACACGCTCAACAAAAGTCACGCCACTCGAGAAATCTACGATACCCTGGGCATCGGGACCCGAGTTTAGTCCTTACGAATCCCGAGCTGATAGATTTCTTCAGCTTGCTTCAGCGTCAATTCGTAAAGAGTCCCCTCGATGGGAATCATGAGAGGTATCCGACCCAAATCGGCATCCACAGGAAGCTGAGTGGCAAGCTTGGGAGCACGCTCAAAGGCATCTGGTGGCAGTGTGACTTTTAAGGTCCCGCTGTAGCGTAGGCTTCCTGAAATCCGCTTCACCTCTTCTTTCTCGATATCACGTGCTTCGAACGCCAAGCTCATGCGATCTAGCAACGAAACATTGCCCCCGAGCGCATCCTGCTCCTGCTTCACTTTCTTTTCCTCCATGGCCGCCCGCCGCAGAGAGAAGTCACCACCATCGGCCTTCCCGGCTTTCTCCATGCCTGAAGTCTCATTGGCAAATAGAGGCGTCCCACCTGCAATGGTGTTTTTAGCCACCGCAGCCTGCGCCTCCTCAAGCGTCGGCAACCGAACCGCGACATTTCCCTCAAGTGAAAAATGGTCATCAGTTTGGATCGAAAGGTCTTCAATCACCAATCCGCCACCCTTCGTTTTCAATTGGAAGGAACCTTTGCGAAAGTCCAACCGGTGATAGTTTCTCACATAGTCAACCACCGAGAGCGCTCTTAGAACATGGAACTTTTCACGCAGGGAAATGGTATCATCCCCGTCGAGAGTCACCTTGCCAGCGAAGCTAACTCCTTCCGCGGTGTTCGTGGATCCCGAGACTGTGAAGTCTCCCGATATGGACCCCTCAACGAAGCCATCCAGCACATCCGGCAAGGTATGTTCCATCGCAAGTTTGCGAATTTTTACCACACCATCCAACATGGGACGCTCTCCACCAATCACTTTTAACCCAGAAAAATCAACCGTCCCCTCGCCTGCGCGCAACTCGGCTTTTTCAAAGGTCATCCCATTAGGATCACAGGCGATTGTTAGATTTACGATCTCAAGTCCTTGCAGCCAGTTTTGGTGAAACCGCCCACCTTTGACGACGATCTTCATGAATTGATCGCCCCGTTGAATTTTAATCGAGCAGTGTTCGATCCCGCCGCGAGTGGGTTCAGAATACCCCCACTGAAGGCTCGCATCGCCGATGTCCAGCGATTGAATCGACACCGAGTCCCACTTGCGGAAAAAAGCATCCGCAAGTTTCTTGGCAGAATCACCATCATCCGCTCCAGCCTTCAATTCCAAATTCAAGATCGAAATCCCGACCGCTCCCATGTCCCATTGACCAAGCACCCCATCGAGCAGGCCCATCTTTGACTGGATGTTCTTCGCCTCGAGCGACGAGAAAAAAGAACCGTCACCCCCTTGGCAAGCGATCCGCGCAATTCCCAATTGCCCTTGAACCCGGGAAGCTCCACGTATTTCCACTTCAGTCCCCGACAGCCCAGCCTTAATCGACTCTTTGAGCTCCGCCTTGAATCGGTTGGTATTCGGGCGTTTCACGAGGTAGGCAGCCAAAGCAATTCCCACAATCGCCAAGAAAATCAGGACTCTTAACCCTGCGTTAAAGAGCTGAAACATCAAAGCACCACGGCTCCCACCACTCGTGATTGAATAGCGCAGCTGAAACCAAAACCCTTGGCTGCTAATCCACTGGTTCAGACGATCATTGAAATTTGTTAATTGCTCGGACTCCATAACTCGTCACCCAACGTGACCTGAGAAGTAAAATCCGCAATCCACTCTGATGCGAGTGAAATTTGCCCTCGCAACAATCAAACTCATGCCGTAACACCCGCTCTGTGAATTTTAATGAATACAAAGTTCGCCTCGAAATCTTTGAAGGCCCACTCGATCTCCTACTCTACCTCATCAAAAAAGACGAGGTTGACATCCATTTCATCTCGATCGAGCGAATCACCCGGCAGTACCTCGACTACATCAACACCTTCAAGCTTCTGAACATTGACCTCGCTTCAGAGTTCATCGTGATGGCTGCCAACCTGATGTACCTCAAGAGCCGGACCCTGCTGCCGAGGATCGATCAGCCGCCTGAGGAAGACGCCGAGGAGGACGATCCACGCTGGGAGCTGATCCGACAACTCATTGAGTACAAAAAATTCAAGGACGCGGCAGGATTCCTCTGCTTGCGCGAACTCGAGCAGGAAAACCGCTTCGAGCACCAAGCGGACGCCAGTGACGCACCACCGACCGAGGAGCCAGCCACCCTCGCAGAGGTCTCGATTTTTGACCTCATTCGAGCTTTCCAAAATGTTCTCAAGCGCTTTGAGGAGTCACACGACTTCGGGGACATCATCGACGACCGCTTCACGGTCTCGGACAAGATCGAGCTGCTCCTCAGCCATTTCACCCCGGGTGAAGTGAAGCGCTTTGAGGAGCTATTCCAATCGGCCACGACCAAAGCCGAAGTCATCGTGACCTTCCTCGCCCTGCTGGAGCTGATGAAGCTCAACCAGTTCATGGTCCGCCAAAGCGAGCTGCTCGGTGAAATCGTGATCGAGAGACGCAGCAACCAATCGGTGGCTGCACTTGAGGCCGCGGAGGTCTCGTCTGACTACGATTGACCCATCAACTGCTCAAGGCACTGTATGCCAAGCCCTCAGCTCAGACGGAAAACGATCCGTGCTTTCGTCAGGTCGTAGGGCGACATCTCCATTTTCACCTTATCGCCCACCACCAAGCGGATGAACCGCTTGCGCATCTTGCCGGAAATGTGCGCCAATACCTCGTGGCCGCTCTCGAGTTTTACCCGAAACATCGTCCCTGCCAGCACGGATGAAATCTCGCCATCCACCTCAACTGCCTTCTCCTCCTCGTCCTTGGTGGAGCGCTTGGGCGGACCATAGCGGTTGCGGTTGTTACGGCGGCCAGAAGTATTGGGACGTTGGGGCATATTGAAATCGGATGAATCACCAAGGCGAGTTCATCAAAAACCACCGCCTTGCGCCGAATGGGTAGCCTATCCGGATAAATCCAGCAATGCCAAAAAATGCAGCCACCGGAACCTAACGCACTTTTCTTGTTCACCCATGCTTGCAAAGTCGGCGATCCCCATTCATTTTCCCTCCCTCAACCCTAGCCACACGGCAATTTTAAAAAACACCACGCGCTCTCACCACCATGCCTGAAATCACCGAAAAAGAACTCGCGCCAACCCTCAAGCCAACCTGGCTCAAAGCCGTAACCGCAGTTCAAACCAACAACGTGCCATATGCCGTCAGCCTCCTCCAGGCGGTGGTGAAAGAAAGCCCAGGATTCTTGGAAGGCCGTAAGATGCTCCGCAAATGCGAGCTTCAACTCGCTGGAAACGCAAAGAAGAAAGGCGGACTCTTCGGTATTTCCACCGGTGGCATGGGCATGATGAAACTCCAAGGCCAGGCGAAAAAAGACCCTGAGGGAACCCTCCATCTCATCGAAAAAGAGTTGGAAAAAGATCCGCTCAACGACCAAGCAAACGAGCTGCTCTTCGATGTCTGCATCAAACTCGAGCTTTTCGAAACGGCCGCGTTCGCCCTCGAAACCGTTCGCAAAGGCAGTCCCGAAAATGCCAAGCTCCTTCACCGACTCGCCGAATTCTACATCACCCGCGAACAAGCGGATCTCGCGACCGAAGTTTACAACGACATCATCAAGCACCACCCCACCGATGGTGCAGCCATCAAGGGCTCCAAGGATGCTTCCGCCCGCGCTTCCATGCAAAAGCAGAAGTGGGATGAGAACGCCGACATGCGCTCGCTGATGAAAAACACCGCTGAATTCGAAGAACTCGAAAAGGCATCCAGAACGGGCCTCACTCGCGAACAACTCGAAGAACGTCGCGACCGCGCCATTCAACAGTACAACGAAAATCCTAACCAACTCTCCGCCGTGAAGGATCTCGCAGACCTCTACGAGCAACTCGAAGATTGGAAAAATGCGCACACCTTTTTCAACTGGGCCCACAGCCTAAGCAATGGCGACGTCGCCCTCGCCACCAAGGCGTCTGCAATGAATGACCGAGCGATCGAAACCGATCTCAAAACTCTCGCAGCCGCCTCAGCAGCAGATCCTACCAACCTCGAACTCAAGACCGCTCTCGAGGCTCGCCAAGCGGACCGCCTCGCCGAGCAAGTGAAGGAAGCCCAGCGCCGCGTCGATCAAAACCCAACCGATCCACACCTCCGCTTCGAACTCGGATCTGCCCTCTACCACGCCGGCGATCACAGCGCCGCCATCCCCCACCTGCAACAGGCCACCCGCAACCCACACATCCGTACTAAGGTCCTCCTCCTCCTTGGCCGCACATTCCGCGCCAAGGGCATGTTCGACTTGTCGATCAAGCAACTCTCGGACGCCCTCGCCGACCTGGTCGCCATGGACGGAACCAAAAAAGAGGTCCTCTATGAAAAAGGCCTCATCCACTTGGAGATGACCGACAAGGTCGCCGCCCTCGATTGCTTCAAACAAATCTACGAGGTCGATTACGGCTACCGCGACGTCGCCCAGCGGGTGGAGTCGTCGTACGCTTGATCCATCGGTAAAAATTCTAGGGCGGTCTCACACAGACCGCCCTTTTTTTTGCCCGCCAATCCACAGCGCAAACCACATCCGTGCGATTCTAGTGAAATCAAATGCCTCGGACCCGTTTTGAAAAGATCATCGATTCGGCAGGCCCACCTTGACCAATCCTGATCTTTGGCGAGATTCAGCCATGTCACGCAATATTTTGATCATCGGGGGTAACTCCGGAATTGGCCTCGCCACGGCGGAGCTGCTACTTTCCCAAGGAGTTTCGCTTGTCGCCGCAGCCCGCAGCCCAGAACCCCTCGAAGCCTTGGGAATCCCCGTGCAGCCGTTCGATGCGCTGAACCCCTCTCCTCTGACACTGCCACCCGTTTTAGACGGTCTCGTCTACTTCCCAGGAACCATCACCCTTAAGCCGTTCCACCGCCTCACCGAAGCGGATTTTCTCAACGATTACCGAATCAACTGTCTCGGAGCGGTCGCCGCCATTCAAGCCGCTCTCCCCGCCCTGAAGGCCGCCCCATTGGCATCCATCGTCTTGTTCTCCACGATCGCCGTCGCACAGGGTCTCGCCTTCCACGCCTCGATCGCGGCCGCCAAAGCCGCCGTCGAGGGCCTCAGCCGATCGCTCGCCGCAGAACTCGCCCCAAAAATCCGTGTCAACGCCATCGCACCATCCCTCACCGAGACCCCACTGGCTTCGACACTCTTGAACTCGGACGCCAAAAAAGAAGCCTCTGCCAAACGCCACCCGCTCCAACAAGTCGGCGACCCCGCAGACATCGCCCAACTCGTCGCCTATCTCCTCTCCGACGCCTCCAAGTTCCTCACCGGCCAAGTCCTACGCCCCGATGGCGGCCTTTCATCGATCCGCACAATCTAACAGCATGCATCAGGACTTCAGCGGGCTTCTCCTGCAAAAAATTCACAAGATCGAACCCGGCCCGTAAGCCGCCGCCGCTGGGCTAGCAATCTCCAATGCCCTCACCGCACTGGCGAACGATGCGATCTGTGACTGAGCCGCACCGCACTCGCGGTCGCCCTTTGCCAAAATGGCATCGAGAAACTCTCGGGAAAGCCCCAACCGCTCATCACCCGCGAGACGCTCGACCAGATTATTGCGATCGATCTCTCCCGTCCGCAGGTCTTTGACCGTCGCCACCGCATGCTCCTTGATCGCGTGGTGAGCCGTCTCACGGCCAACCCCAGATTTGACCGCTTCCATCATGATGGTCGTGGTCATGAGGAATGGCAGGTAGTGCGCGGTCTCCGCTGCGATCACCGCCTCGTAGGCGTCCATTTGATCCAACACCGTAAGCAAGGTCTCAAACATCCCATCGATCGTATAAAATGCATCCGGCAGCATCACGCGCCGCACCACCGAACAAGACACATCGCCCTCATTCCACTGGTCGCCAGCGAGACCCGCGGCCATCGCCAGATAGCCTTTGAGGATGATGTGAAATCCATTCACCCGCTCGCAGGAACGTGAATTCATCTTATGCGGCATCGCACTTGAGCCGGTCTGACCAGGGGCAAATCCCTCACTGGCAGTCTCATGACCCGCCATGAGGCGCAGCGTCTTGCAAAATGATGATGGAGCCGAACAAAGATCGGTTAGCGCGGAAACCACCCGGAAATCGAGCGACCTCGGATAGACCTGGCCGACATTCGTCCAAACCGCAGGCATGCCGAGGTGGGCCACCACGCGCTTCTCAAGCTCGGAGACCTTGCTTGCATCTCCTTCAAAGAGCGACAACTGGTCCATCTGAGTCCCGACCGCCCCTTTCAAGCCGCGCACCGCATAAGCCGCTATGACCGAGTCCAACGCTTGAAGACCGCCAAACAACTCCTCACCAAACATCGCGATGCGCTTGCCCAAGGTGGTCGGCTGCGCCGCGACATTGTGAGTGCGAGCGGTCAAAATCAATTCACTCCATTGCTCAGCACGCTCACGAAAACGGCGGAGCGTCGCCACCGTCTTATCACGCACAATCAGCAAGGAGCGGTAAACCTGCAATTGCTCAACGTTTTCCGTCAGATCTCGCGAGGTCATCCCCTTGTGAACCTGCTCATGGCCCGCCAGATCATTGAATTCTTCGATCCGAGCCTTAACATCATGCCGCGTAACTTTCTCCCGTGCCATGATCGATCCGGTGTCCACTTGATCTTTGACCGCCTCGTAAGCCGCAATCGCTTCCGCCGGCACCTCAAGACCCAGATCACTCTGCGCTTTCATCACAGCGATCCAGAATTCACGTTCCAGCACGATCCGTCCCTCGGCGGACCAAATGGCTTGAAGGGCGGGCGAGGCGTAGCGTTCGGCGATTACGTTTGGGATCACCCAGCCAGCCTGACTTGCAGGAAATCAACTATCAAGAGGCACTTGCCAAAATCTTGAAAACACCTTCTACCATTCAGCGGAGAACCAACAGGTTTCTACCAGAAATGAGGTGGTCGGGGCGGCCAGATTCGAACTGACGACATCCGCGTCCCAAACGCGGCGCTCTACCAGGCTGAGCTACGCCCCGTGCACGGGCAGACCCTTGGGGATTCCAAGAACCGAATCAAGGATTTCCTTCACAAAAATTCATTCTGCCCGAGTTCCGCCGGAAATTCGAAGGATTGCCAGCCACACCCCCACCCGTCTGAAACATTTTCCACATCCCATGCCACGTGCAATCCACTCCGCTTGACCGCAATGACTCACCACAACTCAACTCGCGGCTCACAGCCTTCAGTCCACTCGAAAACCGGCCACATCCCGCATCCGATTCACGCCAGCCCCAAAAACAACTTCTGGGGCCGACGCGTGATCTCCAGGGACCCATCGGCTGGGAAAATGAGTTAGCGAGATGCAACATCGTGCATCGTCTTTCACGAGTTACACTTTTGTTAGAGTTCTGCAGATAATCAAGAACAAACTTAAAATTCGGGAAATTGAGATATCATCCTTATCCGCTTGGATTTTGCGACACATCAATTCCCATCCACCCCTGCCCACGGGTTAGGAACTCTTACATCAGGGGAGCACACGCGCCCTCGCGTGTCGGATGGGGCGCCCTCGCCGCATCCATGGCGGTTGAGGTCATTGCCGGACAATTTCACTTTCCGCGCATGTAGGTTAAGAGTTTCAGGTAGATGGAATCGGTGATGGTGGAGAGGAGGTTGCTATTCGGGAGGTAGGTGAAATTGAATTAGCTTGGGCCAGAGACCAGGGAATTCCCCGTAGCTGCAAGGTTGGGAAAACGAAAAAGTTAATCGAATTTTTTGTATATCCTCCGCACATCTCTCCACGTTTCGTTTCACCCACCATCCGTCACACCCACTCCGCGCACAGCAGCTCCGCTTGAGCGAGGACGGTCTTCACCGCCTCTTCCTGCAAATCCGGTGGGTAGCCGTATTTGTTTAGAATGCGCTTCACCATCACCTTGATCCTAGCGCGTGCGCTCTCACGGAGCGTCCAGTCGATGGTCACACTCTTCTTCACCTGGGCGATCAGCTCGGCGGCAATCAGCTTTAACTTATCATCACCCATGGCGACCACTGCACTTTCGTTTCTAGCAAGGGCATCATAGAATGCGATTTCGTCTTCGGTGAGACCAAGGTTTTCACCTCGCTTGGTGGCAGCTTCCATTTCTTTCGCCACCTTGATGAGTTCCTCGATCACTTCGAGTGTGGAAATCGCCCGGTTGTGATAGGCGTTAAGGGTCTTCTTGAGTTTTTCCGAAAATACCTGCGACTGCACGAGGTTGTGCTTGGAGCGCACTTTGAGCTCATCTTTAAGCAGTTTTTCCAATAACTCTGCGGCGACATTCTTATGCTTGAGCCCGCGCACTTCAGCAAGGAAACGGTCATCGAGGATACCGATGTCTGGCTGCTTCAATCCAGAGCTTGTGAAAATGTCAATGATCTGGCCGTCGGTAGTGATGGCCCCTGACACGAGCTGGCGGATGGCGGCGTCGATTTGCTCGGGGGTTTTCCGGTGGTTGGTCGTCTGCTTGTTCAGCGCAGCTTGCAGGGCTTGGAAAAAGGAAACGTCGTCGCGGATCGCCGTGGCTTCATCGCTGGCAGCGCAGAGGGCGAAGGCGCGGGAGAGCTCCGTCACCACCTGCACCCAGCGTTTCTTGCCGTCTTCCTGTTCGAGGATGTGCTCCTGGCCGGCGGGGATAAGTTGCAGGCGCTCGGTCGGCATGCCGGTGGTCCACTTGTCCCAGTTGAAGCCGTGCATCAGGTCGCAGGCGATGCCGTGTTTCTCCAGCATCACGGCGATGGCTTGCGCGGTGTCGAAGGTCGGGTCGCCCTGTCCTCCGCTCTCGGTGTAGGTGACGAGCGCCTTCTTGAGCTGATCGGCGAGGCCGAGGTAATCCACCACCAGCCCGCCGGGCTTGTCGCGGAAGACGCGGTTCACCCGTGCGATGGCCTGCATGAGGCCGTGGCCCTGCATCGGCTTGTCGGCATACATCGTATGCAGGCAGGGCGCGTCAAAGCCCGTTAGCCACATGTCCCGCACGATCACGATCTTGAATGGGTTCTTCGCGTCCTTGAACTGGTTCGCCAAGTCCCGTCGCTGCTTCTTGTTGCCGATGTGCTTCTGCCACTCGGGGCCGTCCTCCGCGCTGCCGGTCATGACGACTTTCAGAGCATCCTCAGCCCACTCGGGACGCAGCTTGATCAGCGCGTTGTAGAGGTCCACGCAGATGCGGCGGCTCATGCAGACGATCATCGCCTTGCCGTCCATCGCCTCCACGCGCTTTTCAAAGTGCGCCACCAGATCGGCGGCCACGAGCGCGATGCGTTTCGGGCCTCCCACCAGCGCTTCCAGCGCGGCCCACTTCGTCTTGAGCTTTTCCTTCTTTGTCAGTTCCTCGCCTTCGGTGATTTCCTCAAACTCCGCGTCGAGCTTCGGCAGCTCGGCGGCGTTCAGGCTCAGCTTGGAAATGCGGCTCTCGTAATAGATCGGCACCGTGGCCTTGT
>Ga0114962_10004368_pt1 | contig 11262 bp, 7 predicted proteins | sample C_130820_MF_Meta_FD_87017 | JGI IMG/M metagenome (GOLD analysis project Ga0114962, IMG submission 87017) | Freshwater microbial communities from Lake Croche, Canada to study carbon cycling - C_130820_MF_MetaG | ecosystem: Environmental > Aquatic > Freshwater > Lake | place: Lake Croche, Canada... | reverse complement strand
TGGGTTGATGCTTGGCGCATGGCGATGGTTGGCTTCGGCCTCATCGGGTTTTGGTTGGGTTGCCGGACTTTTTCCGAGCACGTAATCGTCAGGCTTTAGATTCCGAGTTTTGTAGAAATCTTTATCGGTGATGGCGCTGTATGCGCTCGGTTTGAATGAATCGACAACCTTCACGTCGGCTTTCGTTGGAGTTTTTAAGCCGGTGAGCTGGAGCGATGCGTTGACGATGAGGCGGCGGAGATTCTCGTCGGCAAAGTCCACGCTGGCCCCGAGCGTGGTGCAGAAGGCCTTGCCTTTTGTTGTCTTGCTAGGCGCGGTGTAATCTCGGAGCCACGCCAGCGGCATCATCGGATTGTTCTTTGGGCCCTCGACATTTTTCGATGAGGGCTTGAGTGATTGGGTCACGGCACCGCGCAGAAGGATGGTAGCGGCGTTTTGGTCGAGGTTGGCTATACCGTAGACATCGGTGGTGGCGAAAATCTCACCCACTCCCTGTAGGATCGCGTTGGTCGCGTTTGCTTCTTCGACGACGCTGCGCGTTCCCTCGGATTTGTGTTTACCGTGATGGCTGACCCACTTTTCACCGAGGATATTGATTCCAAAATTAGACCATTTGAAATCGCCAGTAGCGGCAGGGCCAGTAAATGCGTGAGTCGCAGTGCGGAAGCCGATGACGGGCTTACCCGCATCGAGGAAATTGGCAAAATGCACGAGCTGTTCGTCGGGTAACTCACGGAAACGAGTTCCAATGATCAACAGATCTGCCGAATCGAGTTCCGACAATCCGGGGATATTTTTGCGGAAATTCGGGTCGATGTATCCTCCATCCGGGTTGATTGAAAATAACACGACGCAGTTGAATCCAAATTTTTGGCTGAGGATCTTTGCAAGCATCGGGCAGGATTCTTCGCTTCGGTATTCCTCGTCGCCAGAGATGAGGACGATTTTCTTCCCATTGGCAGTGCCTTGCTTGGCAGGGAGGTTCAACCGGTCGGCGGCATGGCTTGCTCCGCAGCCGAGTAGGAGTGCGGTGACGGTTGCAAGAAAATGGGCAGCAAATTTGGGTTTGGTCATATAAATGGTCGGTCAACTGAGTGAGTACGAGGATTCGCGCGAGGTCTTTCGTTCTTTGGCGTGGCCTTTGCGCTTGTTGGCAACTGAACCTGAGGAGATTGTGGAACACCGAGAGTGGCTGAGTCCATGCATTTAGTAGGATCGGCTCGGGCAACCCTAAAATCGTCCCAGACACTGGCTTGACGGGAGGGGTAGGGATTGCGGAAACTGCAAGCCATGGCATGGAGGATTGAGGATGCGGTCGCGCAGGGAGAAATCGACAACACGGTCGAGGGGCAAACGACGGGGCGCATCTGGCTGGCGGGGCGTGATGAGCCCTTGATTTTATCGCTGAATGGCGACTGCTGGCGTGATCTTGCCGGCACGAGGTTGCAATTTGAAAATCCAGATCCGAAGCCGATGCAAGGAATAGGCTCTCTTGATGTGGATCAAGCTGGGATCGTGGGAGACATGACGGCATCGCGAAAGAGTCGCGTGCCGACCGTTAGCGAAGAAGAATTGAATGAGCTCTATCAGAAGCACCTAGAGATCCCCTTCGAGTGGAGGAACACGCTCTATCTTGAGTGGTTCAGTGAAATCAATGGACGCGTGGTCATTGAGACTGCGGGCTATCAGCTCGCGATTTCTCCTCACGAGTGGGAGATGGATGCGGATGCAGAGGAGGCGCAGAAACTTGCCAATCTGCATGCGATGCGAGATTTCATGGCTCAGGTGATTCGTCGGCGTGATTCCGAAGGGCCCGAGCAAGAATCGGCTGAGGAACTCGATGAATTTGCTTGGGAGGAGCGGCTTAAAGAGTCAGATCGTTTGACTGACGCCTACCAAGAGGTGCTGGAGAAATACATGGAAGACGTCGATAGTGAGCAGAAAGAGGCATTCGTGATGGGTTGGGATGGTCTGTTAGATGCATTAGCTGAGCGTGACGAGGCAGAAGATGAGGAGTTTCCTGATCAAAGTCCGGGGTATGATCCGGCGGTTGATGGGTACCTTCCGTTTACTGATGAGGAAAGTGAGGACGATTTCAATGAGCTTGCCGAAGAATCTTCTGACAAAGGAGAAGATCACCCGCTGCAAGCCAAGGCCCAGTTGTTGGCGATGCTTGCGATGGACGTGATCAAGCGCGACGAAGGCCCAGGCACGCCATCCTATCAACTCGTTACCAATCTGCTTCAAGTGAGTGGTAAACTTGCGGGGGTGTTGTTTGGAAATGATAGCGACTACGAGCCTGAAACGGGATTTGTACTTGCAGTCCTCAAGCGTTGCCTCAACTGGCTAAATGAAGCTGTTCGTGCCTGCCAGCAGTTGATGGAAGGAACTCGGGATCCCGCTCAGATAGCATCGTTGGAGGAAATCCGTCTAACAATCTTTGAAATTCGTGACAGCATCGTAGAGCTTCGCCGCGAGCTGAAATAATTTTATGCGCTGCTTATCCAAAGATCAATTCATCACTCCATGCGATTCGTACTTTCACTCAGTTTAGGCATTCTTGTTGGTGGCGTCGGAGCTACGCTTTTCATCCAGAGTATGCCTCCGCCCGTTGGATCAGCCGAGGAGCGAGCAGGCAAGCTGGAAGCAGAGCTCAAGCATGCAAACAATCGGTTGGCAGTTTATGAGTCGAAGGATCCGCGTGGACATCAGGCACGGAAAACATTGGCAGATGGTGCGCGCCTAATCGCAGAGAATATCCGCGACGGCAAGCCGGTGAGTCCGGATGACCTATTTCGTGCGACCCAGCCGCTCATCCGTGACTTATCCCCATTGTTGGATCGTATCCGTGTGAAGGAACTGCAGCGACAAACCGATGCGAAGGTCGGTGAGTTGACTCGCAAGTATTCACTCAATCCAGCCCAGCAAGAAGCATTGACGAAATGGCTTAACCAAAATGCAGAAGATGCTGCGAAGCGATACACCAACCTGCTTACTCAAGAGGGCACGAGAGTCGATGATATCGGAAAAGCTTCTGCCGAGTTTCGTGCCGACGAGGGCTTGGCTACATTCATGGAGCGTACGCTCGCCGGTGATAAATTGAAAGAGTTTCGATCAGATCATATGTTAGAAAAGGTGTCAAAAGTCCAGGAAGAGGCGGATATGAAAGTCACGAGGTTAGATTCAATCGTTCATCTTGATGATAGCCAGCGTGGCGCAGCCTTTGCAGTCATGGCCCGTGGGGCAAGGGACTTTGATCCGGCGATGCAATTTGAGGGACTTGGGGTCGAGCGAGGTGGTCTTGCCACCGGCCAGTCTCGGCAAGATGCTATTCTGGCGATGCTAAAACCCGAGCAGCAGAAGGCCTACCGGGCGGAGCAGGAAAAACGACGGGCGACCGCTCAGCGCGAGATGGAATCGATCGGGCTCACGCTGCCAGCCGATTGGCATGCTTCCGATCTCCTTGATTTCTAACGTACGATGCAAAAATCCGCAGCAATCGATATCCGCTATCTGCGGGTGGACTATGGCAACTATGTTGCTGTTGACGACTTGACCCTATCGGTGCCTGAGGGTGAGGTCTTTGGGTTGGTAGGTCCAAATGGAGCAGGAAAGACCAGCACGTTTCGAGTACTTGCTACGCTGATGGAGCCGACTTACGGCGAGGTGATTCTTGGCGGTGTCGATGTATTAGAAAATATTGAAGCTGCGAGGCGCATTGTAGGTTACATGCCTGACTTGGCTCCGGTTCCTTCAGATTTAAAAGTGTGGGAGTTTCTAGAATTTCACGCAGCAGCTTACCGGCTTGGAACCCGAGCACAGCGCTGCGATCGTGTGGCGGAGTGTTTGGAAGAGGTTGGACTAACAGGTCAGCGTGAGAGCTGGTGCCGAGAGATATCACGAGGTCAAACCCAGCGGGTCGTCTTGGCCAAGACCCTGCTTCATCGACCAAAGGTATTGATACTCGATGAGCCTGCAAGTGGGCTTGATCCACTGGCGCGGCGAGATTTGCGCCATGCGCTCAAAAGGTTGGCAGCTACTGGGGCAACGGTTTTTGTGAGCTCTCACATTCTTGGGGAGCTTGCCGAAATGTGTTCGTCGCTTTGCGTGATGAATCGCGGAAAGCTGCTTGCGTCTGGTTCGGCTGATGATGTTAGAGCTCAGCTTGGCAAAAATGAAAAAACCATCACTGTTAGGATTTTGGCCCGGCATGAAGAAGCGGCATCGTGGTTGGGGGGGCAAGGCTCGGTTCATGACCTTCGGATCTCTGGGCAGGAGCTGATTTTTGAATTTGAAGGAGCCGCTGACAGCCAAGCGGATTTGCTAGAAGGCATGATTCAAATGGGATTCCAAATGAGTGCCTTTCAAGAGAAGCATTCCTCGTTTGAGGATATTCTCGTTCGAGTGGCAGAAACTAACCGAATTTTATGAGCGCTGAACCCGTTAAATTTCTAGTAGGTGAGTCACAAAATCCGTGTTGCTGGATGATTTGGCAAAATGCGATTTTTAGGCGATACTGCCAGTCGCGCTTGCGGCCGAAAGGGTTGGGAATTGCTTTGCTTATCACCATTCTGATTGCTGGATTTTTATTTTTCATTTCGCGTGCGATCGGACTGGATCGGACACACCTGAATCCGAGAGATGCGGAGCGCGGTGTGTTGATTCCACTCCTTGTTTTTCAGGCGCTGATTTTGTTTGTTTTAGGCACTGCGCAGGTTTCGGGTGGTATGACGGCAGAAGCGGATGAGGGGGTGATTGACTATCAGCGCTTGCTTCCGATGAGTCCGCTTCAAAAAGTGCTTGGCTATTTGTTTGGTTTGCCGATTCGAGAATATGTTATGTTTTTAACAACCTTGCCATTTACTGCATGGGGGCTTTGGAGGGGGGAGGTTGCACTAGGTGTTTGGCTGCCGCTTTATGCGATTTTCATCACCACGACTTGGACCTATCATTTCACTGGATTGTTGACAGGGACGGTGGTTCGGAATCGTCGCTGGGCATTTCTGGTGTCGATTGGACTGGTGTTCGGTCTTTATACGGTTGTCCCGCAAATGGCGCGATTCGGGTTGGTTTTTTTTAAGTATCTCACCATTACTCCCGTTTTTTTTGAAAGCATGCCTGGTTTGTTACCCCGTACGGCCGCGGCCATCGTCGCGACGGGACAAAAGCTTGCACCAGAGGTCCGGTTCTTCGGTTTAAATCTTCCCGAGGCAGTATTCACGTTTTTTTGTCAGGGTGGAGTGATTCTAACATTCGCAGCGATGCTTTGTCGTAGATGGCGTCGCAATGAGTCGCTCTTGCTTGGTAAGCTTTGGGCAGTTGGTTTTTTTGGTTGGATTCAGATTCTTTTGTTAGGAAATGCGTTGCCACTGATCGAACCCGGTAATTTGTTTCCCTCGCGAGAGGTCGCTCGGAGGTTTCTCGCAGGCAGTGACTGGGCACCTAAGGCAATTGAGGCAGTTGGCATGTCCGGCCTCTACGGGGTGGTTACGTTATTGCTTCTATATGCGATCATTCGGGTGATTACACCATCTATTGACATGCAGATTCGTGGGTGGCGGCGGGTGCGCAAGCAGAATCTTGGATCGTTGCCGTTCTTCGCGGATGCATCGAGCTCGATCGGGTGGGTTACGGTGATGGCGTTAGCCGGTGCCTTTGGGTGGTATGTGTTCACCCATGCGCTGATTGAATCACGTTGGTTTCCCGGGCATTTCGTTCCTTTGCGAATTCTCGCATTTTTTGTGGCGGTTTTGATGTCGGGTGGATTGGGATTCCATGCACTGTTAGAGTCGAAGGGCGGGCGAGCGGTTGGACTTGCGACGATTTTCGTAGGGTTGGTCCCACTGATGATCGGTGCCATTTTGAGCACGTCTAGCAACCGACTGCTTCCTGCCGCCTTGTGGGTTTCTGGAATATCACCCATCAGTTCCCCAGTTTATGCCGCGGCAACCTTACTTTCGGTGAGTGAGCTTCCTCCGGATTTGGCTCGTGCCGCGCCGATTGCTTTCTACTTTTGGCTAACGATATCATCTCTAGTAACCACTGGACTGATCGTGCGGCTATTCATGGTCCGTAAGCAGATCGCCGTGCGAGCGAGCGGCGAATCCTGACGAAGCGCAAACGTGTTAGAAATCCAAATAGATCTCGGTTCGACGGTTGGCGCGGCGTCCTTCAGGGTTGTCTTTGCCGTTTTCCATTACGTTAGGTCGGCGTGGTTGACTATCGCCTTTTGCAAGAGTGACGATTTGGCTTTGGTTCACGCCAAATTTGGTTAGAACATCACGGACGACTGATGCACGGCGTCCTGATAGGCTATTGTTGTAGTCCTTGGTGCCCATGGCATCCGTGTGGCCACTGAGGGTGATCTTCTTGCCGGGATCCGAGAGTAAGATGCGTGCGACGATTTCAAGTTGTCGGCGAGTTCGAGGGCTCATTTGATCTTGATCAAATTCAAAATAAATCGCGAGTGTCTCTCCTCCTGCTGGATTTTTAACAAGCGGCGTGAAGTAGGAGTTTCCCCCTGCGATGCGCTGTGTATAGTCCGCCAAGAGTTGGTCGAGATTGATTTCGGAAACGATCCAATTCGAGCGCCCCACTGGGTGATGCAGGGTCATGGAAAACTGTGCATCTTCAGTGGCATCGGATGATTGAACATAGGCAAGGTAGCCTGCGGCATCGGCACGTTGGAAAATTGCACGCAGGGGCTTGGATTTGCGGAGTCGATAGTTTCCTTCCTCAAATAAGATGCAAAGCGCTGCGAGCTTAGCGTCGGAAATGGTAGTTTGATCTGTAAATCGGAGTGCAGACTCGCAGTCTTGCTTGAGAAGCGCTTGAAGAAATGCATCCGCCGTGCCAAGTGAATCTAGTGAGAACGGCATCGGTGTCGTGGAACCTTGAGCATCTGGCAGCATGATTTTTTCAATCATCCACTTACCATTCATTTGGCGCAGGTCGAGGACGATCTGGTCATTTCCGGGAATTCGGCCATCGAGGGCCAATGCCCACCGCGAATGGTTGTTCATTTCAAGCTCGCCGATTTCGCGGATCGGATCGATCTGACGGAGTTGAAGCGGGCTTGTACAGAGTTCCTTGAGTCGGTTGAGCGTTGCGGTATCTAGTGAATGTTTATTGATTAATTTTGAGATTCCATCGATGTCGGCGGTTTGAAGTGCCTTCGCGAACTGTGCAACTAGGGTTGCCGGGTCCTTGGGGATAGGCGCAATCATAGGCTTGGCCAGTTCTTCGGTGGGTTTGGGTTGCAAGCTATTCACTTGGGGCTCTGACGTGGCGGTTTCAGAGGAATTTTCTTTATCTGTTAGGAAATGATTCGCGCTGCGTACGATGCGAGGGCTCCAGAAAATAACCGCCGACAAGGTGATCAATGCGGCGATGCCAAGAAAAACATAGGGGGCTTTTGAGCGGATCATGAGATGTATGGAAATGAATGGATTTTATTCCGGTTGTGGAAGTGCGCGCAAGGTAATGCGGAGTGCTCGGCCATCACGGATGAGGTGTAAGACAGTGTCTTCAATCGTTGTCGAAGCGGCAAGCTCGCTTAAAAATTCATTGGCGTTGCTTACGCGTGAGTTGTTCACTGCGATGATGAGGTCTGCTGATTCCACTTGGCCAGTTGCGAGGCCAGCGGGTGAGACGTCTGTCACAATTACTCCGCGGTACCCGCGCATCCGCTCTGCCATGGATGCATCTCGGACCTTGATGCCCACCGCCTTGAGGATTTCATTTCGGTTAGCCTCGCCGGTTTGGCTCCCCGGTCTTGTCTTCGGCGCTGCGGTCGTTGTGACTGCACCGCTCTCGGCGATTGTTGCCCTGATGGTCATAGACTTGCCCTTTCGCCAAATTTCGAGATCGATGACCTCGCCGACTTTGGCCCGTTGAATGAGCGAGAAGAGTTGAGTTGCAGAGTGGATTTTTTCACGGTTGATGGATTGCACCACGTCCAATGCTTCGATGCCTGCTGTCTGAGCGGGAGATTCAGGTGATACGCCGATGACAGCAGCGCCAAAATCGCCGTCGTAGCCGAGTGCGTTGCGGACTGCTGGGTCCAGCTCACGCATTTGTAGTCCAAGGAATCCACGGACAGGTCGTCCTCGCTCAAGGATTTGGAGCAGAGCATCTTTTACGTCATTTGATGGAATCGAGAAGCCGACGCCTTGAAAGCCTGGGTTCTGTTTGTCTGGCGAAAAAATTGCCACATTGATTCCGATGATCTCGCCACGGAGATTCACCAGTGGGCCGCCTGAATTTCCTGGGTTGATTGCGGCGTCGGTTTGGAAAAGATCCCTCTGGCTGTCCGAGATCGAGCGTTCCTTCGCGGAAATGATGCCTTGGGTTACCGTTTCCCCTAAGCCGAATGGATTCCCAAGTGCCAATACGATCTGACCGACTTTCGTTTGCGACGAATCTCCCAGTTTGAGTGGGGTGAATGTTTCATTAGAATCTATCTTCAGTACGGCGATATCCAACAATGAATCTTCACCGATAAGTCTAGCAGAATAGGTCTTGCCACCATGGAGAGTGACTTGAATTTTTTGCTGGCCTGCGATGACGTGGTGGTTTGTCACGACATGTCCTTGGGGTGTGACGATGGCCCCAGACCCTTGTCCTTGCGTTGGATAGTCGCGGACACGGATTTGCCCCCAAATGTCCAGCAGTTGCTCACTGCGAACCCCAGCGGTATCGATGCTGACGACCGATGGTACGACCGCCTCGGTGAGTTTCGCGTATTCGTCGTTCAGCCTTGAGAGCAATTCGACGCCGCTGAGATTCAGAGGCGCCTTTTCAGGAAGCGTAAAGGATTCTGGCTGAAACTGTCCTGAGTGCTTCGACGATCCACGGATTACGTTCCGCCAGTCGCCCGTGGAACGCCACGTGCGGAGCGTGGAAATGAGCCCGTAGGTGATGGCAAAAACAGCAACGAGTGCCAAGATGCGACGGAAAGCAGAATTCATAAGCGAGTGTGACCTTGCGAACCATGCCTTGAAATCTGAAAATTCCAAGTGCGGAAACGGCGGAACCGGGGTGGGCACGCTTTTTCCGCGCTCTGCGAGTGGCCGCAATGAATTTCAGGATATGGATTCTTCTCCCTTGGCCGATGCCTCGAATTATGTCATGACCCAACTCATGCACATTTCCATCTACTTGCTTTGCTTGGCCGTGACTGTCAGTGAGGTTCAGGCAGGCGACCTTTCTGATGCAGATCGAGAGTCGTTGTTAGGCCAGCTTGAGAAGATCAAGGAAAGTGCCGACTCCAAGGTGGATGCGCGGTTTCGACTCGCCATTGCGGCCTATCGGAATGCGATGGCCAGCGATGAAGCTGCGTTGGAATTCTACTTAAATTGTGCAGAAAAGGTAAACTTTGAGCAGCAAAAGAAAAAGCCAGCCGAGTTCAGAGACTGGAAACATAAGGAGGCCGACAAGCTGTCTGATCCAAGTTTGCGACTTGCGTTGCGGCACCAACTTCGCTGGCTTTTGCTAACCATCGAGGCCGCATCCGAGAAAGTAGACCGAACGAAGCTTGCGGCCGAGGCGCAGGAGGCCGTCGATGCCATTTTTCGGGATGTTGATCGACTGCAGGGTCAAGAGGCGGTTCTCGGTAAGCCCGTGACCTCAACCGTCTTTGCGTCGGTGTATGGAATCGATTCGATCAAGGGAGATCAGTGGGCATTGTCACCGATCCATCTCGATCAAGTTTATGAAATGATCATCTTCCCTCCGCTTCGAACGTCCAGTCGAGTGGGTGAATTGCGCGCGGCTTGGATTAAGCGTATTCAGCAGGAAGCGGCAAAAGCAGAAAAGTGGGTGCCTGAGGCTAGAGGCTCGAAAAAGATTGGTATGGCTAGCGCATTGCAGGCACCTGAGCATGAAAAATTTCTAACTGAAACTCAGCCAAAACTGCAGTGGGACATGGAGGTTGATCTCTTCCATCATGGCGACGAAGTAAATGCTTCTGTTAGAATGCTCGCTCATTTGGAAAAATACATCAATCATGACTCTGCTCGTCAGTGGGGAGATGAATTCAAGGAGCTGCTCAAGCCCGCGCTTAAAACGACGGTGAATACTGCTAACTAACAGTTGGCTCGGTCGAAGGATGTCTTGAATCCGCTCGGAGTGCGATGTGCTGGAACTGAGAAGTGTTTACGCGGGCAAATTTCGAGCAGCGGACAGAATGGCTTCGTGAACATTCTCTGCAGATGTAACAGGATAATCGGTTCCTAACAGAACTGGTTGTTCTTCTAGGGGAACTCGATCTCGGCCGTGAGATCCTTTTACCAGAGAGGCATCGAGCGGAATGACATTCAGAAGTCCGCGCAGGCCGAGCTTCTTTTTCAGTAGGAATATGGCGATTCGCCACTTTGGGAAGCGAATGGTTGGGTCAACGAATAACTCGCAGGGATCATAGCCTGGCTTGCGATGAATATCGATGGTTCGAGCGTAGTCGGGTGCGACATTGTCATTTTCCCAGAAATAATAGGTGAACCACGCATCCTCTGCGGCGATGGCGATTAAGTCACCGGCGCGTTCGGTCGTGACGCCATTTCCCCAACAGTCGTGTACATTTCGGACTTCATCGATCCCGGGTGTTGATAGGAGGAGATTGCGCACTTCCTCGCGGATGCTTGAATCATGGATGTAGATGTGGGCTACTTGGTGATCCGCAACGGCAAATGCACGTGAGCCACCGCAGTCGAGTGTTTCGCGGCCAAGCTCGTTCTTGATGAGGATCCAGCCCTTTTCGCGGAACAAACGGTTCAAATGGATGGCGCGGGTAACGGGGGATATCCCGTACTCTGAAAGGACAAGAACTCGAATACTACGGGATTCATAGTAGTCAATCAATTCGCCGGCGAGGGTATCGATTTTCCGGAGTTCCTCAGGGATATTGGCAGCAAGCGGGCCATCTTTTTGGAGGGGATAATCGAGGTGGGGCAGATAGACGAGGCTAAGGGTCGGGGAGTGTTTTTCCTCGACCCACTTTGCTGATGCTGCGATCCACTCAGACGAGGCGATCCCTGCGGCCGGTCCCCAAAATGCGGGAAATGGAAATGGGCCAAGGTCGCTCTTGAGAGCTTCTCGCATGTCCATCGGTTGCGTGTGGATGTCGAAAACTTTGCGTCCGTCTGCTGGATAAAGCGGGCGGGGAGTGATCGAGAAATCGGCGGTCGAATGCATGTTATACCACCAGAACAATTTGGCACAGGTGAAGCCAGGGATCTCTCGGCGCAACTTGTCCCAGAGTTTTTC
>Ga0114962_10004367_pt1 | contig 11263 bp, 13 predicted proteins | sample C_130820_MF_Meta_FD_87017 | JGI IMG/M metagenome (GOLD analysis project Ga0114962, IMG submission 87017) | Freshwater microbial communities from Lake Croche, Canada to study carbon cycling - C_130820_MF_MetaG | ecosystem: Environmental > Aquatic > Freshwater > Lake | place: Lake Croche, Canada... | reverse complement strand
GTGTGAGTAACTTGATTTCTTAGATTTTTATTCTTCTTAATTAACTTTATATTTGCGATAACTTTTAAAGTTAAGAATATTTTTATTATCTTTTTACATATCTATCTTACCTCTTACATTCGAGTTACCCATTTCAAATAAATTATCTAAACAAACTTTATCTTTATTTTACATTTGACTAAAATGATATTTCTATTGTTTAACATTTGGAGAATTATATTTTTCAAAAAACTTGATGTATTTTTTAATATACTTCATATAGTTATTTTTTTTTCTTACGATATATATTAAAATGATAATCTCATTTTTGACAAATGAAAAATAATATATAATAAAAACTAATTAAAAAAGATGAAGAAATTTTCAGATTTAAAAAAACCTTCAAAAGTAAGAAGGATATTCGAACAAGATGAGATGGTTGTTGCCAACCTACCACAAACAGTTGATGCTCAGGTTCAAGCACAAGCTCAAGCAGAGCAAGAAAGTGGCTTAGAGAATGGTGTAGAAAAACCAGAGATATTAGGAGAAGGTTCAAACCCAGGTAAATTATTCTCTAAATTATTCGAATCAAGAGAAATGGCACATATTTATCATTTACAAGTAAATGGTGATATGGGTTCACATGCAAAACACACTGCGTTAGGTGAGTATTATGATGGTGTTTTAGATTTCATTGATTCAATTATAGAAGTTTTTCAGGGACAATATGGTATCATTGAAGAGTATGATGTAATCGATACTTCAGAAACTAGATCAAAAGATACTATCGAATATTTCAACGAGTTGGCAAGATTTATTAAAGAAGAAAGAAAATGTATAAACGCAGAAGATACACATTTACATAATATTATTGATGAGGTTGTTGCACTTGTTTACAGAACTCTTTACAAACTTAAATATACTAAATAAAAATGATTATTATATCAGAAAAGCCTACTCTTCAGTAGGCTTTTCTATTTTATATATCTTTTCTATTCTTGACTTTCGTCTCCAGTTTTTCATTGTCGCGGTCGAATATCTACTTTTTACGTTCCATCTTGGATTGAAGTTACCTTCAACTATTGCAGTCGTCGTGTTTTGTATTATATAAGGAACTAATACTATTCCTGGATTATTTCCCTTTTTTCCTGTCAACATTGAATATTTTTCCTATTTTTATGATTCGTAGCAGGTTAATGAACTCAGAACCGAATTTCTTCTTTTGGAATTTTACCATCGAATATCTTTCTTATCTTTTTGATTCTTTCCTGAGACCGGAACATAGTTCCAATGGTCGTGAAAAATGGATTGTGTAGTCTACTATTGGGACCACCCATTACGACTAGATTAGGATCTGGTGTACAAAACATTTTCTATCTTTTTCTTTCTTTTATCTCTTCTCAACATCTTGGCGAAGGCCTTAACTCCTTTTAGAATCTGATTCTGCGTCTCTTTTGAATGATTGTCCCAAATCGCCATATATTCTTTCTATAGTTTGTTTTCTTATGATATTGCGTATAGATTTCCAATCCATTTCGAATATTGGACTTAGATAGTCACCATCTTCGTCGATTACTGCCATACTTATTATATATAGATAATATTATTTGTTTTCAGTATATAAATATTTACGTCCGTCTGCTTTATAACTATCTAAATTACCAATTACGGTATCTGTTTTATCTACAGAGTTTTCCATATCTTTTTTCATAACCTGTAAAGCTGCTATAGAGTCATCTATTTGGTCATTTCCTTTATCTGATTTATTCTTATAGTCATTAAGCTCACTTATAAGAGAATCCACCAACTTTTGTTTGTCATCCAATAATGATGTAAGCTCTTTAAGCTCAACAATTATTTCTTCAACTCTTTCTACGGAAACATCTACTTGTTCGCTTTCGTTAAATCTTTTAATTCTTCTCATTTTTAAATATTGGATTTTAATATATATATTAATTATGAAAAGAAGAAATAAACTTATTTTAGAATTCACGGAATTCAACACGATGAGGTTGAATCCAGATTCGGTACAAGCATCGATGCATGTAGACGATCCTTCTTTATCACTAAACGCCTTCGATAAACATCAGGATGCCATAAGACAAGCGATGTCGAGAGTAAATGACATACTTTGGAATCTAAATGGTTCTAATGCATATAGTGCGTTGAGAGGTAAATTGGCATTAGAAGACCAGGATATTAAAAGTATGAAAATACTTAGAATAACTAAAGTAAATGGTATAGACTACGATGTCTATGTAACTTTTGTTATTGGTGATCACGAATATTGGGGAGTAATAAACGGAATACTTACTTCTTCACCAGAGCTTGAATCGGAAGTTTTCAAAGACTATGATTTATACCAAGCAAAAGAGTGGATTATAAAAATTAAAGGATTAATTGTAAAGACTATAAAAACATGGTTAAAACCGGAACCAGGAAAATACAAACTTATCAATGACGAAGTTCTCTGTTACTCTATAGAAACGGGAAGACAACTTAAAATGGAAAAGGGTATTGAAATAGATGTTGTGAGACCATATGATAATAAGATTGTTATAAGACACGAAAGTGAGACCTATAACTTAGTTGGTGACAACTTTATTTATTTCAATTGGTGGTTTGAAAAAATAGATTAAATAAAAAAACCCGTTCTTTTTGAACGGGTTTTTTTATTTTGATTCTAAGATTTCTATCTTTTTATTAAGTTCTTGTATAGACTTTATTAAAACTGGAATCAACCCGTTATAGTCTAATGCTTTTATTTCTCTATCACCATCTATAGATGTGTTCACAAGCTCTTTAAGAACTTCTTCAACTTCTTGTGCAATCAAACCAATAGAAGGTGTTGTAGAGTCACTATAAAGCCATGTATGTGTTACAGGGTTAAGTCTTAATACTTCATCAAGACCATATTCAAGTCCTTTTATATTCTCTTTTTGATTTCTATCAGAAAGTCTATAATAAGTACCATCAGGCCAGATATAAGCTTTTGCCGCTTTTGTTCCACCAATATCACTATAGAAGTGACAGATGGCATAACCACCAACCGTAGTAGGTCTATAGATTTCAAGACTATTTGTTCTTGTAGTTCCTTCAATTCTTGTATTATCACCAAATATATAAGCTAGATTAGATACTTTAGGAAGTCTAATCTCTGTATCAGAAATAGTAAGTACTTTTTTGCTATTAGCAACGATTCCAATCTTCCCTACAGACTCTAAAAAGAATCCGGTATTCTTACCCTGTGCTTTATCCGAATCAAAACATATAGAAGGTGCATTCTCGGTTCCGGATAATATCTGAAGTCCATTGTCAGTAAAGTAAGCAATAGTCTTAGCACCATTATCAAATCTAGCAGAAACCGTGTTTGGTCCACCACCGGATCTAACAATCAATCCATGCCCTAAAGAAGGGTTGGAGTTGTATATGTCACAACCGTATGCACCATTGGTAAATGCGGAAGGATCGATACTTGCAACACCATTTTCAAATTTGTATAATTTAGATCCAATGTTTGTCGCGATTATAGTTTGACCGCTTCCGTTCATATTTATCATATGTCTTCTTCCATCGGTAGCAGTACCAACATTTACATCAAAATGTGCCGTTGTTTGTGGATATGTTTTTGTAGCATCTCCTGCAAAATTTTCAATGATTAAATCGCTAAGTGGTGCTGCACCATTATTATAAAGTCCAGAGAATCCAATAGTTCCACTCATTTTAGAATCACCGTTTAGTCCATACAAAGAAACAAATGGTCTTCCACCACTATTTTGAACTTTTAATGTTGATTCTGCGATAGAAGTAGATTTTATTAAAACTCCAGTTTCGGTAAGTCTCATCTTTTCTTTACCAGCAACAGATATACCAAGTATGTTCCAACCTGCTCTATAGATACCAGTGTTGTTATTTGTTGAAAATGCAACAGAAGGATTTGCTTCACTACCATTAGGAACTTGAAGTTGTGCTCCTTCAGATACACCATTTATTCTAGGTATAAATTTAAATGCATCACCACCAGTTGTTTGGTAGTATTTATTTGACCCACCAGTTGTACCAAAAGAAACATACAAAGGAGTGGTAACATTTGATAAAATATCTAATTGTGGTGCTGATGAAGGAATTGACCCTGCAGGTATAGAACTTAGTTTAGTCCATTCTGGAGTAGAAACTCCGGATTTCAATATGTATATTTGACCTGATTCTGGATTCGACACTGGTTTTATTTTAGTAAAATCAACAGTTCCGATTATGTTTTCACCTTTAAGATTTGTCAATCCATCACCTGATCCTTGAAATCCAGAGTCTGCAACTATAACACCGTTTACTCTCAATGCATAGGCAGCATTACCATTTGCAATGTTTACATATTTTGCAACACCTGAATCTACCTGAGATATCAGACTATTACTTATTTGTGAAGATCCATTAAAAACAGGAATATATCCAGTTGTGGTTGTTCCGGTTATCGTCACCGTACTATTATTTTCACTTGTCCATATAGTACCATTCCAAACATATGGTTGTTTAGAATCTATATCATAGACTCTAAGTCCATTGTATTTATAAACAATAGCATCTCTTGAAGAAGTTCCTGAAGTAACTAATCTATCATCTATTGGTCGTGCGGTATTTACTGTAAATCCATCTATTATTTGCATATACTATATATAAATTTTTAATATTTAAAATCAAAGTTTTCGGATGGCGGACCAATCTGAGAAACATTACTCCATTTGTAGACTCTATATTCTTTTGAAGTCCATAATCCGGTTGGAGAAGAAAGTATTTTTGTTGATTCTGAAAAAGTTCCAAAAATGTCTATGTTATAGTTATTCATTATAGAAGTCAAAGGACCATAATCTGCATCATATGCAAAAAAGAAATTTCCTTCTCCAATCAAGTCAAAAGTTTTATCACCTTTTGGTTCAATTACTTTTGTCATTGACTGTAATGCCGCAACTGTAAGTGTATTTGATGCAGTAAAACCATAGAAATAAGGATATATTCCCTGTATCGAAGTACTTGCAGTATTACTTGCTGTTCCATCATTCACCTTTATGGTAAATGTAGATGATGTTGCTGTAAGAGGTGTTATAACAACTCCTTTTGCAACACCATTTATAGTAGTTTGTCCAGAAGTAGTAATTGCTGGGTATGTACTAGGTATCATATTTGTAAGTTTTGTAGGAAGAGTTTTTGCAGTTCTTTTTGTTATAGAATAAGCAATCTGTATATTAGGATATGATCCAACTTCTACATATCCAGAAGAATTAATAAGATTTATAGTACATGATGGTGCTAAATAAGGATAAACTATCTTTCTAAGAACATCGGCGATAGACATTTTATTAAAAGTAGATCCAATCGTAATATCACCTATTGAGATTGGTATAGGACGATTATCAGTAAATTCCAAAGAGTGTGAATTTACATTTACTGGTGATCCAAATATATTAATATTACTTCCCGTTATTCCTACATAGTCAACTTCTGGGAATTTTATGCTACCCCATTCCAATACGGCACTTCCTGTAATACCTTTAGAAAAAAGAACTTTACCAGATATTGGTATATTTGAAGATGTTGCCATAGTAGGAAATGCTATATTGTTGATAGATACTTTACCACCTACATTTAAGTTATTTCCAAATGAATCTATTCCAAGCGAATAAATATTTATATCACCATTAGTATTTACAATATCAAAAGATAATGAATGAGATCCACCAATAGTACTAATAACTTGTGATTGAATATATGGTGCATTAATAAAAAACTTCTCATCAGTTCCTGCCAAAAATACAACTTTTGTATTTTTTTGGTCACTTAAAATATCATCACGAGTATTATGAAAAAATAAATCGATATCACTCGATATGAGTTTATCGGACATTATATCGTGTGTAGTAGAATAGGAATAAGTACCTGAATATGATCTCTTACCAATCAATATTTTTTTTATTTCTAAATCTCTATTTGGCTTTTGATTCAAATCATCTGCTAATCCAGAATCTATTCCAATATACTCTATACTAGAACCTGATGCTGTTGTTGGCTTAAAAACAGTAGAATCCCACAGAGATATAACCATATCTCTCATATATTTAGGTATAAGGTAATATTCTTCATTGTCTTTTAAGTTTTCCAAAACACTATTGTTGGTAAACTCAAAAGTGCTATTTGTAGTTCCTATTATAAGATCACTACTTGTTGATTGCCAAGGAAGACCGGTGAATTTATCGTATATAGCCATCTATTCTTGTTTGTTTTTAATTACCCAAATTGATTATAGTGCCAGCAGGTATATTAGTCATGACCGGCCATGAAAATGAACTGGCTGTACCAAATTCTAATTCAAAATACCCATCTCCCTGATAACTACAAGGTGATTTTGATTCCCAAAGAACATATTCACTAGCACCAACCTGAGAAACCATATCAAATGTACCTGGATAAAATGTACTAGCAGTAGGACTTCCTTTTTGATATAATACAAATCCATTAGGATCTTTGATTGACAAAAGATTGGATTCATTTAGAGTATCTCCAATACCGTTATTACGAGGATATAAGAAACAAATATGTCCATTTCCGGTAACACTCAATTTTAATAAAGAGTCTATTTGAGATGGTTTTATCAATTTAGTAAGCTTTGTCTGTAATGGACTTAGATTATTTATTATGTAGTTAGGTAAATCACCAGATGTTGAATATCCAATATTCGGTCTAAAAGAAACCGCACTTGAAGTTGCACTAAAACCATAATAGATAGGTTTAATGAATTTTATATCTGCAGTTGTACTATAACTCCAACCTGAATTATACGAAGTAACTAAAGGATATCCACCAATAACAGTACCTGGAACATTCGAGTAAGCCATCGTAAATTTGTAAATTCCTCCCGATGAGTTACCTGGATCAGATATATTAAAATCTATAGAAGCAGAAAATGTTTTTCCAGGTAGTCCTGAAAATGATAATCCATGATATGTAGTTGCTTGTGTGACACCAATAGTGTTACCATAGTTTTGTTGAGTAAGTATATAATAGTTACTGACATATTCGTCAGCCGTTTTAGGATATATTGTAAGTAGGTAAGTCAATCTTGCTGTCATTGATTTACCAGCTTCACCATATGTAGATCCAGTAATCTTATCAGTAAGACTTAGTGATAATGTAGGAGCAACATAAGGGTAAAGTACTTTTCTAAGAACTTCAGATAATGGCCAATTTTGTTGTGTACCAGTTATTAAACTATTATATGAGTTTGATGAAAAAGAGAATCCTGAAGGAACTCCACCTACTTGATTAGGAACTATTGAAGAATCAACAAATTCTAAAGAATGTCCATTCAACTTAACTGGAGAACCATAAATGTTTGTAGGAAGTCCTGTTGCACCAATATTAGTCTCATCAAATGTTATAGGTGCCCATTTAAGATATCCATTTGGATATGAACCCGAATATTTAAGAATTTTATCATTTCCGGCATTTCCATTTGTTTCAGAAACGGTAGGAAATAGAATTCCATTTATAGCAACTCTACCAAAAGAACTATATAAATTTATTGGACCTGGATTCAAAGAAGGATTTCTAAATTCCAAATGATTTTCATCATTTTCAACTCTTGATTCTATATAAGGTGCGGTTTCATGAAGTGATGATTCAGTACCTGCCAATATGGCAACTTTTGTTGAACTTTGTGTTAGATAGCTATCTGGTTTAGTATTGTATATGTAAATATCTGCTCTATTATTACCAAGCAAACTATTAGTCATTATATCTAAATTTGCATAAGTTCTTTTTCCTAAAAATATCTTTTGTTTTATATCTCTATCAGAAGGATTTCCAGAATCCACACCAATATATTCTATACCTGATGTGTTCTTTGTCTGTTTAAATGGAGAGTTTGCCCAAGCAGATAAAAAAGCATCTCTGATATCTCTTGGTGAAATCAGCTTATGTGTATTGTCAGGAATATCTTTCAAAACCGAGATTATATCTGGCTTTCTATATGCTTCTAGTTGTGTTCCAACATTTATACTATATGTAGCAGGCATTAGATTAAATATTTTTCTTTATATATTAAAAAACAAAAGCCTGATAAAACTATCAGGCTTTTAATTTGAAAATATTCATTATCTTTTTCTTCCTTTTCATATGCGTGGCATTTAAAATAAAGTGTGTGTAGTGTGGTAACGGCATCAGTCGAACAAGAATTCTAATTTTATTAGATCTTTAACCTTTGCAGTTTGAAGATTTAGTTCTTCGAATTTTATCTTTTCATATGGAATCTCATTTTCGATATCCAACAATGTTTCCATTTCTTTAGAAAACGCAGTAGAGTCTGATATATTTACAGCACCTTCAATAAGTTGTCCAGACTCATCTTTCGCAGGAGTTGGGTTTCCTAACTCATCCTTTGTAGTCCATTTATCAAGAATTCTTTTCTCCATTTTAATCTTATCATCTAATATAGATGAAAGTTCTTTTATGATTCGCATAAGTCTAAATGCAGCTTGAGCGTTGATGTCTAAATCGATTAGCGTATTTAGAGCAGAAATCGTATCATCATTTAATTGAGAGTTTTTCAATATAATTGACATAGTATAGTTTTTATTTTTATATATTACCAATTTCAACTTTTGTTGATAATTCATCTATTCTTTTTTTGAGTATTTCAAAATATTTTTCATCTCTTTCTATAAGAATGTATTTTCTATCATTTAAAATACAAGCGTGTCCTGTTGTTCCGGTTCCAGCAAAAGTATCAAGTACTAAATCACCTGGTTTGGAATGTTTAAGTAGAAGATCTGATATCAAACCTAAAGGTTTTTGTGTTGGATGATCCAATCTTTCTTTCCCATGACATAAAGGATATCTATATACTGCATTATCATATACAGAGTTAAAAGTAGGCTTCTTTCCTTTTACAAAGGTAAAAAAGTATTCTATTGCATTTGATAGATAATTTATCTTAGAATTTATAGGAACTGGATTAGTTTTGTGCCATTGTCCTATTCTTGGTTGTTTAAATTTATACTTTTCTGCTATTTCTTTTATCATAGTGGATTTCCATATATCAAAAAAGAATATTAAAGTTCCACCATCTCTGAGAACACGATGATATTCTTTAAAAAGAAAGTCCCAATCAATATCATCTTTATCCCATTCACCAAAATCAATAGAAACTTTACCATATTTTGTTATCATATCAGAATTTGCATCGTCTGAATATTTAGTAAATCCGGACTTTTTTGATATAAGATAAGGTGGATCGACTAATATAAGATCTACTGAACCATTTGGTATTTCTTTTAGGTGGTTAAAGCAGTCATCATTTATAGTCATAAACTATATATTCATTATATGAGTTCCCAAAAATAATATATAATAAAAAGTTTAAACTTATTATGAGGCTGACTGATTTTATAAAAAGAATATTCATAAAGAAAAAGAAGGTAGAAATAAAAAATTTACCATCTCAAGGACTATTCTATAAAGACGATTTTAAGATATCGATAAAAAAGGTCGATATAAAAGAAATTGCAGAATATGAAAACAATTATGACAGAGAGGACTTAGGACTTGTATTGGGTAGACTAAAAAGAATAGTAGAAAATAATATAATTCTATCAAATGGATATTCGTTTAAAAATATAAAGAGTATAGATGTAATCTACATTTTTTTGGAGATAGTAAGATTCACAAAAGGGAAACCAGTTCAGTTGGAATATTTCAATGATGAAATTGGGGCAATAGATAAAATAGACTTTGATGAAAAAAGCTTCAACTATTGTAGACTAAGTGAAGAGATAATGAGTGATTGGGACTCAAATCAAAAATGCTTTGTCATAAATGGATATAAATTTTCTCTTCCATCAATTGGAATTGAAAACTCTTTAACAAATTTCTTGATAAACAAATCTTATGATGAAGATTCAAGTAACTATAATGACTATAGCTATAACTTTACTTATTTTTTAGGTGATAAAGAATTTTTAACATTCGAAGAGATTGAAAATTTGATACAAATATTCAACTTTGATATGGAAGAAGATGAAGTGGATAAAACAGATAATTTAGTAAGACGATTCATTCCTCTTCAAAGATATTCTTTAATAAAGAATAACAAAGTAATAGAGATGAGTTCAAAGATAAATCTTCAAGAAATCTGGAAATAGTTATAAACCAAATCTAGATCTGGTGGTATTGTAGTTCTGCAATACTTCGGAATCACTGAGTTTTTTATTGTATATTCTCGCAGTTGACATGAATCCCTGCAATGGATAGCTATTGCCGCCAGAGGAATAACCACCCGCAAGACGAGAAACGTTCAACAACGTAGTCGTTGGTGCAGGACTGGTGTTTGAAACAAAAGTACCATTCAGATAGAATCTTATAGTACGGTCAGAAGCAACGGTATAAGCAAGTATGGCCCATTTTTGTGATATGTCGTAGTTTGTTGTCGTGGCCGAATAGCTATATGTGGCACCAGCATCACGAAAGAAAAAAGTCCATGAACTTCCTGTTCCTGCTATACCAACCCAAGGATTGGTCTGTCCGTTACCACATAAGGAATTTAAATTCTGCGCGTTCGATCTAAGCTTAACCGCAAACTCCATTGAATATTCTGACGTGTCCGTAAACGACAAAGTCGTTGCGGTTGAAATCCAAGCAGACGTGGTTGAAGTGGCGGAAATTACACCAAAAGAAAGATTTGGAGTAGCACCTCCAATCAGATCCTCCGAAATCGCAAATCCACCCACTAAAGATCCGTAATTCATGCTCTTGCTCAGATCGGACCAGGTTGCTCCTGCACCAGAGTAGGATTTTGTATTCGCAGGATCCATATATAATATCAATCCGTCTGTAGTTATGTTTGGTGAATAATGAAACGCCATATAAAAATATTTACTTTCTCTATATATAAAAAAAACCCACTCGATTTGAGTAGGTTTTTTTTATTTAGCTAAGTTGAATAGCTTTAATCTCATTGAAGAGAGCTTTCTTGTCAATCTCCATCAACTTCATGATGTCGAATACTTTGTCAGAGAATCCTGCCAAAGCGAAAATATACAAAAATATACAAAAATGACTTTTTATATTTAATATATAATTATATGAAAGCAAAAGAAATAATGGAAAAGTATAAAATTACTAGAAATACTCTAAGTAATTGGGTTAAAAGAGGATGGATAGAGGTAGAAGTACTTCCATCCGGTAGATATCTATATTTTGATAAAAATAATGATGATAAGTAATGAAGACATGTATT
>Ga0114962_10004363_pt1 | contig 11269 bp, 17 predicted proteins | sample C_130820_MF_Meta_FD_87017 | JGI IMG/M metagenome (GOLD analysis project Ga0114962, IMG submission 87017) | Freshwater microbial communities from Lake Croche, Canada to study carbon cycling - C_130820_MF_MetaG | ecosystem: Environmental > Aquatic > Freshwater > Lake | place: Lake Croche, Canada... | reverse complement strand
TAATATTTAATTAAAGGAAAAAAAATGGAACTTGAGATTAACGAAATTTATACTTTTATGCTCAATAGTGGAGTAGAGTTAGTAGCTAAGGTTGCTAGCGTAGATGGTGATAAGGTAACCATTGTAGACCCGGTTTCTATTGCACCCTCGCAGGGTGGAGTTGGGCTTATCCCTTCATTATTCACTAACAAAATGCACTCAGAAATAGAGCTAAATAGTAATAGTGTAGCATTAAGGGGTATTACTGACGAATCAGTTAAAACCAAATATATTGAGGCTACTACAGGTATTAAAGTACCTGATAAGAAAGTTATATTAGGATAAAGGATGCCTGGACTTAGCAGATTAAACGATAAGAATAGCGCAGGTGGAGCAATTCAACAAGGTGCAAGTACAGTTTTTTGCAACGGGATTGCTGTAGGCCTGCACGGTCCTAGTCAAATTACATCACATCATGGTAGCCATAAACATCATGTTGCCAAAACAACAGAAGGTAGTCCCACTGTATTTGCTGAGGGGTTACCCGTATTAAGAATTGGATCAGGTAACGATTGCGGCCACAAAATTCATGACGGCAGTGAGACCGTGTTTGTACCATGAGCGACACCGGCAATCAAAGTCCGCTGGGTGTTAATGTAGCAAGCTCATTATTGCAAAATCAAGGGTTTGCCATAAATCCAACCGCTGCTGGCTTAATGGGCGCAAGCACAACTAACGCATCTTATATGCCCGGCAGTATGGTAAATGATACTTGCCTGTATTGGCTAACTTACGCTATAAATTCGGCATACAAGAATCTTGGGGTACAGGTGTCTAATGCAACTTATGACAATCTGATATCAATCGGATCTGACATTATTCCAGCATTAGGTAACTCTGTTCCTCCCACTTATATTATAGATGATCCGTCTGGTGTTTGGAAAGGCGAAGCAACTTCCGGTTATCCTATTGCAGGCGATGTAGAGCAAGAGCAAAGTGCTACTTGGCTACCGTATAATACTAGTAATCCAAACGATAGCGTTACGCAATGGGGATACATTAGGCTACTAGCACTGCAAGCTTGGAACGAGTTTAACTGGAATAGTGCGACTGTAGTTAATGCCGGGTCTTTGGTTGCAGGAACAACGTATAGTATATCTTTTGTAGGAACAACGGATTTTGTCGCATTGGGCGCAAATTCAAGTACAGTTGGTGTTACTTTTGTTGCTAATGGAGCAGGTTCAGGCACAGGTACTGCTGCTTGTGTAGCATCTATTCCTTCATATAAAGATTTTACATCTGCATTTTTAACTTATCACAACTTTGTTAATTACTCTAACAAAATCATCAATACTGTAGCTAACTCAACAACTTTTCAACAAGGCACCTTCAGTAATCAAAATGATTTAATCACTGGCGAATTGTCCGGGGTAAGCTTGTCATTACAACAGTTTGGTCAAGATTTAATCAACTTAGGTAAGGCTCTTAATATAGCACAGATCAATAAGTTTGGATTACCGTCTACTCTATTACAGTTAATCGCACAAAATAATGCACAGACACGGAATCTAAACTTAGCCTTATTGTCATCAGGTTTAACTGTTACTGATATTGAATCTATCTCAAATGGAAGTGTGACACCTAATAAAGATCAAGAGCAACAATTATATAGTGCGTTCTTGATAATAAGAAGTGCGGCACTCGCAGAAATATTATTCACACTTTCATGCAAGACTTTAGGATTACAATCATTAGCAGATCTGTTAAACGTCAAGAAACTATTCCCGTTATCATATACTACTTTAACCGTACCTTCTTATAATACAACGCCCGGTCCTACCAATAGTAAGACCTATTATCCTTTATTCGCACAAGGACAAACAAATCCGCAACTTACTGCTCCGGCAGTCGCTGTCAAAGTTTCGCCAGTGGTTCCACCTTCTACCCCGTCTGTTGCTAGACCGGTTGCCGCCCCAATAACGCCTGTTACTACAGCTATTGCTTCTCGTACTAAGGTGTCCAGAGGTGGTGGAGGCGGATTAGGGCGCGCTTTTACTAGCTCAACTAATAAGGTTTAATATGTCAGACGCACTTAATTTTGAACCACCACTCAGAGGTTACGGCTCTTATTTACAAGGAATACTCCCTAAAGATCAAGCTATAGTAGCAGGTGCATTTGCAGCTACTATGCAGCAGGTCAACAATATCAATAAAGTTGATTTACAAAAATTTGCGCAGGTTGTGTATTCCACAGAAACTACTGTAAATCTACCGTTGATAAGCGGAACTAATGTACCTACTGATACGCAATTAGCAACGAGTGCATTGGCTAATATAGCGTTAGGTGGAGGAATAAATGGCACATATACGATGTCAAATTTCTTTGGATGCATGTCTGGGTTGCCTTATCCATTGCAAGCTATAAAAGATAGTATAAAACAGTTACAGACTGCAACGCTAATAGGCATATATCAACAACTATATTTGGCAGTATCTTGGCAACAAGCAACTGCTACTGCGATTATAACTGACACTGCGGGTAGTTACTCTCTGACTGGCTTTACAATTATAAATTCAGGTGGAGGGTACGGTAGAAATTCGACACCTGCACCCACTGTCACCGTTACGGGATCAGGTGGATTTTCAGCGACAGCTACCGCAGTAATAGGTACTGATCCAAATAATATTACAACATTTGGTAAGATAACCGAATTTATTATAACTAATCCAAGTACTCAGTTAGTTGATCCAAACGTAACTATAACGACTATACAAGCACCTCCTGGCACTTGGCCCGGTCTAGATTCTGTCGTGCAAGGTTACATTGATCAAGCTAACGCAGAGATTGGTGTAATAGCTACTGCTGGCACAAACAACATTAATGCTACTAACACATTGAATACTAACTATAATGCTACCGGTACTGCTCTTCTACAAGAGCAACGCGCTAGATATACTGCTATTCCCGCTGTACCTATTCCATATGATGCAAGTTTGAATGTATATCCAACTGCATTGTATGTGTTTGGTGATTCTATTCCTACTCTGTCAACAGAGACACAACCCAACATGTCTGCACAAACTTTAGAGAATATCGCAGATATGAATACTGTTGGTGGCCAAAGTATAATTGGTGCAATGAGACAAAATAGAAATCAGTCAAGATTGCAAGAGGTTGGTATTCCATTAACCAATAATATTCCAAACAGATTAACTAACTCACAGTTAGCAAATCTAATGCTCAGCACATCTACTAGTGCTAACCAGCCGGTACCGCCTGAGCCAATTGCGTCATATAGTAACACTGCTCCAAAGAATTTAGCTATAGTAGGAACTAATATTCCGTTACCTATAGTGAATGGATTAGCAGCAGCAAATACTATACCTATTCTGTTGAATGCAGGATATACATCAAGTACTCTCGCACCCGCAACTTATACTGTTTCGGATGCAATAAGCAATGTAATTGAATGCAATTGTACGTGTTGGGCAATGTAAGGATTGCAATGATCCTCCATATGTGATAGCATAATAAATTATGACCAAGCCATCAAGAAGCCCAAATCGACATACCTTTCAGGTTGAGCGGTATATAAAACGGTGCAAAGATAAGGGTGAGGAACCCAGAGAAGATTACATTAATTTCTTCAAGAAGTTGAGGCAACTTGACGAAGAAAACATGGACAGTACTGAATGGAAAAAGGACAACATGGAGTACGATCTGTGTAATACAGGATGGATTCTCAAAAAGGCCCGAACCAGTGACACCTATGCACAAAATCTGTATGCAGCCATATGCAACAATGATTTTACAAGAAATGATGTTTGGCCTATTCTCAAAGGAGAAATTTGGAGTGCTAGCTGGCGTTCAGCCGGCGGCATTATCGCTGACATGCGACAAGAAGGGGACTACATTGATTGGTATTGTTCTGGCATAGGTGGAGGATTAGGCAACGGTGATAAGACTGGAACTAAAAATTATGTTGGTGAAGGTATAGTCACTGATGAAATAAGACAGGACTTGCTTAAGTTGGGTTGGATAGTAGTGGAGAATACTGATGGGGATTAATCTAAAGAAAAAAGGCGGCGGCTTAAAGCTAGTGAAAGAAATAGTTGCTAAAGCACTTACTAGACAAAAAGAAATTGAGAATCTTAATAAACTTAAGAACCCTTTTACTAAAAAGCCAAATGAAAAAAATACCGATTAAACCGTATAAACCCACATCTATTAAAAGGATAATCTTTGTGTATGTACCCGTAATCATAGTTATTTGGGTATTACTAGAACAACTTGTGTCGTAAAATAGTTTATAATGTCATATTAAATAGGAGAACATATGAAGACCGTTGGTGATAAGTTAGAAAAGTTTGCGGTTACTGGCGTTATGCCAGGCCAACCCGAAGATGCATTTTTTACGATTGATGAAACAAGCTTTCATGGGCAATGGAAAGTGATCGTTTATTATCCAAAAGATTTCACATTTGTTTGCCCCACAGAAATTGTTGCATTTGACAAATTGAATGTAGAATTCACAAAGCGCAATGCTGTGTTGCTCACGGGCTCAACAGATAACGAGTTCTGTAAAATTGCTTGGCAGAATGCTCATCCAGATTTAAAGAACATTACTCATACACAGTTTGCTGATACTGCCCGTGATGAGAATAGTTTGATCAATCAGTTGGGTACATTCTATGCGCCAGCTGGCGCCAGCTTACGCGCCACATTCATTGTTGACCCTAACAATGTTATTCAGCACGTTACTGTAAACAATCTGAGTGTTGGTCGTAATCCAAATGAAGCGGTCCGCGTGTTAGACGCACTTCAGACAGGCGAACTTTGTGCTTGCAATCGTGAGGTTGGTGGGGCTACGCTGTAGTGCTTGAATGTCTCATACTCGGAGATAGTATTGCCGTAGGCACACACAATGTTAGACCCGAGTGTGTTGCCTACGCTAAAGATGGCATTAATAGTTGGCAATGGAACAAGATGTGGCTCAAGCAAGACCTTTCTGCTGAAGTAGTCGTAATTAGTTTAGGATCAAATGATTACAAATACGTTCACACAGAAACAGAATTGGTTAAGATACGTAAACGTGTTAAAGGTAAACGTGTATATTGGATTCTACCTCATGATAATAATCCCAAAAGCGGGGTCTCTATTGAAGAGATACAAAGAATCGTAGACCGCATTGCCCGATTGAACGGTGATGTGGTACTTCCAATAACACACGTTCAAAAAGATAATATTCATCCAACTTGGGTTGGATATAAACAAATAGGAGATAGCGCACGATGAATTGGGTAGACATAATAAAGAACAGCATTCCAGATCATTCCAAAGATATTGGGATGTATCTCGACACATTTATCAATCACAGTAGTTTAGATAAAGTAGATGCTCATGCTTGCGCTTTAACTGCGGCACTAAGTGCAGGTAATGGTGCTTTGGCGTATCTAATTCAAAGCAGTGAAGTCTTAGTCAACACCCCGGAGTGTGAAGCGGCAAAAACTGCGGCCCCAATTGTCAGTTTGTACAATAGCTGCTTGTTAACAGCACCCGTATTAGATTTAGATACTCTTAATTTGCCTGCACTTGATTTGCTAACTCCAGCTGGTATTACGGCAAAGAAATTTCAAATGTATGGGTTGTGTGCTAGTATTGTCAGTAATTCACTGCAGGTTGGTGATGCATTCACTTCCCTGTTATTGGACGCAGGCACAACCAATTCTGAATTGGTGGACATTGTGAAGATTGCTGGCGTAATCAACGCAGTTGGTAAGATTGCGCCACCAGGCTGATCACTTTATTTGAATGAGGGATAAATAATCTTACTATGATGAACTCAACTAGCATATCATTACATATACACGCATGGCGCACCCAAGCCTGCTTGGGTTTTGATATACCTACCTATTCAAATAGTCAAGGTGAATCAAACAAGGGGTATGTTCGGGAGTAGTTAAAAGTTATCATAATATTTTTTTTATCTAACCCCGAGATTAACACTCCCGGGGTTTTTTGTTTTTAGCAGTGTGAAAAGGAAACGAGGTCCTGTTGGGCACTATAAACATCCAATGAACGGGCGGAACCGGGGAATAAAACTTGTGGCGAAAACACAGGGAGTCAGAACCGTTGTAAGTTTGTAAAAAGCTTGAAGTTTTTGAACGTTATCAAAGACTTAGATGAATCCTAAATTTAGGTTGACTTTCGCTTAGGATCCGTATATACTTACTCTTATGTTGATTGAACAGAGATTAGAAATGTCTAGTATTGATTTTGAGAAGTTGAAGAAGGATCTTCATGAGGGTGAGTGTATTGTCACTTTCACGAAGAGCGACGGAACCGAACGCAAGTTACGTTGCACCCTTCAGGAAAGCAAACTCCCTCCCGTAAAGGATAGTGAGAAGCCTACTGAAAAGGTGCGAAAGATTAATACTGATATTATGTCAGTTTGGGATCTTGAAAAGAACGCATGGCGTAGTTTTCGTAAAGATTCAGTGATTTCGGTCAAGTAAAGGTTTTGAGAGTCCGATAGCGAGGTGCTTAACCAGCAACCAGACCATCGTGGGTAATCCAATCTGCTGTGAACCAAATGGCTGTGGTGGCCGGCAAACAGCAGGGAGCAATAATGCTCTTAAACGGGTATGATGGTACTCTCAAATTTATTAGAACGTTCCTCCTAACCAGAGGATAGTGTGGCCCGCACGAAGAGAAGTGGAGTGGTTCAAACCACAGGGCCTTACTGTTTGGTGCAAACAGTCGTTAGCAGCACGAAAGTCTCTCTAGGTCGAGTAGTGGATGGAAGGATCGGTGATGGTTGAGTATGCTGATAGGGTACACAGGTTAACGCAAGTTTGCCCATGTATTTTAGATGACGCTGAAAGGCTTGAGGTCTACAGTTACCACCGCTAGAGAGAATGCATTGATTTACACAAGGAATTGATATGTCTAGAATATTATCTGTCCAGGTCGAATACGTCTGTCAGCAACGAAATTTGACTTTAGCTAAAGCAAATCTTAGCACTCTTAAAAATAAAAAAGATGTTACTGACGAAGAAATTCAAGCAGCCAAGGACAAATTAGAAAAAGTTAAAGCGAAAGCAGCATTAGCAACTGAAGCCATGACCCGAGCAGGTCTTAGTAAAGGTGCAATTTAATGTAGTGTGAGGTATTATAAATACTAGATGAATTTTTTAATACCTACCTACATTTTAAGTTGTATTCTTCTTTTTACCTCTGCCTCGGCTTGCGCTAGAGAATCGTTTCAATCAGGTATAAACGGGTCTATCATTCAAGGATCGGGTACTGTTGTAAACGGTACGTTCCAATATGATGGGGTAGAGGATACCTGGCAGCAACATTACACCGGGGATTTTCTGTATAAGAATTTTCAGAACGTTCCAATTCATACTAATGCGGATTTTGGAGTAAAGTTAGATTATAAACTAGCTGATACGTATTATTTACAAGCTGGTGCCAGAGGGGAGTATGATAATCTTAGGTCTGATCCATACTCAATTAGCACTGAGTTTGGAGTAGGGTATAAATTTATTCATACTAACACCATGAAGTTGAGCAATGAATTTGGTATAGGTAAGCACATAGACAAGTTTGGTAGCTCTCCAATCATATCCAATAGTCTTTGGTTTACTTGGAAGATTACAGATAGATTAACATTTAGTAATAAGCTTTTAATTGAAAGAGGTTGGGAAAAGAAGTCTATTGGAGATGACTACTACATCTCTAACATTGCAGGATTATCATGCAAACTATCACCAAATGTAGATTTGACCATTCAACAAAAATATAAGAAAGAACGGGAAACTAGAACAAATGTCACGTTATTAGGACTTGCATTGCATTTTTGATGGTGATATAATAAGTCTGTTAAATAAAAACACGGGGGATTAGCTCATCTGGTAGAGCAGGACCTTTGCAAGGTCAAGGTGGCAGGTTCGAGTCCTGTATCCTCCACCATATTTTATTACAATTAAATAATTTTACACAAAGGAGATTTATGAAGATTGGAGCAAGTCATATTTTAGTGCCTACTTTGGCTGAAGCCGCAAGTCTTAAGCAGAGAATTGATCAAGGTGCAAGTTTTGAAGAATTGGCTGCTAAACACAGTAAGTGTCCCAGCAGCCGTCAGGGCGGTAATCTAGGGTTGTTTGGTCCTGGGCAGATGGTACAACCATTTGATGACGCTGCCCGTGCTACAGCAGTTGGAAAGGTAAGTGATCCAGTGCAGACACAATTTGGATATCACTTGATCAAGCGCACCGCTTAATAGGTATATAAATGCTCTCATAGCTCAGTTGGTCTAGAGCAATCGCCTAGTAAGCGATAGGTCGTCTGTTCAAATCAGACTGAGAGCACCAATTTTGTTGCGGGGTAGTAGAACGGCACTACGCTAGGCTCATAACCTTGAAAACTGGGTTCAACTCCCAGCTCCGCTACCAATTTATTCTCCTAATCTGATTTTTTTAATTTTTTCTGTCATTGCGGTTCTTTCAGCTTCGGAAAGAAATTGATGTGATCCATCACATCTGTTTTTAGGATGTTTGGACTTTCCGCAATAACATTCATTAGTAACTCGTCGTTGCCTTTTAGCAATGCGATTTTTCATAGTAACATATTGTTCAGGTGTGAGGGAGTGCGAACCGTCACAGTACTTGTCTTTGTTTAAAGTTTTCCCACACCAACATTCAACGGACATGCACATATTTAACTTACATTAAATAGTGTTATAATATCACATAAAGCAGTACTGGTTCTGTGGGTATTGGGATAAAGTTAAACGGTCTACTAATTAAGGAAATAACATGCTAAAATCGACAATGTATAAGAATGATCCAACTGCTCCTAAGATAGAGCATAATAAATCAAACACAACAGAAAAAAAGATTGAGATACTTGAATCAAAGATAAATCAGTTGTATGATATGGTTGCCGCCCTGCAGTCGGATATGACAATCAACAAAAAGTCCATCCGCCGTCAAAGTACAGATATTGGAAATCTTGGCACTGTCCTCAAAAGTACAATAAACAATAACTCCTGAAGCTTGACCTTTATTTAAATAGCGTTTATACTATAGATTAGTTGGAGCAGAAGCATCAATGGTGATGTAGCGGACTGTAAATCCGCCGCCTTCGGGCACGCCTGGTTCGATCCCAGGATGCTCCACCAGTTTTTGTATAAATACTGGTATGAGCGACACAAATTTAATAAATTGGATCATTAAAGTAGTTGTTATAATATTAGGCACAATTCTAATTGCTGTAGTTATAGCTATGCTAGTAGGTCTGTTTGATTCAAGAGTAGACAACAAAGAAATATTTTCTGTCATAGGTCCAGCTTTCAGTACTATTGTTGGAGCATTTGTAGGCCTCATTGGCGGACTCAAACTTGCTCAACCCAAAGACGATTGACTATCTAATCAATATATAATATAATCGTTTTTTAATAGGACCGTAGCTCAGTTGGTTAGAGCACCACCCTGATAAGGTGGGGGTCGGTGGTTCAAATCCACCTGGTCCTACCATAATCATGTAGCGGTGGCGGAGAGGTCTAACGCGAGAGTCTGCAAAACTCTTTATAACCGTGGGTTCAAATCCCACCCGCTACTCCAATGGTGACTGTAGATCAATTGGTAGATCCCTGGATTGTGATTCCAGTCGTTGCGGGTTCAAGTCCCGTCAGTCACCCCAACTATTGGAAATAAAACTTTATAGAGATGCATTGCCCCTCATAAATATTTGACTATAAATTTTTAAGATACAAATACCAAACATAACATGAACGAACAAAATCTAATTGAATTTGAAAGTAAGATTGCGTCCTTATATAACAATAAACAAATACGTGCACCAATCCATCTTTACCATGGTAACGAAACCCAAATTAAGAAGGTATTTGATCAAATTGATATTGAAAACGACTGGGTATGTTGTACATGGAGAAATCATTATCAATGTCTGTTAAAGGGCGTACCTGAACAACTATTAATTGACCGTATAGTTGCAGGAAAAAGTATGGTATTGAATTTAAAAGATCATAAAATTGTATGTTCTAGTATAGTTGGTGGAATTCAAAGCATAGCTACCGGAATAGCAGGCGCAATTAAGTATAGAAATCTCAATTCAAGAGTATGGTGTTGGATGGGCGACATGAGCGCCGAAACCGGTGCATTTAACGAAGCGTTTAGATACGCTGTGCAGTTTGATCTACCTATTACTTTTATAGTAGAAGATAATGACTTAAGTGTAAATTCACCCACATCTGAAGTTTGTAAAAGAGACGTACCGTGGTATCTACCAAAAGATTTTAATGGAGATTGGTATGAGACTAAACAATTAGTTTATTACAAGTATAATAATGAAAAATATCCTCATTCTGGTGCCGGTATTAGGGTAGATTTTTAATATGAACAAAAATGAATTATATGTTTCAGAATTAAAAGCTGCAATGACATGGTTATCAACACAAGAAGATACCATATTTTTGGGCCAAGCTGTGTCATTTCCAGGAACCGGAATGTTCCAAACGTTTAGTGATGTACCTAACGAGAAAAAAGCAGAATTTCCTGTTATGGAAAATTTCCAAATAGGATACTCAATTGGTCTCTCTTTAAATGGGTTTGTTCCGGTCTCAGTTTTCCCTAGGTGGAATTTCTTAATTTGTGCTACTGACCAATTAGTAAATCATTTGGATAAACTCTCATTAATGAGTATGGGAGAATACTATCCTAAAGTAATTATTCGCGTAGCGGTTGGATCAGAGATACCCATTGACCCACAAGATCAACATAAGGGAAATTTTTCCAACGCATTTAGATCAATGTTTAAAACAATTGATATTATTGAACTTCATTCTCCAGAAGATATTGTACCTGCATACAAATATGCGTATAATAGAGATGACAAGAAAAGCACAATATTAGTTGAATTTCCTGATTATGGGAAATAGAATTCTTAAATTAAAAAGAGTGTAAATGAAAAAAATTGCGTTAATTACCGGTATAACCGGGCAAGACGGGTCGTACCTGGCTGAACTTCTTTTAAAAAAGGGATATGAAGTACACGGTATAATTCGTAGGTCATCTAGTACTAATACTACTCGTATAGATCACCTTTGCGATAAAATTCAGTTACATTACGGAGATTTAACTGATACACTAAGTTTAATATCCATAATTAAAAAAGTTAAACCAAACGAAATTTATAACTTAGGTGCACAGAGTCACGTTAAAGTCTCGTTTGACACTCCGGAATATACTGCCCAAATAGATG
>Ga0114962_10004362_pt1 | contig 11269 bp, 8 predicted proteins | sample C_130820_MF_Meta_FD_87017 | JGI IMG/M metagenome (GOLD analysis project Ga0114962, IMG submission 87017) | Freshwater microbial communities from Lake Croche, Canada to study carbon cycling - C_130820_MF_MetaG | ecosystem: Environmental > Aquatic > Freshwater > Lake | place: Lake Croche, Canada... | reverse complement strand
TAGCAGAACTATTTATTCAATCATTTCCTCTAGACGCATTTACACCTGGGTCTCCAACATCTAGTATTCTTATTAGTGAAATCAATCGTATAATGCCTGGGTTTCGTCCTACTTCCAAGGAAACCCATGTATCGTTATTTGAGAAATTCACGAAGGTTCTAAATAAATTCAGCCCAGATGGTTCTGGGCGAATGATTTCTAACTGGAAAGAAGATCATGTGAATTCTGATCTCTTAAAAATCGAGAAATCTCTACATGGGGCTATTGATAAACCAGCGTCAGTTCTTCAGACATATAGTTCACCAGTGAGTGGGGGTCGCCACCGCAAAGATTTACCCGTTTTTTCCCGTTCTAATAAGACGCGTAAACTTCGGCATTTGCGTAAGAATCGGCAATAAGCCCTCATTAGACGCTGAGCAGCAATAAAGTGTTTATTAAGACGATATTTTACAGGTTTCCCTCTTATAAATCGTATTCTAAAAATTGCCCAATATGTTATATCTTTTAATATAATACATTGTGCGCTAATACCTTGAGCGTAATGTGATATCATTGGTGTATCTTCAAACATTGACCTATTAATTTTTAACATATAGAGTGGACTCATCTTATACCGCCAAATATAAAAGTTAAGACCCTAGTCTTAACTTTTTATTTGGTGGCACAACCTCAGTAATAAAACTCAAGACCATAGTCTTGAGTTTTATTTCTTGCGGTCTTTACTTGTAAAAAGAAAGAGATAATTCACGCCTTAATGTACTGCCATTATCAGGCTTTTGTTTCTTGTAATTGTTGGTAATTTGGCCAAATGAACCTGTTTTTTCTATACGACGTTGGGCGTCAGCTATATAGGCACATTCAGATTTCAAGTTCGCAAGACGCTCTTCCGCAGGTTCTAGAAAATCACCTAGTAAATGATAGGGTATTCTGGGCTCTTCTAGTGTAGCATCAGCCGGACCAGATACTTGAGGTAGAGGGCTTGTTAGAGGCATGTTACAAAGTTGTGAAGTAGGATATCCATTTGAATCTAGGTTTTTAAATGATTCTCTTGTTACAGATGGATTATTAGCATATACATATGACATTACTAGAAGTCCAATGACAAATATACATATAAATTCCGAACCCATCTTCTTCTAATTTATACAGCCAAATATAATAGAATGACAGAGAGTTCTCAAACTGGCAATGGCGATATAGGAGATACTTCAATAGGATCATCATTACTTACATGGGAACCATCGGTTGAACAGATGTTGGCTAGATGGTGCGATGAAGCAAAATGTTTTGAATGGATGCATACAGAAGCATTTACATATTATGATAAATGGGCGCGTAGATTAGTTATTACATCGAATTCATTAATCGCATTAAGTGGTATTTCAAATGTTGTCGCAGGTGATGTTGTAATTAATGATTTTTTTAAACTCTCCTGGTTATTTGGAGGACTTTCAGTTATAATTAGTATAACCAATATGTTACAAGAAAAACTAGCATATGCTGCTAAATCTATAGAGCATGATCATCATGCTACCTTATGGAATCTTATTTCTAAAAAAATAGAGGAACAGTTACTAATACCTCCTGCTTCACGAAAAGATTGTGGAACATTTTTAAAGTATCTTAAACAAGATTTAACTCAAGTAACAATGACGGGGAATTCTCTCATTCCTGAAGATATACGCGAGGCGTGTAATGAAAAATTTGGGAAAATTCAAGATTTTGAACTTCCTGAGATCTGCGGAAAAATGGAGCATACGAAGATTTATGTAAAACCTACTCCATGACTCCTTGGGCGTAGAGTTGAGTCCACTCCTGCGCGATTAACTCATACTCAGCCCTATTATTCACATATTGGTTCGCAATATCAGGCATTAGAGGATCATTAGGATTAGGATCTGTAAGCATTGACAGAACTGACAAGAGAACCTTTGATATAGTAAGAGCCGGAGACCAATTTTGCTTCAAAATATCAAGACAGATGAATCCACCTGTGTTGATATTTGGATGATAGATTTTCGTAGTAAACATGACACGAGGGGGCTTGAATGGATAATCAATAGGAAACTGAATACTTACATTAAAGACACCCCCGGTATATGGAGAATCGGATGGTCCAAAGAGAACACCCTCCCATGTAAACATATCGCTCTCATCAACGGGGCCAGCGCTACAATTAAGAGGTGGGTCATTCTTAATATCAACGAGTTCTCGTGCGATACGTTTTGCTGCTGCCATGTTCTATGCTATACATCTAAACGCAAAGGGGTCAATTTTTATTGTTACACCCCTCGAAAAATTGACCCCTTTGCGTCGATATAGTCTATTACAATCTAATAATGAATCGTAGTATGCACGTGGTAAAGCGTAATGGTAACCATGAGCCGGTTTCGTTTGATAAGGTTCTTCGTCGTGTCCAGAAAGCAGCAAGGGGTCTAGCGGTTCAGCCTGATTCTCTGGCACAGCGCGTTCTTTCACAGATTTTCGATGGAGTTAAGAGTTCAGACCTAGACGAGTTGGCAGCACAGCTTGCTGCCAGTCTTTCTACACTTCATCCTGATTACGCTGTTCTGGCCTCTCGCCTCACGGTCAGCAATCACCACAAGAACACTGAGATGAGCTTCGCCCATGTTGTAGGCCTTCTAGCAAATCAGAAATCTGAACACACTGATGACAACATCAGATACATTTCAGAGGATCTTGAGTATGTTGCTACCTTTTATGCGAATGAGATTGAGTCTCGTATTGTCTATCAGCGTGATTATGACTTTGACTACTTCGGATTCAAGACTCTTGAGAAATCCTATTTGCTCAAGGATACTAAGGGGAAGATTCTAGAGAGACCCCAGCATATGTGGATGCGTGTTGCGCTTGCTCTCTGGACGAAGGGTCTCAATACAACTGAGGCGGATCTTAGACAGGCTTTTGAGACCTATGATCTTATGTCTCAGAAGATCTACACGCATGCTACTCCTACTCTCTTTAACGCTGGCACTCCTAGACCCCAGTTGTCCTCTTGCTTTCTGATGTCAATGTCAGATGACAGTATTGCTGGAATCTATAAGACTCTTGGAGACTGTGCTGCCATTTCAAAATACGCAGGAGGTATTGGTCTTCATTGTCATAATATTCGTGCCCGTGGGTCTCTCATCAAGGGAACCAATGGAACTAGTAATGGACTCGTGCCGATGTTGCGAGTCTTTAATAACACAGCACGCTATGTTGACCAGGGTGGCGGCAGACGCAATGGTTCCTTTGCTATCTATCTGGAGCCTTGGCACGCTGACATTGACGACTTCTTGAAGATGAAGTTGAACTCTGGGGCTGAGGAGGAGCGTGCTCGTGACCTCTTCTATGCTCTATGGATTCCAGATCTCTTCATGCGTCGTATCGAAGAAGACGGTGTCTGGAGTCTCTTCTGCCCTAATGAGGCACCTGGCTTGGCAGATGTCTATGGAGAGGAGTTTGATGCCCTTTACACACGATATGAGAAAGAGGGTCGTGCTCGTAAGACGGTGTCGGCACAAAAACTCTGGTTCAAGGTTCTAGATTCTCAGATGGAGACTGGTACGCCGTATTTGTTATACAAGGATCCTGCGAATATGAAGAGTAACCAGAAGAATCTGGGAACTATCAAGTCTTCCAATTTGTGTACGGAAATCATGGAGTTCTCAAGTCCTGAGGAGACTGCCGTGTGTAATCTGGCATCTATTGCCCTGCCGGCCTTCGTTAGCGAGGACAATAAGTCCTTTGATTTCAAGAGGCTCCGTGAGGTTACTGCCTCAGCAGTGAAGGCTCTGAATCGTGTAATTGACATCAACTTCTATCCTACTCCTGAGACCAAGCGCTCTAATATGCGCCATAGACCAATTGGTCTAGGAATTCAGGGTCTCGCAGATGTCTTTGCGAGACTGAGAATGCCGTGGGAGTCGCCTGAGGCAACTCGGATGAACCAGATCATATTCGAGCACATGTATTATGCGGCTGCGGAAGCCAGTTCAGACCTCGCAACCCTAGAGGGTTCCTATGAGACCTTTGAGGGTTCACCGACATCAAAGGGTCAACTACAACCTGACCTCTGGTCTCTTGTACCCATTACAGAAACTGAGAAGACACTTGATTGGCCTGCTCTACGCGCGAAGGTTCAGAAGGGAATCAGGAATTCACTTCTCATGGCTCCAATGCCTACCGCATCCACTAGTCAGATTCTTGGTTACACGGAGTGTTTTGAACCGATGACTTCTAATATCTACGCTAGGCGAACTCTAGCAGGGGAGTATGTAGTTGTAAATAGATATCTAATGAGTGACCTCTTAGCAATGGGTCTCTGGTCGGATTCAATGAAACAGCGAATCATTTCACAGAATGGTAGTGTCCAGGGAATCAAGGAGATTCCTGAGGATATCCAGGCACTTTATAAGACCTCATGGGAGATTAAGCAGAGAACCCTAATCGACATGGCGGCACAGCGTGGACCGTTCATTTGTCAGAGCCAGAGTTTGAACTTGTTCATGGAGAATCCTACCTATGCGAAGTTGACAAGTATGCACTTCTATGCTTGGAAACAAGGTCTCAAGACTGGATGTTATTACTTGCGCACGAAGGCCCCGGTAATGGCACAGAAGTTTACTGTGGACCCTAGGCTTACACAAGGGTCTATCCTAGACAATAAGGAGCACGATTCAGAGTCAGAATCTGAGTCTGATGAGGAGCTTACTATTGAGCAGAAAAAGGCAAGAGATAGAGCTGCCCTTAAGGAGCGTCTGGCCCGTGAGTTTGAGGAGTCTCTTAAGGAGGCCAAGGAAGCAGCAGATGCGGGTGAGGGATGCACAATGTGTTCCTCCTAAATAGATGGAGGGCAACCCTCAGAAAGAACTAAATACAACATTAGATTATTTGCTAGAATTATCAAATCAAGATCCAGAAACCTTAAAAAAGAAAGTATATGAAACATTTTCTGGTTTAAGTTTTTTAGCACTAGAAGCAAAGAATGCTAACTATAAAAAAGGATGGGCATCGAAACTTGTAGATCGCCATGGTGACCAATTGTTTGGTAAAAAAGAAGCTCTCATTTTGGAAACTGCTGGTAAAACTATTATAAAACCTATGTTTGAAAAGGAAATAGAAAAACAAAAAGGGGGTGACCTATCTTTAAAACCATCATCTTCTATGTCAATGATTAAAAGAACGGGTCCACCCATTATAGACCCTAAGGATATAAGTTTAGATAAAACCTACTGGAAAATAAAAGATTTTTTTGAATCTATAGATACAAAAGTCCAGGCCTTATCTAGAGAATTAGGTCCATTTCGGTTTTTCTATGATCGCCAGATGGATTTTAGAATTCCTCTTCCTGTTCCCCTGGCTGTCCCGCCATATGTTACTATTATACAAATTCCTATACCACCAAGATCGATACCTATTGTAATTGGACTTATAGTGGAAACTATTCGTCTTATATATAGTGTAGGTCCTCTTTCAAATGATAATGCACGAAAAGTCTTGTCATTAGTATTGGGTTTAATTGATTTTCTAAAGGGTGACTGGAAACAAGGCATCTTGAGTATGGTAGGGTTTTTTGGCGAGGCTCCCTTGCTAGCAGGGTTAGTAACTAAGGTGGGTATTAATATGCTAAGTTTAATAGCACCTGATTTACAAGAACGCCTTGTATTTGATTTATATCAATCAGGCAAGTCTATGTGTATTGGATTTTTCTTGTGGGGATTTGCTAATTTTGCTCCTGATTTTGTAAGGGCAATGGCTAGATCACAGTTTGATTTAATAAAGAAAATGGTTGATGATGCCAATGGGCAAATACATAAACTAGAAGATGCTATGCAGAAATCAGTTAAGCCACTGGGGCTTACAATTAAATTCAAAGATATTCCAGAGGATTTTATTCCAACCTTTGATGATATACAGAATTTACAGGCAATCGCTAGACAACCTACAATTTATTGCTCAAAGGAATTTCAGGAAGCTATTGAACCATTGCGTAAGATACCACCCATGCGCTTAATTCTTGAACTAATGAGCATTCCAACCGACCCTCAGTCAATGGAACAAGAATGTCATGGTGAGGCAGGTGTTTCCTTAGAAGAAACTGTTAGTGAATTGGCTACCCCTGAAATTAAACCGAATCCTAGTTCACCCTTGGGGCAACTTTTAGAAAAGCAACCCGAAGAATCTAAAAATGAAAATAATGATACAAATGAGCCACAGGTTGAGCCACAGCCACAGCCCACAAATGAGCCACAGGTTGAGCCACAGCCACAGCCCACAAATGAGCCACAGCCACAGCCCACAAATGAGCCACAAGCAAATAACAATTCTAAGAAGTCTAATATTAAATTAAAAGGTGGAACAAAACGGCATCGCTCAAGAAAACATAGAACTCGCAGAAAATCAAGATAATTCCTGAATCCACTTTTCCGCTATTTCGGGCCATGTAATTAAAGTCTTTGATGATTTCAGACTTTCTCTGTAAGTATCAAGTTCATACTTCGGATTCTTTATTATATCACAGATTTTTATCGCAATTTCAGCATACGATATAGGATTCGTATCAACTAAATCAAAATGATAACCATGTCACTCCTTAAAGATACCATGATTTGAAAGTAATGGGATTGCTCCTGTAATTAAACTTTCACGCACTGATATACAATCAATCTCAGAATTAGAATTTGTTAAATATAAATGAAAATTCGACATATATTTTTCTCTAGCAATTATCTCCACAGGTTGACGACCATGATCCATTACACCAGGACTAGACAACAATGCCTCCATCGCCTTCTTAAAATCAGGCTCTTGGACGTTATCCATTCCATAATAGACATGAAGTTCTGCTCTGGGTTCCATTCTTTTAATAATTGGCCACATATATTGAAGAATAGGAAAGAGGCCTCGAGTATAACAACTACAATAACAGAATCTATAAGGGTTTCTCTGAACGTTTTCTACATTTTCAGAAAAATCATTGATTCGAATACCATTAGGTATTATAGCATATTTTTCTTCTTCTAATTTAACTCTTAGACCTTTTTCAAAAAGTTCTTTATGATACTCACTCTTAAAAAATACCTTGTTAATTTTGGCTCCATATCTATACCACATTTCAAGGAACTGTTTCACATTAATACCATCGTGTAAATCAAGCCAGATACGATTCGCTTTCAGAGGAAAAGGTGCGCCACAGAGAATTCCATAGACCCTCCATAAAATAACAGTATCATATGTATGATGAAATGGAAAATTTTTCCAATCAAAATAATCTACACCTTCATGTTGACACTCAGATATATTACCATAGACTGCTACTTTCTTTCCAGCTGCACTCCATGCTGATGATAGCTTAACTATTGCCTGTTCGGACCCTGTAAGTGTCCTGGCAGCAGGATTCCATTGGATAGAGAATCCTCCAGCAAAATATACAATATCATATTTACTTGGTTCTTCCTTATAAAACAATGTCTTCATTCTTGAAAAAAATGGTTCTTTAATAAAATCTGTTACGGGCTTTGTAATTTCAACCAGTGATGGATTTATTTTGGCTATACCTCCAGTTATTAACTCTCTCTTATTAAATGTATTCGATAAATGACTCGATTGGACGAGTGTCTTTTCAGCATCAAGTTGAACCATCGGTTCCTTAAAATCATTTGTAAAACTAGGCTCTTCACCTGATTCCTTGGTTTCATCGTGTGAGTTTTTCTCAAGATACTTCTTTTTCCATGCGAAACAACTGTTAATAGAATGATAGGGTCCAAATTCCTTGAATTTACAGAGTTTATCTAATGAATAATCATAAATATACATAGCAGAACATCCAGCAAGTAAGACGCTAGACCCTTGTAACTTCTCTACAGCATGAGAAACACGCTCCTCTGGATAATAATCATCGTCATCCATTACTACTGTAATATCTCCAGAACATGCTCGATTTCCTTTATTTCTTAAGGCACCTAGTTTCTCAGCTGTCTTTTTCTCAAGATATATAATGGTACACTTCATATCGGAAGACTCCTTGAATCGCTGAACGTTTTCGGAATTCGTCTGAGCATCTTCGTCTGATGGACTCCCTTCCACTAAAACCCATTCTACTATATTTTGATATGTCTGAGACTTAATCATATCTCGTAAAATTTCAAGGCACGGAAATCGTTTTAATTGTGTAATGGTAACAATTGAAACGGTTGGATTCTTATTCTGCTTTTTTACCATTCTACATATAATAGAATTCTTGGCCTTATATAGCTTCAACCTGAACTCCTACGAGACCATGAAGCCAAGTAATAAATTGCTTGTCCCAGCCCCAGAAACAGCCTGTCTCAGCACGCCCAGCGATAATACGAGAGCTTGTATTTGTTCCGTGATTTAGAGCAACTAAGACCTGCTGAGGAGGAATCTCCATGAAACGTTCGTCTGACGGCACAAAAGTCTCTCCTTCTGCCTGCTGGATATCTGGAAAGGGATGGTCCAGAGCATAAGACTTCCAGAAACATAATGAAGCCTCACTGATACGCTGACATTGAGGTAGTGCCCAAGGAGGCGTGTTTACAGCACTAATTCCCTGCTGTAAGTCATACATAGCAATCATGGTACATCCTGCTACCTTGACCTCAGGATATGCTAGTAGCCATGATACTCTACGTCTGAAGGAAGTCTCAGGATAGACATCATCATCATCCATATTCACACAGATATCGTGCTTGGCAGCCTTTACCGCCTTATTACGCTTGTATCCAATTGAACGCTTCTTTGTCATAGGGACATAGGTAATCTCAATTCCAGGGTCCCTAGCTTCAAATGCCTTTATCTTATCTAAAACACCCTTTGATGGATCATCACTGTCTTCTACAATTACCCACTGTATTTTGTTTTTAGGGTAATCTGTCACTAGGAGGTTCAAGAAACATAAGTCAATAAAGTTGCGTCTATTGTATGTTAGAGTAAGAACCGAGATTGGAGGACAATCTGCTTGACCAGTTACAGGGGGCATTCTAACCAGTGAGCCAGCAGGCCTAGCCGTCTGAAGACACCCTAGGATTTGCTTGGTTACAGTGTCGGTAAAAAGCAAAAAGCGTTCGTCTGATACATTTACCTGGGCTTGCCCACTTGGAATTGTCTGAAGAACAGACTTTAAATCTTCCGTCGTTACACGAGAAAAATCTGCTACAAAACCTACATGGTTTTTTTCTGATTTTTTAACGGGCGTTTTCAAGAATCCAACATATTCCTTGGATCCATAATATTCCTCATAAACCGGCAGGGTATTTACAATCATCGCCGCCGACCTAGCCTCCGCCTGCGCTGCTGTAAATCCAAATCCCTCCGCAGCAGAAATACAGACATGGGTTGCTGCTGTCTGATTAAGATCCTCTAAGACGGATGCCTCTAGAAACCCCCGTTTTACTATTACAGATGGAGGGAATTCCCCTGGTAAATCTGATTCTTCTAAACTCGTGGTCACTGTCAAGGGAAAGTCAGACGGCCACAAGGGTAGCAAGCTACGAGCGGCAATATGCTTGTTCTGAGACGCTCCTAAGACCCATAGCGCCTGTCTGAGACCGAGGGCTGTCTGATTTACAGGCTTCAAAGGACCCTTTACAGCCCAGGGTATATGAACAGCCCTTGAGCCAAAATCTGCTAGTCTTGACTTCTCCTTTACCCATACTTGAGTGAAACGCTCATTGTATGCTGTCCATGAAGGGGAGTACCACTCAGGATTTACCATCCAAATCTGCGTTGGTGCCCATGAAAACCACACCGGGTGAGGAACCTCTAGATGAATTACAATATCAGAAGGGCTAGGAGGTTGTAGAGGATCAAGCTTCTGGATTTCCACATTAGGAACACACTTCTTAATAATTTCTTCAAGCATAGCGGCATCCTGACTGAGACCAAATGTATTCGATTGATTCCAGAGTAAAACTACACGAGGCATCTATATTATAGAAAAATATGGGTTTAGATGTTCTTTTTAATTTTTTTAGTTGTCGTAGAGTAGATGGTCTTTCGAAAGGCAATAATACAAGTATATTCAGGAACAGAACTATTTGGATTTGATGATTTTGTTAGAGGAACATTAAGACTTTTTAATTACGCAATAGACCATAATATAGATGTTAAAATTAATGTATCAGGTTGTGAATTCGAACAATATATGATTGTAAATAATTATATATATGACAAAGCCCGTATACAGCCAAAGGTATATTATATGAATGTAGACCAAGAATTATTAATACGAAATTTAGATGAATTCGTGGCTAGTACAGACCCTATATTTGTTGTAACATCAAATGTATGGTTAGATCGTAATGATATATATAATATGTCGTATGTTGGATTTGATTCTCTTGTTAGATATAAAGAAGAATTATATATAGCAGCTCAAGAAAAAGTTAGAGCAAATTTACTTTATAGACCACAATCAGATAATTTACTCTATGGATATAGTATTATTTACTTACACAGAGATTCATACCATTTCAAGAATACTACAAGAAATATAGCATCCTTAGCAAATCAAATTCGCAGAAGTCTTGATATGAATCGTGACATCATGCTTTTTTCTAATAGTATTCAACTTCGATTAATTCTTTCCCAGTATATCGAAATGAATTCTGCGGCCGTTCAACGTCTAGATGAATCTGAAATAGATATTGGACCTACCGATAGTATACCAACTATAGAAGATATAATGATTGATTTTATTATCTTATTAAAAGCCAAGAAAATATATAGATTTTCAGATTTTACTCAAGAAACAGGGCATAATATTCGCTTTACAGAACTATATCATTTACAGCAAGATAATAAATTAACAAAACCTCTTACAAATGTGTATGAAGCTGCATTTGATATTAATAATATAGTAGGAAATCTAGACGCAACCTTAATACCATTATATTATTATACATCTACCTTAAATCGTATGCCATCTGTTTTAAATAATCCATCTGGAATTGCCATAGATTCTTCAGGAAGTATATATATAGCAGATACAAATAATCATTGTATTCGTAGATTAGATACATCTGGAAATCTAACAGTCTATGCAGGCTCAGGAGTTCCTGGGTATCGCAATGGGGGTCCAACGGTAGCACAGTTTAATAGCCCTAGTGCCCTAGCAGTAGATATGGCTGGAAATCTCTATGTGGCAGATACAGAAAATAACGTAGTTCGTATTATTGAAAGGAATTATGTATATGATTCCAGTGGTACTCTAGTTTCAATAGATGGTATTATAGGGACTCTTGTA
>Ga0114962_10004361_pt1 | contig 11269 bp, 11 predicted proteins | sample C_130820_MF_Meta_FD_87017 | JGI IMG/M metagenome (GOLD analysis project Ga0114962, IMG submission 87017) | Freshwater microbial communities from Lake Croche, Canada to study carbon cycling - C_130820_MF_MetaG | ecosystem: Environmental > Aquatic > Freshwater > Lake | place: Lake Croche, Canada... | reverse complement strand
AATTTAGAGCAATTATTGGGAAAAGCGGCAATATTAAATGGATGTATTGGGGATGGAACGTCATTTATGGATGATGGTTCGCCAGAAGATGCTATTGGTGTCATTTTAAATCAGCATGGATATGAAAAATATGGAAATGAAATAATGTATAATGGAGCAACAGGAGAACAAATCAAAGCGGTTATTTTTATTGGGCCAGTATATGGAATGCGTTTAAAACATATGGTAGAAGATAAATGGCAGGCGCGTGGTCAAGGTCGCAAAGAAGTTAGAACACATCAACCAACAGGAGGAAGAGGGGCGCAAGGTGGTTTAAAAATTGGTGAGATGGACCGAGATGCAATTATCGCGCATGGTGGAATGTCATTTGTAAGAGAGTCATTTATGGAGCGTTCCGATGGAACCAAAATTCCAATTTGCGTCGCGTGTGGTACAATTCCGATATATAATCCAAAATTAAATATTTCAATTTGTGCGTTATGTGATGGACCTGTAAGGTTTATTGGAGATAATATTAACAATTTAGAAATATTGCCGCCACTAGGTCGCCCAAAATCGAAAATTGTGGAAGTGGCAATGCCATATTCTACAAAACTCTTAACACAAGAACAAGAAACCTATCTGAATATGACAATGCGTTACATAACTACAAGTGGAGTCACACGATTGAATCAATTGGAATATTCGGGAGTGTCAAGTGAAATTGTGAAAGAATTACCGAGATTAATTCTACCAGAAACTGTTGCGCCGGCATACATTGAGGATGTTCCTAAAGCAACTGTATCGGTGGAACAATTACGTTCTATGGGCGCAACAGTTAATACTTTAACGGAAGAAGAGAAAAGGAATATCGATATTGTAATAGATCCTGAAATACAATTACAACAAGAATTTGAACAATTTCAACAAGTACCACAACCACAACAAGAATTCCAACAAGTACAACAACCATTCCAACAAGTACCACAACAACAAGAACTACAACCAGTACAACAATTTCAACAACCACAATTTCAACAACAATTACAACCACAAGAATTTCAACAAGTACAACAACCACAAGAATTTCAACCACAATTACAACCACCACAACAACCATTCCAACCACAACAACCATTCCAACCACAACCAATGATTGGTGGATTCCAAGAAGGATTGGTGGCAGGTCCATCTGTACCAGGATTGGGTCCTCTCATTTCAGTAAGAACCGATAGTGAAGCAATGATGATGGAAGGGTTGGTTCCAGGCCGCCAAATAAGAAGAAATCCATTTAAAATACCAGGTGGAGCAAATCCATCCGAAACAGCATTTAAGTTTATAAAAATGGAATAAAAAAAATTTGAATTTATTTGTTTTTTTAATTAGATTTAAAAATGAATGACAACTTCGTATTAATTGATAACATTTACCGCAGTCGTATGAATTTATTGGATATTTTAGAAGAACGAGGATATAATGTAACTAAATATCGTAAGTTTTCTCCGGTGGAAGCGACTGCTGCTATTACTTCCTTGCCAAGTCTAAGTTTTAAAGTAATGAAAGAAGATGAAACAAAAGTATGTGATGTAAGATATGCTAATATAACACGTCAAAAACTTGATAAATTCTTCGATGATATAGAAGATGAAAATTCAGAAAATACGGAAGTGGTTGTTATGATGATTGTTCCTATAGCAGATGCGCATCATATAAGCGCATTGAAACAATATGTAAAACTAAAAGAATCAGGCGATAAAAGAAAACTCCGAGTATCCTTTTTCAGCGTGGATATGATGGTAGTAAATCCGATGAAACATGTACTAGTTCCTAAGCATGAAATCGTACCAGAAGAAAAACACCAAGAGTTAATGGAATCTATGTATATTACGTCAAAATCCAAATTCCCAGAAATTAAATTCCATATTGATCCTATCGCAAGATGTATTGGAGCAGTACCAGGTGATATTGTAAAAATTACTCGTCCGAGCCCATCGTGTGGAGCATCTATTATTTATCGTGTATGCGCACCTTAAAAATTAGTTAGGATTAAACAGAATGAGTTGTACTTCTACTACTAGTACTGGTTCAACAACAACAACAACAACATCATGTGAATATACTGTATCCTCAAATAACAAACGATACACAACATGTACATCAACAAGCCCATCAACAAGCCAGATAACCACATCCACTGCGCCACTAACAAAATGTAGCGGTAATACTGATACTAATTTACATCTAATTCCTGATAGTAAAGATGATTTTATAGCAAGATTCGATATATTAGCCCAACAAAGTCCAGATGAAAACACAAAAAATCAATATATTAAACTAAATAATGATATAAATACTAGATTACAACAAATATCATCAACCGATTCACTAAACACTCAATTAAATGAGATAGGTCGATTACAACAATCAATTATAAGTTTAGAAAAAAAAAATGACGAAATGGATGTTGATGTTGAATCCGCAATAGCGAGAGATAACATTCTCCGGTCAAAAGATACAGATATAACGCATCACACCCTATTTTTATTAGATCGTCCCATACGTAAAAAGTTGATACCATATTTATGGGTTGTTAGCGTCCTGTTTATTGGGGTCGCACTTATTATTTTTAAAATGACTATGCCTACTATAATTTTCAGTGGATCTTTCTTTCAAGTATTAAAGGGTGTTTTTACGGATAAAAGGGTGTTAGGATCATTATTGGGCGCAGCGTTAATTGTTATATTATTTTTATCATTGAAAATTGCTGGAGTTTTTGGAAAATAAAAAATTTTTTTAAAATAGGATGTCTCTTTCACCAGCATATAAATCAGTACCAGCAACATTAACAGCACAAGGGACAGGAGAAGGGGCATGTGGGATTACTGAAGGTAGTACTGGTAATCTAAAAACACAATATACTAATCCATCAAGAAATTTAAGTGGAAACATAATTAGTGGAACTGGAAAACCTACTTTATTATCATTCGTTAAAACTTATACTAGTACTGATACTTATTCTGATTTAACAACCACTAATAGAGTGGATGATGGATCTCTTACACAAGGGACTTTAGATTCTCTTACTTTAAAACCCGCTGAAGGCGTAGTCGCAACAAACCTTATATCAATCATCCCCATAAAACCTACTAATTCTACTGGAAAGATACAATTTGATATTGACATGAAAATTTTACAAGAAAATATTTGGAATGAATATAATTATTATAATTGTCGATATGCATATTGTCTTAACAGATTGTTAACTGAAATAAGTGCATCTACTGCTAGTAGTAGAAATACAGATAATATAACAAAGTATTTAACCCCAACAGTCAAATTCAATACTAATATCAACGATTTACTACAAATAATAGATAAAATAAATACATATATGATGAAAGAATATCAGAGTAATGAAAATCTACTAACTGATGAATCATTAGTTAGTGGTGATCCTTCCATTGAAAAACTTATAGCAAAATTCCAACAGCAGCGAGGTATATTATCAGGTGAAAATGCTACAACAAAATTGCGTAAAGAGATGGTAAAATATACGGAAGAAAAAGCAAGGTATACGGATAATTTATTAAAAATGTACAGTGTGTTAAATATTGTAGCATTGGGTCTACTTGTATATGTATACAAATCGGCTGGATAAAAACGAAATAATAATTAGGATGACATTATCACCACAACAAAAAGAAGATATAAATGCCCAAGTAGCACTAGCAGCAAAAATAAATGATTTAACCCCTACACAGAGAGCACAATTCTTACAAATACAACAAACCTCTATATACGATGAGACAACAAAGCAAAAGAATCAAGTCTATGACCAAACCTACGGTGAATTAAAAAATGCTTTTGCTGCAGTGGATTCCACTATAATGCATGGAATAAGAAATGAACAATTAAACGAATCCGTCAATGATTCCCTCAAAAATGTAGAAAATGCTACTAATAATATTCAAAGTGATAAAAACCTCGCCAAACGTAAATATGAAATGAATGAATGGACGGTTAATAACAAACGGGATACATTATTCGTTTTTTCAATGTTATTTATAATGCTATCTGGTTTGTTATTAACTACGGGTTTGTGGAAATTACGCATAATAAGTACATCATTTTGGGCATTATTAAGTGTTCCGATGATAATTATATTCCTTTTAACATTACTGTATCGTTCGCAATATACAAACGCAAATAGAAATAAGCGATATTGGAATAAAAATAACTTTAATTTGAAAAATGATAAGATGACCATACAAATGCCTACATGTGATAGTATTTCTGCCGCATTATAAAAAAACGAAATAGTAAAAAGGATGGATATTATTTCATTGAGAGCCCAGATAATGGATTCTTTGTTACTGGGTGAGCAGTTATCTACAACAACAGGCAATACATCACTAGACAGTGTAACAAATAAAATAAAAGCAGATAAAGAAAAACTAACAAGTAAAAAAGAAAAATTAGAAGCAGATATTAAAAGAAAAGAAAATAGAATTAATCGTTCGAATCGAGATTTCTCAGACGTAAAAGATACATTGCCAGAAACCCCTCAAAAACAAATTCTACATTTTATCGAAGATTACACTCTCGCATTTTTAAGCATGTCCTATTTGTTTATGATATTGGCAATAATTTACGTATATTCTGTAAAACCATTCGAAGGAGGGTTTACCTTGAGCGCTTTTATACAAAGTATTTTTGGAAGTATAGTTCTAACAATAATTATGTATATTTTGTTATATTATTTCAGTTAAATAGTCTTATCATATTCTTCTATATCAACATCATCTTCAAAGAGTCGTATCTGTTTGAATGTTTTTTTGTCAGAAGGTTCGCCACATTTATCGCATAAACGTTTATAGAGTTCAACTTGTGACAATTTTTTACCAACCCCTCCACCAATAGATTCATACCAATTTTTATAGATTCTAAATATATCTTTAATGTTTGCCTGATACCCCCCTCGTTTTATTTCACGAATACGAGCATTCATAAATTTAGCCACAGAGTCAAATGATTCCTGATATTTATTAGACTCCTGGGTTACAACAGAAGGAACCAGTCCAAGTCCATTAGGTAAATATTCCGTTTTATATATGTAGACCAATCGTGACATAAATAGAGTCCGCCATTCTTTGAGTTTTACATCCAATTTGTTATCACGAGGATAAATGTGATTATCTGGATCCGAATCTTCCACATTGGTATCAACGAACTTGGATTCAAAAGGGACCGCTCGAACACGTCGCCACGTACCTCTATCCATTGTATTAATAGCAGGAAAAGAGTTACATAACATAAATATTTTCCCAGTAATTTTAAATTTAGTCTGGTCTTCAAAGAGACCACGTGCTTCCACATCATCTTCACCCGTAAATTGCTTCATACGAGATGTATTTAGCGGTTCTCTATCATCGGGTTCTGCCATATAAATGAATCGTTTATTGCGAATAGCCATTATATCAGGATTGGCCGCACCTGATTCAGGCCGTTTACGAGTCAAAGCAGTAGATTGTAGGGAAGACGCGTAATCGCCAAGCGCCATAGACATTAAATCAACAAGTTTCGATTTACCGTTTCCTCCCACACCAATCCAGGTTTCATAGGTTTGTTCTTTATTGGCACCTTCCAAACAGGATGCTAATTTACGCCACATGTATTTGCGTAATTCTTCTCGAGGAAACACTTTCGCCATGAAGTCATCAATCTGTGTGTGAATCTCAATTTGTGTAGGACATATCGGATTATATTCTATATAGTCAATGGGTTCGCAATTTTTAGTGACATAACGTCCTGCCATGAATGTTACAAAATCAGTCGGCTCTGCTTTTCGAAATTGGACAAAATATTCCTTTTTGTCGTTAATCGCATGGAGATCAAGTATTCCATTTTTGAAACAAAGCAAGTATTCGTTCGCATTTAATTTATTAGTGAATTCCTCTTCATAAAAGAGACCAATACAATCTTTCATGACAGAATCTTTGAAGCCAGATTGATAAAGGGATTTTTCGACATTGAATAATTGTTGGATGCGTTCTTTTTCCCAAGATACTTTTTGTTGGTCGTCAATTCCCATAATCCGTTCGCGGATTTTAGAGCGCGTATCTGCGATGACTTGTGCGACATCTCCTGTCAATTTATTACGTAATTCAATCCCTTGGGGCAGTTTTTTCCAACAAATCCCAGTAAAATGAAACCAATCTACTCGTTTTGAATCAACGGATGCACAATAATTATTCTCATACATACGTTTCATGAGACGAGCAACATGTGTATGAGTGGGATCTACTTCTCTTTCTACAAAATTCGTAAAACTATTTTTCATGATTTTGTGATACATTTTGGGATTATCTTGTTTGGCCCACATATGAAGGGAACGACTTGTAAAACTTTTTTCACGAGAATGACCCCATCCACGTTTCCAGTCACGAAGAAGCGCATTTACATTATTCGTCCCCGCTTTTCCAGACTTATTACTAAAATCCATCCAAACATGAAACATTTCATCAGAGGAGTCAATGCTATTAAGACACCAGCCAACTTCAATCCATGTTTGATAGGAATCAGCACGACTGGAGGACAAGCATTCGGTTGCTAACCGCTTAATAGTATCAATCTTGTCTTTTTCCAGTTGTTCATATACATTATTAGAACTCATTACAATATCGACGGGTTCGTGAACAACACGTTTTACTTCCATTTTCGAATCCATTTTTTCTCTCCATTCTCCTATATTTTCGGCACGCAATTCATAGCGATCATTAGGAAGATTGTAGCGGATAGACAACATTTCCAATAATTGTCTAGAGTCATATTGAGTTGTATCTTCGTGGAATGAATGTAACGGTGTATATGTATAAATAGATACCAATTTATAAGCGGTAATATCGGGTTTAGATTCGCCATAGAAGAACCATCCATTTTTTTTAACAATTGCTTCATCAAAGATATCTTTTTCGGTATTTATATATCCAGTATCTCTAAAGGCATTTGTTATGTTAGCATTTTCAATGGAACGATGTCTCAAAATCTGCTGATGTTCGGAATGTAAAACCAAATCAGGACATTGAATATGAACACCGTCTTTAACGGATCGATTAAGCGTGGATTTTTTATCTTCATAGGGTCCAGGACGCAAAGTGATAAAGAAACGCAAAGGTTTCTCAATCTTGTAGAAATGTGTAATGTTTTCAACGTAAGCCTCAATGAATTTATGAATATGTGTAATATCAAAACTCCTGTCAAGATTATTATCAGAAGGATATTTAAAATCCAGATCGATAAGAATGGGAGTTAACAGGTCATTTCGTCGTTGCTCGACGAGATTGAGAGGTCTCTTTTTTTGTTCAAACAAGTATTCATGTAATTTATCAAGGAATTCAGGATAATCTTCATCTTTTACGGTAAATTTACCACGCATGGATCCCATACCCGTAAAGGATACATCATTCTTTTCAGTAGTACGACGTGAGTCTAGAAAGACTCCGAAGGAAGTTTCAAGGAAATTATCAATAGGCATTGTACGATTCATTTCCTTTTTTTAAAACGTGTCAAATTTTATTTATTAGAAATATCTCAAAAAACAGCAAAAAAAATTTGATGTTAAAAAAAAATAAACAAATAAAAAAATGAAATTTCCTATTACTCGTTTTAGTCTTCAAGTATTTGATTATGAAAAGGATCAAGAAGAAGAAAAACAGGAAGCAGTCGATAAAATACTGAAAGAGATAATGAATGATCTTTGTAAATTATTCAAAAAAACGATTCGATCGAATAGGAGAGAACAGAAATTTGTATGGAATCATCTTCATATTGTTAGACAAATTTTCATTCCAGGATTTCCTACTCCATCTATTGATGAATATGTACCACAATTTATAGAGAAATTAAAAGACACTTTTATTGGATGTGACATCATTATGGACCCGATGAAAACATATATCATAATTAAATGGGAATAAAATGAAATAAAAATTTGAATTTAAAAAAATATTTTTTTAAAAGATAAAATGAAAGATAGCGATTTCTGCCCAATGTGTAAATATTACTTATATCTTAACCATGCTGGTCCAAGAGCAATACTTCCTGTACAAATTGGTCCTGTACCACGTAATCCTCTTGAACTAGAGGGTCGTCTTGCATCAGATGGTGAGACACTCCGACATATTTGTCGTAATTGCGGGTATCAAAAAGAAGACACGACTGGAGGTTTAATATTAGAGATCGACCTAAAGGAGAAAATATCAGAAGGTCATAAAATTCTAATGAATGAATTTACAAAACAGGATCCGACCCTTCCACACGTTAATACAATTAAATGTCCTAATACCGTATGTGAATCTAATTCAGGAAAAGAAAAAGATGTTATTTACCTGAAATATGATACGATTAATATGAAGTTTCTTTACATATGTAATGTATGTGACGCACAATGGCGATCTAAAAATTAATTTATCTACCTGTCCACACTCTCATAACTGGATAATTACTATAATCATTTGTTAAATAATCAAAAAAATTAGTACCCCATCTAATATATCTATGTATATCTCCAAAGTATATAGTCGCTTCAGCAGTAAGAGCAGTCGCTTCAGCAGTCGCATCAGCAGTCGCAACAACAACAACCCCAAAAAGTCGTTCTAACGCACATCTTTCATCTCTATTTTTTATATGATCTACTAATCCTAAAATATTATATTTTTCGTTCATTTTATCCAGAAAATCCCATTTTATAACCGACATTACTCCAAAACAACCAAGCCACGCCGATGGCTTATTATATAATTCTACAATTTCATCATTATTTGTTATATGTGTACATAATTTATAAAATGAATCGGCAACGCTATAATCCCATATATGTTCAAAAGTCCATAAAAACGTAGCATTTTCAGTACAGAAATCTATTTTTCGTTGTATAAATACACTATCATGTATAATAACAGCAGTATCAAATGGTTTTAATTTATGAAAATAATAGTAAGGAAGTATTTCTCCAGCACCTTTATGTTCCTTATCGTATATAACAGTACAATTAGTTAGAACGATATTTTCATTTAAAAAAGTAGAAGAATCATCAATTATAACAATCGGATTATCATAGAATTTACGAATAGATGTATAACATTCTTTCCAGTAATAATCGGTTTTTTTACTATTCGCGTGACGAATTATTACAAATCCAAGCATTAATATAAAACTACCATCCGCTTTTTAAACCCTTTCATATTTTTTAACAACATCAAAAATAATCTGTTTTGCTTCTGATAATCCATTTGGAATCTCAAAATCTTCTGAGCCATCTGGTCCAGGATTCCATTTAACACAGAATTGTTCTAGGATTTCTTTTTCTATCAAACTTACGTCATTGACGTGACATTGTAAAATCAAATAAATCTCAGAGCCTTTTGTATATTTATGAAGCCGTGTGATACGAGTATCAGGACATTGTGATGTACGACCCACTTTATATATGTGTCTATTAAGCGATTTAAATTCTCTCGTTCTAACTAAATAAATATATCCGTGTTTTTCATCCGTATTATACGTCATACCTTTCATTACACGCCGTCTTTGACCTTGTTGTACTGCGACAGTTACCTGTTTTGTATCTGAATCGGACATATTTATTAAACATGAAATCAATTTAAAACCCAAGCGCGTTTTTATAGAAAATGAAGACAGTCTATTTTCTTATTCAGGGTCAGTTTGGAAACAATCTTTTTCAATATTTTGCGGCAGAGATTATTAAAAAAATGTATGGGTATGATGAAGTAAAACCAACATTTCATATTAATCTAGAGTTTAATACAATAATCGAAGATGACAAATTCAAGTTGATTATAAATGAATATATGGAGGATAGAAGATATGAATTAAATACAACTAAAGACATTTTAATGATGGGTTTTTTTCAAAGATCTGAGATATTTTTATTCGAACGTGAATTTATTCGCAGTCTTTTCAATGAAGATAATATGAATAATATTAGTAACCGTGTTAAAATCGGAAATATTGTAAAATATAAAACAAATCATACCATTGAACCACAAGAAAATGATTTAGTATTACATATTCGATTGGGTGATTTTTGGGATGGAACACAATCGCAAATATATAATCCACAAGATCTAAAAAATATTATTAAAACAATCACATATGATAAATTATATATTGTGTACAAGTCAGATAAATTGGAAAAGGAATATCTAAGTGAATTTGCGGAACTAAATCCAATAATGATGTCGGGTTCATTAGGAGACGATTTTGATTTTATGTTAAAAGCAAAAAAACTCATCACGTCTGCTTCGACAATGTCGTGGATGGCAGCATTTTTAGGGAACGCAGAAACACATATTCCATATAATACATTTTATGGGGGGTATCAAAGTAATAACCAAAGTTTAGCAATTTGTAGTGATAAATCTAAGGTGTATACTATTTCTTATTGGTTTCCTGAAAGTACAAGACCCGAAAGTACAAGACCCGAAAGTACAAGACCCGAAAGTACTAGTCCTGAAAGCGTATAGCCGTATTTCCTATTGCTTTTATTAAATCTTTAAAGGCAGGGGACGATTTGTATTTATCTGGTTCTGCGAGCATGTACGCTGTCATTTCACGAGGATGTTCTAATGCGGAATCATTTAAATCTTTAAAATAAAGAGACAACTCTTCAGGAACAGTGCGAGTGTGAAATCCATTTATATTATAAAACCATATTTCCACATTATTTACAGACGGGTTTCTAATATCTTTAAAGATAGGAACAGGAACCCATTTTTTTTTAAATATCCATAAGGGGGAATCAATTGTGTCAGGATTATATCTGCGATTATTTTCCAATTTATCTGGTAATTTTCCAGCCCATAGAGTCCAGCCTAATCTGTGAAAAACATTTGACCAATATGGTTTAAAGTTTCTCTGGTGAACATGCCACAATTCATGTATTAAAGTAGAAACAGAATACAAAAGAGACAAATCTGGATAGCATATTATATTTCCAGGACGAGTATGAGGCATACCTCCATCCGCAGTGGGCATTAACTGTATTATATTTATTTCATTTAATTCTGATAATTTCATCGGTAATTTTGGAATAACCGTTTCAATAAAAGAGGTAGCCTTTTTCAATTCATTGGATGAAATTGTGTTTGGAGAATATGTTAAATTACGTCTAGATATTGAATTTGACATGTCATCATGACACTCTTCTAAATAGAAATCCACGCTTTCAGCCCGATTCAGCATATATTGTGCGTCTGATTTGTTGTCAATT
>Ga0114962_10004360_pt1 | contig 11270 bp, 10 predicted proteins | sample C_130820_MF_Meta_FD_87017 | JGI IMG/M metagenome (GOLD analysis project Ga0114962, IMG submission 87017) | Freshwater microbial communities from Lake Croche, Canada to study carbon cycling - C_130820_MF_MetaG | ecosystem: Environmental > Aquatic > Freshwater > Lake | place: Lake Croche, Canada... | reverse complement strand
CATGAAAGCTTCATCGAACTTCAAACGATGCACAGCTTCATTAACTTCATCCAGTGTTTCGGGTCGATGGATTGCCCGCAGCGCTTGCGCAAAAGCCATCACCCCCTGGGCTTTCACCACCTCCGCTGGCAGCGGATCGACTGCATCATCGAGGTGAGGCAGCACGAGATCGACACACGACGACACACGCCATGATGAGAGGGCAGAACTCGCTGGGTACACCGGAATCACCGCGCCAGCGAATGCTGCAATCTCCTCCGCGTCGAGACTGTCGCCCATCGGGGCAAGGATGTAGGTGGGATGGGACAGCTGCCGTGTGCCACGGAAGTCAGTGACCTTGCCGGCGAACAACCCCTGCCGACCAGCAACCAACTGGCGCTGTTGCCAGCTTTGACCGAAGAACGTCAAAGATAAACGTCCACGGCCATCGGTTACCACGACCTCGAGCATGCTGCTGCGGCGATTACGAAGCGGGCGCTCCTTCACCACCGCGATCTCGGCGAAGACAGTTACTTCGTCATCGAGTTGCAGTGAGGAGAGGTCTGTCATCTCGCCGCGTTTCACATAGCGCCGCGGATAGTGGCGCAGAAGATCCTCAACTGTTCGTAGACCCATCTTGGCGAGCGCATTGGCGGTCTTAGCGCCGAGAGCATCCTGCAGACGCACAGCGCGCAGTGGCGATGGCGACGCGAGGTCGGGTCTAGTCGGCAGTTTCTTGGAATCGCTTGCGGACATTGGAGCCACTGGCACTCACTCGAGTCCGATAACAGCACGTGCGCCGGGCGTCGGGCAAACAGCGAGGTCGACCGTTAGCCCTGTGGCTGCGACCACCAAGGCGACGGCCTTGCTGCCGACATCTATGGCACTTGGATTCACCACCAGCGTCGCAATCTCATGATGTGGTGCACGGATCGCATTGACTGCTGCGAGCACCGCCGATTCGAAATCAGGTGCGGACTGCACAAGATTGGCTGCACCAGTTGCGATGTACGCATCGCCATCTGCCACAACTGCTGCCGTGGTGACGTGGGAGACAGCTGCTGCAATCTGATTAACAGCATCATCGAAATCCATGGCTCCATCCCAGACGCTTGCTGCCGCAATCACATGCGCCGCACTCGGACAGATCACCTGTGCGATGCGATGGGTGCTCTCCTGCATCTGAAGGATTCGCGGGACGCACAAGATCACGTCGTCACTCGCCGCGGCCACTGCCATGACTACTTCGGCATCGGCCATTCCAGCGACCAACACACCAGAGCCCGCTAAGTCGTCGGCAAGCGGGCATTGTGGGAGAGCAACGACTAAGGCTGTGCGCTCGGAGGCGCCGTTATGGGCGAAACCGGTGCGCAAGTACGTCACCCGTAATGATTCCAAGGTGCCAGCAGCCCGGCCGATATCCACCGCAGCGGAAGGATCATCAACGTGGACGTGGACATTCCACAAGTCATCCCCGCCTACAACGGCCAAACTGTCACCAAGACTCACAAGTTGGGCCCTTACATCTGCAATCGCCGGCGCCTCGGCATGCAACACATACATGACTTCGTATGCCGGCCCGTTGTAAGTGGCGGCAATCGAATCGATCTCGCAGCTGCGCGTCAGCACTGGCGCTTGCCAGACAGGGCGCGGGATACCTGTGAGCACTTCTGCAAGGGAGTCGAGCACCACAACAATCATCCGGCCGCCGGCATCCACCACACCGGCAGCTGCGAGCACCGCTAGATGGTTCGGGGTATCTTCCAGTGATCGGCGTGCGGCATCGGCGGCAGCAACGGACACAAGTGCGACATCGCCGGAGGACACGGCTTCACTTGCTGCGTGAGCGGCTTCGGTCATGACACTCAACATGGTGCCGTCGCGGGGGTCGGCAACCGCCTCCCGACCAGCGACTGCTGCCGATTCGAGCACTCTCGCCAATGCGACGGCAGTGAAGGGTCGCTCGGGATCAATGGCGGCTTCAGAGACACCGCGCAGCATCTGACTGAGGATTACTCCCGAATTGCCGCGGGCACCGAGTGCGGCCGCTCGTCCCATAGATCTGGCAACGGTCAGGGCATCAGCATCGGCGGGCAGCTCGGCCACAGCCCTGATGGCTGCTTGAAAGGTGGCATTGCTGTTGGTACCGGTGTCGGCATCTGGGACCGGGAACACGTTGAGGTCGTTGATTTGGTCGACATTCTCGGTCAACGCCCGACCAGCCACTTCGATCCACGCGCGCAGAATGCTGCCGCTCGCATGGGTCGCCCGCGCACCCGAGGGCGATGGCGAGGGCAGTGAGGCGGTCATACCAGCCCAATGTAGCCGCGCCTAGCGCGCGCGTTACGCTATGTCATCGCTAACCGACATGAGTCGGCTGCGGGCTACGCCCGGGCTGATTCGAGCTGGAAAGCAACGTACCGATTCCAACCGAAGTTTCGATCAAGGAGTTTCCCGTGGCTGCGCACTGTGACGTTTGTGGCAAGGGCCCCGGCTTCGGCCACTCGATTTCCCACTCGCACGTCCGCACCAAGCGCATGTGGATGCCCAACATCCAGCGTGTGCGCGCGATCGTCGAGGGCACGCCCAAGCGCGTGAACGTCTGCACTTCGTGCATGAAGGCTGGCAAGGTCACCCGCGCCTGACGCGTGCTCGACCTGTCGCCTCATCGATTTCCTGCACCACTCATCCCGCCTTGTTATCAAGACGGGCATGTCACATGCCTGCCCGCCACCCATGGCGCAGCGGACCGACTCCACCACCGAGTGAGTACGAATGCTCAATGGCGCCTGTGACATAAGCCTTCGCCGCAGTCACCGCTGCCGGCACGAGTTCACCTGCAGCCAGATGAGCAGCGATAGCACTTGCCAATGTGCAGCCCGTGCCGTGCGTATTCGAAACATGAATGCGCTTTTGTGCAAGCCTCAAGGTTGTCGCGCCATCGGTTAACACATCCGTGGCATCGCCATCGAGATGACCACCTTTCACCAATGCCCACCCGGCCCCCATATCCACGAGTTGCATAGCGGCGGCGGCTTGCTGCTTCTCATTCTCAACCGGCTGGCCTAGGAGCAGGGCCGCCTCTGGCAGGTTCGGGGTCACGACAGTGGCAAGGGGTAAGAGGAGGTCTCGCAAAGCCGCAAGTGCGTCGGCATCCAACAGTGAGTCGCCATGTTTACTTGAGCACACTGGGTCCAGGATGACGGGAATGTCATCCGCGTACGGCTCAATCAGCGCAGCCACAGTGCGTGTGAGTTCTGCGGTTCCGAGCATTCCAATCTTGATTGCAGCGGCACCGATGTCGTCCATGACCGAGCGAAATTGAGCGATGACAGCTTGCACTGTTGATGGCCAGACACCCTGCACACCCAGGGAGTTTTGCGCAGTGATGGCAGTGATCACCGTCGTTGCGTGCGCCCCATTGGCCATGCAAGCCTTGATATCCGCCTGGATTCCTGCGCCGCCCCCAGAATCCGAACCAGCGATTACCAGCACGACCGGCGGCACAGGTTCGGCGTCGAGAATCATGTTCTCAGCCTAGAAGTGGGACAGTGTGGTTGGTGAAGTGCTCGTATCCAGCTGCGTGGTTCCAGACTTGTGAATCCAGTGTCACTTCACCTCTGCCATTGCTGACTTCTCCCACAACGTGCCAACCGACGGGCACCTGGTGGGGTGCGAACGTTGCGATGAAGGCGTGATCTTCTCCCCCGGTCAGCACCCATGTCCACGGATCCACGCGACAATCGTCTGCAGCATCTCTGACACAAGCGGCCATCGGGACGCTGGCCTTGTGAATATTGATATCCACCGCCGAAGCGACGGCAATGTGTCGCAGATCTGCGATGAGCCCATCGCTGGTGTCAATCATTGAACTCGCAGCCGCTGCTGCTGCTCGGGCGGATGCGTAATTCGGTTGCGGCAGTTGCTGCACGGAAACACACGCCTCACCTTCAACGCGCCCGCGCATCAGCAGGGCTAAGCCCGCGGCAGCGCATCCGAGCTGGCCGAGCACTGCAACAACATCTCCACTTCGAGCACCGCTGCGGATCACCGGTGCGACTCCGGCAGTGTCGCCCAGGGCGGTGCCCACCAAAACAATCGTCGGACCTGATGTGGTGTCTCCTCCGACGAACGCGGAGCCCGCTCTCTCGCACTCGGCGTTAACTCCAGAGACGAGCTCCTGCACCCAGTCTGATTCGAGATCTGCGGGAACGGTCAATGACAGCGTGAATCCCACAGGCGTGGCACCCATCGCGGCGATATCCGCAAAATTGCGCGCCACAATCTTGCCGCCGATCTGAGACGGTGATGACCACTGTCGCCTGAAGTGGACTCCCTCCACCATCGCATCTGTGCACGTCACCGCATCGCCACTGATCTTCGCCACAGCAGCGTCGTCCCCGATGCCCACGACCACAGAATCTGTGGTGGCCATGCGCTGACTGATCCGACGGATGAGCGCGTGCTCACCCAGATCGCCAACTCGCTCGTTGATCGCCCCCACCTCCCTCGCATCGAATATGGGCAAGCATCCTGCATCTCGGTCAGGGCTACGATCTGCCCGTGCTTACTGCAGTCCGTCCACCCCAACAGCATTCGCGCCCCACAGTACGCGCACCTCGCGTGTCAGCTGCGTTACTCATGATGGCAGCGCTAGCGGGGTGTTCGCATGCGATTTCCGTGAATGTTCCGGTACCAAGCCTTGGTGACGCAACATCCGACACGGCAGTAAAGGATCGATGCAGTGCAGTGACGGCGACTCTGCCGCAGACACTCGGCAAGGCTTCCAAGGTGAACGCATCCCCGGCATCTGCATTGACAGCAGCCTGGGCAGATGGAGACAAGGCGGTGACCCTCACCTGCGGACTGCCAGTGGCCCACACACCAACGGAATCTCTCATCACAGTCGACGGTGTCGCCTGGCGAGTGCAGAAGCACACAGACGGCACCCAATTCACTGCAGTCGATCGCGTGGTCGCAGTAACGCTCACAGTGCCCACCGCAGCGATGCCCGCAGCGGCGTACTTAAGCGGACTTGCACTGCCGATCGCTGTTGCAGCGCCAGCTAGATAACGCTGGCACGACCTAGTTGCAGCAAGTCTGGTGGGCGCCATGTCCCGTTAACTGGCGACAGTTACCGGTGCAGTTACCGGTGCAGCCACCGCTGCAATCAGCGCAGACCAGTGCCGCGGCGCAGCGCATCGCGGACGAGGTGATCGACCAAAGTCGGGTAGTCCATGCCAGTGGCAGCCCACATACGTGGGAACATCGAGATGGAAGTAAATCCAGGCATTGTGTTCACCTCGTTGACGTGAATGCTGCCGGCAGAATCGATGAACACATCGATCCGGGCAAGCCCCTCACACCCGAGCACCTCAAAGACGCTGCATGCCAAAGCGCGCACAGCATGGGACTGCTCAGCCGATAACTCAGCCGGCACAATCAGGTCCACGCTGTCATCGAGGTACTTCGCCTCGAAGTCATAAAACTCATGCCCGCTGCGGACGACGATCTCTGCCGGCACACTCGCCGATGTATTGCCAAACGCATCAGTGATGACACCGACTTCGATTTCGCGGGCACCCTCAACTGCGCTTTCCACTAACGCCCGCGGATCGTGAGTGAAGGCCTCGTCGATTGCCCTCATCAACTCATCGCGGTCGTGGGCTTTGCTCACGCCGATGCTTGAACCTGCTCGGGCAGGCTTGACGAATAAGGGATAACCGAGGCTCTCGCAGCCGGCAATGAGGCTGTCGGTCGATTGAGCCCACGAACGACGGTTCAGATCCACCCACGAAACGACGCCGATTCCCTCCGCTTTGAGTAATCGCTTGCATTGGGACTTGTCCATAGCGGCAGCGGAAGCGAACACCCCCGAGCCCACATAAGGAACACCGGCGAGTTCGAGCAGACCTTGGATGGTGCCGTCCTCCCCCCAGGGTCCGTGCAGCACAGGGAAGACCACATCAACATCGGACAGGGATGTCGACGTCGCAGCGACCGATTCATCCCCTGCGGTCGGGCTCACCGCCTCCGCGCTGCGCGTCACTTGCGGCAGTTGACCATCGTGAATCTGTAGGAGCTGCGGATCACTTGATTGAACACTCCATTGCCCCTGTTGATCAATACCAATAGGGACGACGTGGTAGCCGCCTTCGTGCAATGCCCTGATGATGCTGCCCGCTGACACGCACGAAATCGAGTGCTCACTGGAGCGGCCACCGAACACAACCGCCACTCGGATACTGCCAGCCGGGCGGTTAGAGACGGAGTCGAGCAGCGATGACTGTGCTGACTGTGGCTCGGGGGCGCTGGACACAGGTCGAGACTATTGGCAAACAGTGGAGTAACTGGGCACGCGCACGGCACTTTTGCCGCGTCTAGTGCACTCATCCTCTAGCATCGCGAACATGAGCGACCAAAGCGACGACCGCCACGCAGTGCCAGGGATTGCCCATGGCCGGCGGCTCCACCCGGCCAGCATCGCTGCTAGCGCTGGCCGACCCACCGATCCAGGCGCCCCGATGAACACACCACTGGTCGCCACATCCACTTACATCGCTGGCGGATCGATTGGTTATGCCAGGGAGGGCAATCCAACGTGGTTAGCCCTGGAGGTGGCCCTTGGAGCGATGGAGTCGGGTCACAGCGTCGTGTTCTCAAGCGGTTTGGCCGCAATAAATGCGGTGTTGGACACCGTGCCTGCTGCCGCGACGATCATCGCCCCCGATCATCCCTACTCCGGCACGGCTGCGCGATTACACGAACTTGAGCAGGACGACCGACTGCAAGTACGGCGCGTAAACATGCACGACACTGCTGGCGTCATCGAGGCGATGGATGGCGCTGTGTTGGTGTGGCTCGAATCGCCGACGAATCCATTGATGGAGATAGCAGATCTGCGCACCATCATTGACGCCGCGCGCTCAGCTCACATACCTGTGGCAGTCGACAACACTTTTGCGACCAGCCTGGGCCAGCAGCCGCTTGAGCTCGGCGCGGATTACTCAATTCAGAGCGCCACGAAGTACATCGGCGGCCACTCAGACTTGCTGCTCGGGGTGGTCACCACCCGGGACCGGGGACTGGCGGAGAAGTTGCAGCAGAGACGAACCCTGCTTGGGTCAACCCCAGGCAGTTTAGAAACTTGGCTTGCGCTGCGCGGACTGCGCACTTTGCCACTGCGCTTCGAGCGGGCGTGTAGCAACGCACTGGATCTCGCATCACGTCTGCAATCAGACCCACGCATCAGCTACGTGCTCTACCCGGGCTTGCCTTCGCATCCGCATCACCACATCGCTCAAGAGCACATGCGCGCCTTTGGCGGCGTTGTGTCGTTCGTCATCAAGGGTGACGCGCAGCAGGCGGAACTTGTTTGCGACTCCACATCCCTCATAGTGCACGCGACTTCACTTGGTGGAATCGAGAGCACGATTGAGCGTCGTGGACGTTGGGCAGCTGAGCATGCAGATGTGCCACCCGAGTTGATTCGCTTAAGCGTCGGCATCGAACACGTCGACGACATTTGGCTGGATTTAGATGTGGCGCTAACAATTGCGCTCGGTCGCGCCTAACTTATTTTGCGTCAGTCACGAGGAACGACTCAACACGAATTAGTGTGCACACGCTCAGCTATGCGAAAGTGGCGGCTCGGCAACAATCGCGGTGTTGTCAGCAGTTGGTGGGCTGATGCGATCAGTTCTCAGACTTCACTTCTCGGCCCATGAAGCGCTGCAGCATCGTACTCGGCGCCAACTCGTGGTAAAGCACTTCCACCATCTGCTCAGTGATGGGCATCTCGACATTGTGCGCATGTGCCAATTCCAGTAACGCGCGAGACGTGGGCACTCCTTCACAGACTCCCTTGGCTAGGGATGTTGCCTCATCGACGCTTCGACCCTGTCCAAGGTGTACACCGAAAGTACGGTTTCGAGACAGGGGAGATCCGCATGTGGCGACAAGATCTCCCATCCCTGCCAAACCGGAGAAGGTCACAGGGTTCGCACCTAACGCGACTCCAAGCCGGGCAATTTCGGCAAGGCCGCGAGTGATGAGCGCAGCTTGTGCATTCTCGCCGAAACCAAGTCCGATGGCGATTCCGGCAGCAAGCGCAACCACGTTCTTAGCCGCACCAACAATCTCTGTTCCGAGCACATCTGTGCTGGTGTAAGGACGGAAGCGCGCAGTTGTGCAGCAACGCTGCACAAACTCGGCGACGTGCTCGTCGTATGCCGCGACAGTGGTCGCCGCCGGCTCACTATGCGCGATCTCATCTGCCAGGTTCGGCCCAGACAACACTGCGAGGCGCTCGAAGGGAACACCAGCGACCTCATGCACGACCTGGGTGATACGTAGGCCGGTGCTGAGTTCAATGCCCTTCATCAGCGAGAGGACGATTGCTGTGGCTGGAATCTGCGAACCCCATTCGCCGAGATTGGCGCGCAACGACTGAGCTGGGATGGCGAGCACTACGAGTTCAGCTGCTGCCAGCGCTTGGCGCGCATCTGCTGTCGCCATCACTGATGCAGGCAAGGTCAGCCCGGGTTGGTAGGCGTGGTTGGTGTGGGATTCATTCACCTCGTCCACGATCGACTGCGAGCGAGCCCAGATGACAACGTCATTGCCAGCATCGGCGAAAACCGATGCGAGCGTGCTACCCCAGGAACCAGCGCCCATCACTGCGATCGTCGTCATGACTGCGCAGACTCCCCGAGATCGGTGCTTGAGTCGTTATCGCTGCGCTTCGCACCAGCGGCTGCACTTCCACCTGCATCCGCACCCGTGGACCCAGCGGCGGGCGGCGTCTCGCCGCGCAATTCCCCAACCAATCCACAGATTTGAGCATGCATCTCGTTTGTAGCCACGCGCAATGCGGCGGTGTCTGCTTGTTTACCTGCGTAACCAGACAGATCCATCAGTTCACCGATGGCGAAGCTGATCACCGGACGGCGACCAAGCTTCGGCGGCATCGCCCCGGCTGATCCCCATATCGCGGCAGGGATCAATGGCGCACCTGTAGTCAGCGCTAATCGAACTGCACCGGTCTTCATCGGCATCGGCCATAAGTCCTCACGCTTGGTGGTTGTGCCCTCGGGAAAAATAATCACACACCGCCCAGCTGAAAGTGCATCAGCAGCATCCTTCAATGACTGGGCTGCCTGGCTGCTGCGCCGATCCACGGGGATCTGTCCGATCGACCGAAGTACAGCGCCCAGCGGCCACTTGGCGAAGAGTTCCGCCTTGGCCATAAAACGCGGGTACCAACCTCGTTCGTACACAAAGGCGGCGACGATTGGTGGGTCCGCGATGGAGAGATGATTCATTGCCAGAATGAAGCCGCCATTGGTGGGGAGCTGGGCATCCTTTGGGTGGCGGCGGCGGCCGAGCACATTCGCCATCACCATGACGATATTCGCCACGATCCGCATCGTCACGGTTTGCGGTTCACGCAAGCTGACTCGTCCCATCACTCCTCCTTCATCGCTCACGATAGTGCCCTGATACGGCTTCGGGCTCAGACGATGACAACCGTCTGAGCCCGAAGCAGAGTGCTTGAGTGAAACTACTTCTTCTTTGCAGGCTTCTTGGCAACAGGCTTCTTGGCAACAGGCTTCTTGGCAACAGGCTTAGCAGCAACCTTCTTGGCAACCGGCTTCTTCGCTACCGGCTTCTTGGCAACTGGCTTAGCAGCAACCTTCTTCGCAGCAGGCTTCGTCGCAGCAGGCTTCGTCGCAGCAGGCTTGGCAGCGGCCTTCTTAGCAACTGGCTTAGCAGCGGCCTTCTTAGCAGCAACCTTCTTCTTACCGGACACGATGTCCTTGAAGTTAGCAGCGGCGCTGAACTTGGGGTAGTCCGTCGCCTTGATCTTCACTGGCGCGCCGGTCTGCGGGTTACGGCCAGTGCGAGCGTTGCGGTGACCCTTCGAGAAGTTACCGAAGCCTGCGATGGCGACCTTGTCACCCTTTGCGGTGGCGGTGATAACGGTGTCGATGATCGCCTCAACGGCTTCAGCGGCGGCCGACTTGCTGGTGTCGAGACGCGCAGCAACGGCCTCGATCAACTCTGCCTTGTTCACGGTATTCCCCTTATCGGAAGTGGTGATGAGATTGGGTGCGGCGTTCGGACATCACTTGTGGTTTCACACTCGCAGAGTGTTCAATCAGCCGTGAGAGCCAACTGCCGTTTCATGTATAAATCTATTGCGCCGTAAGGGTTTTGCTCGAAAGCGGGGTCGGTGTGTCGGCGCGAGTTAGACGACTTGTCGACCGACTGATAACAGTGTTCAGTGCCGCATCCGCCCTATGTGGGCCTGTCAGGGTGCGGTGGGTACGGTCCTGATGCTCATCGGTACACTTCACGTCATCGCAAGCTCCGGACCGATTGCGTGGACACGCATGATGTCGGTGAGCAGCGGTGGGGTATGGGGTAATTGGCAGCCCAACTGATTCTGGTTCAGTTAGTCTAGGTTCGAGTCCTGGTACCCCAGCGGTTGAACGTGCATGCGCTGGCGGGTCATTGGAATTAGCTCGTACGCACTATCGTTCACCTTCACAACAGATGAACATTTTTCGCTGTTGTAACTCACGGCCCCGTTGTGTAGCGGCCTAGCACGCCGCCCTCTCAAGGCGGTAGCGCGGGTTCGAATCCCGTCGGGGCTACTCGTGAGAAACGTGAGGCCGCCTGCGTCATGCAGGCGGCCTCACGTGTTTCCATAACACTGCTCTTTCTGGGCCGGTTCAGGCTTTCCTGCGACTCACCTGCATGCGCCGCATCGCCTAGGGCAGCTAAAGCGCGTCATGTCGCTGTGTCTCTCAACCCCGCGCGGCGGCGATGCGTGCAAGTGACACCTCTGGCCCGAGGAGCTCCAATGCCTCAAACAGCGGTGGCGACACTCGTCGGCCGGTGACAGCAACGCGCACAGCGGTAAACGCCACCTTCGGCTTCAATCCAAGATCTGTAATCAACGCTTGCCTTAGCGCGGCTTCGATTGCCTCCGCATTCCAGTCGCTCAAGGCGTTCAGGGATGCGTGCGCTCCCCCCAGCACCGACTGGGCCACATCACCTTCAACATGCACGCGGTCATCAGCCTGCACCTCGAAGCGGTCGCCGATGAAGAGGAAGGTGAGCATGTCGGCGCCTTGGGTGAGAACTTCCATACGCTCGGCGATTAACGGCACTGCGGACTCCAGCAATGCTGCTTGCGCATCGCTCACAACCTCGGGCAGCACACCTGCAGCTTGCATAAACGGAACCAAGCGACGAGAGAGTTGCGCGACGGAAAGTGTGCGGAT
>Ga0114962_10004358_pt1 | contig 11272 bp, 6 predicted proteins | sample C_130820_MF_Meta_FD_87017 | JGI IMG/M metagenome (GOLD analysis project Ga0114962, IMG submission 87017) | Freshwater microbial communities from Lake Croche, Canada to study carbon cycling - C_130820_MF_MetaG | ecosystem: Environmental > Aquatic > Freshwater > Lake | place: Lake Croche, Canada... | reverse complement strand
AATTCAGGAACCATATCAAATAATTCAGGATTGGTCATTTTTAAAGGCGGCTCTACTTATCAACACGCATTGACAGGAGGAGCAATTCCAACTGCCATCTGGAAGGATAATTCCACTTGTTTGGTAACAGGAATGACCTCTGGGGTGGCTACCAATTACGGACAATCCTTCTATAATTTAACATTTAATTGTGCATCTAACTCTGGTTTTTCAAATAACCTTAATGCAAACATGACCGTTAGAGGTAAGTTGTATTTCCAAAATACAGCAGGGACAGGCGCTACAATAGGATTATTTGGCCCTGGAGCATCAGGAAATTACACTGTAAATATAACTGGAGATGTGGAAGTTGCAGCAGGTCAATATGTGACTTTAAATAATCAAAATAGTCCGATTACAGGATTAACGATGAATATTGGAGGTAATTTAATTATTGGAAATGGAGCTTATTTTAGATTTAGTTTTAGAGGAAGTAATCCTGCAAACGTTCCTGTAAATGTAAATTTAAAAGGTAATTTGAATATTGGAAGTAGTATTTTATTTGATGGATCCGGAGGATCTAGTGGGAATGCTTCCATTGCAACTTTGACCTTTACTGGATTAAAATTGCATAAATTATTAGGTAACTCAATACCAAGTCCAGCTTATGCTATCAATTATGTGGTAAATAAATTAGATACATTGGATTTTGGGTCATTAAGTATTAATGGAATAGGAACGTTCACCTCCAATAATTTATCAGCCATTAAATTTAATGCTTCGACCAATGGATTAACCACCTCACTCCCGATTACTGGAACAAAAACTTTTAGTACTTTAACTTCTTTTATAGTTCAGGCAACAGGAACGGGTCAAGTAACTAATTTAGGACTAGGAGGAACTGGATATGCACCTGCATCTATTAAAAATTTAATATTATTAGGAAATGGAGTGACCAATACCATCAATTTAAATAATGATATTGTAGTTGATGACACCTTAAAAATCAAAGATTATTATGGATTTGGATTAAATGGGAAACAATTAAAATTAAATGGTACTTATTTAGATAGTAATGGAGCTTCATTAATTGGTTCAATTACTTCGTCCTTAGTTGTAAATGGTACTACAAGTAGTTTAGCGCTTCCTTCCAGCTTAAATACTTTAAATAATTTGACCATCAATAGATCAGGAGGAGTTATTTTAAATGGAGATTTGTCTGTTAATAGCGCTTTGACATTTACCAGTGGAATATTAAATACTAAGAATGCAAGTACTTTAAATACTATTACTTTAGGGAGTTCAGGGACTTTAACAGAAACAAGCACCTCCTATTTAATTGGAAAAATTAAAACGACCAGAAATTTAAACCCTAGTACTTTAGAGTCATTCGGTGGATTAGGCGTAGGAATTACTACAACAGGAAGTACAAACGCGGGTTCAACCGAGGTGATCAGAACGACAGGAAATAGCTGTGGAGCTGCTTCAGTTTGTTACTCTCAGTATGGGAAAAAATACAGCGGAATTCATTCCATTTGGAAAATAACACCTACTAATAATGGAAATTTGAATGCGACTTTAGCTTTCAGTTATAATGAAACTCATTTGAATGGGATATGGGAGTCTAATTTATCTATTTTTAGAAAAAGGGATAATGGAAATGGTAATTTTTATAGAAGACATACCTTGGCTTTGAATACCACTGCAAATACCATCAGCACTGCAAATAATGACAGTATGAGTGAATGGACATTAGGTGGTACTACAAATCCATCACCAGTAGAATGGTTGAATTTTACAGCTCAATTGATGAATCAAAATGCGGTATTATTAAATTGGTCAACCGCCACAGAAATTAACAATGATTATTTTGATGTTCAAAAAAGCACTGACGGAATCGATTGGGTAACAATTGCTAAAAAGGAGGCTTCATCATATCCAAATCAAGTGAATAACTATTCTTTAGTGGACAATCAAATTGATTTGACTTCTAAAATTATTTATTACAGAATCAAACAAGTTGATTATAATGGAGATTTTGAATACAGTACTATTGAAAAAGTGAATCTGAATAGTATAGCAATCAATGAGGTTAAAACTTGGTTTGATGGAAATAATATTAGAATTATTGGAGGCGCTAATAAATTAGAAAGTGTTCAGTTATTTGATTTATCAGGTAGATTAATATTAAATAATCAAATTTATAATAATAGATTAGACTATGATATATCTAACTATAAACAAGGTCTTTACCTAATTCAAATGTATTTTGAGGATGGTACTATAAAAACGTGTAAAGTGTTAAAATATTAAAATAATTAATTGTGTTAAAAAGCCCTACCCTAAAAGTAGGGCTTTTTTTATGTTAATCGGTTTTTGGTTACAAACTCAATATTCCTTTTTAGTCCTTCCAATTTAGTTCTTTTTATAGCGGATTGGGCGAAAGTTTCTTCAAATTGAGCGTCGGTTAGGTTTAAGAAATTCTTTGGATTTTGGTTGATTAATTCCTTAAATATATTGAATTCTGATTCTTGATGGGGAGTAGAAAATCGATTCCAAGGGCAGACATCTTGACAAATATCGCATCCGAAAATCCAGCCTTCCATTTTATTTTGAAATTCTTGCGGGATTTTGGATTTTAGTTCAATGGTTAGGTAGGAAATGCATTTACTTCCATTGACCACTTGAGGGGATACAATTGCATTGGTAGGGCAAGCGTCCATACATTTAGTGCAGCTTCCGCAGTAGTCTTTGACCGGATGGTCGTAATTATTAAATTCAAGGTCTGTAATTAGGTGTCCAATAAAAAAGAAGGACCCTTTTTGTTTGGAAATAAGGTTTCCGTTTTTACCAATCCATCCAAGACCTGACTTTTCAGCCCAAACTTTATCCATTACGGGAGCGGAATCAATAAATATACGACCTTCTATATTGCCGTATTGGGTTTTAATATCCGTAAAAAATGATTTTAATTTTTTACGGATTACCTTATGATAATCTTGTCCATAGGCATATTTTGATATTTTTAATTCCTGATTCTTAAAATAATCTTTTTCAGGAAAGTAGTTAAATAAAAAGCTTATCACTGATTTAGCTCCGGGTACTAATTTGGAGGGGTCTAGCCTAAGGTCAAAGTGATTATTCATATAGCTCATTTCCCCGTGCATGGATTGTTTCAGCCAAGATTCTAATAATGGAGCTTGTTTAGAGAGAAATTCAGCTTTTGAAACGCCCATTAAATCAAATCCTTTACTTTTTGCAAATTGTTTGAAAGTACCGGAATCGATTTTCATTTTATTATTTTAATTAAAATAATAAATTATTTCCTGATTTTGTTTCTACTTTCAGGTGTTGATAGGCTTTTAAAGTTGCCTCCCTTCCCCTAGGGGTACGTTTTAGGAATCCTTCCATGATTAAATAGGGTTCATAAACTTCTTCTATAGTTCCTGGATCCTCACCTACTGCTGTGGCAATGGTGGTCAGTCCTACAGGGCCTCCGTTGAATTTATTAAGAATGGCGGATAGGATTTTATTATCCATTTCGTCCAATCCGTATTCATCTACATTAAGAGCTTCTAAGGCAAATTTTGCCACTTCCAAATTGATGATTCCTTTATTTTTGACTTGCGCAAAATCCCTAACACGTCTTAGGAGTGCATTGGCTATTCTTGGCGTTCCTCTGGAACGTCTGGCGATTTCATAAGCAGCAGAATCCTCTGTAACTACTTTCAACATATGTGCTGCTCTGATGATGATTCCTTGCATGACCCCTACATTGTAATATTCAAGTCTTAAGGTGATTCCAAATCTAGCTCTTAGCGGAGAAGTTAATAATCCGGAACGGGTGGTAGCACCTACTAAAGTAAAAGGATTCAAATCAATTTGAATGGACCTTGCATTAGCTCCTTGATCGAGCATAATGTCAATTCTACAATCTTCCATTGCGGAATATAAATATTCCTCTACGGTGGTGTTGAGTCTGTGAATTTCGTCAATGAAGAGGATGTCTCCGGATTCTAAGTTGGTTAAAAGTCCAGCTAAATTCCCTGGTTTGTCTAAAATAGGCCCAGAAGTTGTTTTGACGCTTGCCCCCATTTCGTGCCCTATGATATGGGCTAAGGTCGTTTTTCCAAGTCCTGGAGGGCCGTGTAAAAGAACGTGGTCTAATGGTTCTTGACGTTGCTTTGCTGCAAGAACAAAGATTTTTAGGTTTTCCAATATCTGTCCTTGACCAGAAAACTCTTCAAATCCTTTTGGACGTAAGGCGGTATCCTGCTCATTGTCTAACGCAGAAATGATTTCAAGACTATGTGCTCCTAATTTAGAATTGGATTCCATTGGAGTACAAAGGTAAGGGATGGGAGGGTTGGAAAATCCCCGCAAAGAAATTGATACTTTTAAAAAAATAAACTGTTATATCTAGTGTATCCACTATTCAATAAAAATTATTATTCAATTAATTGATGTTCTAATTGAATATGCTCAATAAAGGCTTTGTAAGTATGGTCAAAGGATAAAATATTTTTATTACCGACCATAAAAATTAGTTTTTTAGCTCTGGTAATTGCCACGTTCAGTTTACGGTCTAGGATTAATCCATCTTTATTGGATGGATTGTGATGTCCTTTTTGCATAATGGCAGGTAATTTTTTAATGTCGTCAATGACCGTAGAAATGATGATGTAATCTTTTTCAGAGCCTTGGAAGCGTTCAACAGTATCAATTACTATATCATTATAAATATTATCTTGGAGGTATCCCTTTATTGTGGCTATTTGGGATTTGAAAGGGGTTATGATTCCGATTTGATTTGGTTGAGCGTTTAATTTATCCATTAATTCTTGGACGATATTTTTGACTTGCTCTGCTTCAGCTTTATTGGAATTCAGTTTTATTGGGTTTCTGTAATGATTATTTGTTGATTTTAGGGGTTCATTTTCGACATGATAAAAATATATATTTTTATCAAAATTATTTAATTTTTCATTTTGATGCGGAAGGTCAAAGGTTTCTAATTCATTTTCATAAAAGGATTCATTGACAAACTCCATTAAGTTTTTGTGCATTCTTCCTTGTTTAAGCAGTTTGCCATAATAATCCGTTAAATTATTAGATTTAAGGTGGTTAAGTAGTCTTTCAAATAAAGAGGTTTGACAATTTTCAAAACCTAGTCTATTGAGCTCTTGGTCATTAATTTTGGATGTCAAATGTTTTTGCAAGGAAATGGCCGGGAGCTGTTTGTGGTCACCGATTAAAATGAATTTGTCCACTTTTGTAATGAGTCCAATGATATTAGGCTCTAAGATTTGTGCGGCTTCATCGACAATTAGGGCATCAAATTTTTTAATTGAAAATAAAGCATTTTTAGATGATAGAGAGGTGGATGTTCCTACAAATACCTTGATATTTTGTAACTGATTTTTAACTTCCTTTCTAGAAGTTATTTTTAATTTATTATCCAATAAATATTCTGAGAACTCTGGATTTGAGGTGTTATTGGATGATACTCTAATAAAATCGAATTCCGGAATAATGTTCTGGATAGATTTTAATTTAGAACAGATTTCATCTACAGCTCGGTTGGTAAAGGCACAGATGAGGATATTTTTATCCATTTTGAATAATTCCGCGGTAATTTCCTTTAAGGCAATGGATGTTTTTCCTGTTCCAGGAGGTCCCCAAATTAAGTAATAATCATTTGCCGATATAGCGTTATGGATTATTTTATTTTGAACCTCGTCCAAATATGGTTTATTTTTATATTCAATGACCGATTTTGTTGGAGTTTTTATTCCCAAAAGCAATTCCTTTTTGATTGAATCAGCTTCCAAGAAATGAAATAATCCTTTAAATGCCTGATGGTAGGAAGTTTCCATAAAGTCAGGCTCAATAACATAATCAGCGGAATTGTCAAAAAAATTGAGATTGGCTTGACGATGTCTGCAAATTAAGGTGATGGTCTGTTCCTTTATGGATTGAATGGTGCATTTAACCAGTACTTGATTTTTCGGGTTCGTTTTTCTTGGATTTGGTTGTTGAAATAATAGGACAATATCCCCAATACGCAATCCTGATTGATAAAATAAATCTTGCTGGGTTTGCAAAATGATTTTTTTGTCCTCCTTGTCTGCTAAGTTTTCCTTTATTTTTAGACCATATAAAATGCTCATTTTGGCTTCTTTATCCTCTAAGGATTGATTCCATAATCCAGAAAATCCAGTGTTAGAATGGAAATCGTAATTTTGTCCATTTTTAGCAAGATTTAATTCATTGGTATTGAATTTATAAAAGTGATTAAAATAAGATTTTTCGATTCTTGAACTATTTAAGTAGGTGTTTCGGAAGCTTAGAAACTGTTTTTGAATCATTTCTGAGAGTTTTGAATTAATTTCAGGATTAAAAATGTTCCTTCCATCTATTTCCGTAAACCAATTATCAAATTCTTTTTGGTCGAAGTCTAGGAATTTATTACGATTAATCACTATCCAATTTCTAAGGTTCAGTGCAGGAGCAATGGATTTATAGCCGTCTTCAACGTCTATCCTTAAAGGATTTTTCTTTTCTGTAGCAGCCGAATATAAAACGAATAATTCTATATCATTTGATTTTAAGTTATAGACTCTTTGGATCATTAGTCCATATAATTGTAATTGAGTTAAATTGTCCCTGTTTATTTTTTTAAGGTTCGTTTCTGGATAGGGTAGTTTCCCTGATTTTAATTCAATTACCTTAGCCTTACGTTTTGCCTGGTCATACCAAAGTAAATCCAAACGACCTTGAATTCCGTAATGTGGGCAAATAAAGGAAGGCTCAATAAATAGATTTTCAGGTGTTATTTTTTTGTTTGGGAATATATTTTGAATAATTAATTTTAAATTATCAAATTGCATTTGACAGGATTCCATAAAACTTCTGAAATCTTCATCATTTGATAATCCTTCATTTGAGCTAAATTCTAAGAATAAAGATTGGAAGGTATTTTTAAAAATGGTTTTAAAATCTGCATCATTTGGTTTTGTGATTAACTGATCTATTAAAGTATTGGCAATATTTCCTTTTAATAATGCGGATGATTGGTCTGTTGATTTTAATTCCTCATAAAAATATAAATTTGCAGAGGAGGCAAAATCTTTATTACAGGAAGCCAAAGATGAAATATCTACTAAATAATCTGGATCTAAAACCATATATTTAGGAATGTAGTACTCTGGGTTGTCTGGGTCTAATTCACACCCAATCATTCTTACAATATCGTCTTTCTGGAATTGATTTGCAGAATTAAAAGCTTCATTTTTAGCATGATTGTATTTAAAATACATGACTTCAAAGTAGGGCTCATCATCATTTGTACACGTTAAAATCTTTTTTGCTGTATCGTTTTCGATTATTTTGGTTAAATAATCCGTGTAATGATTCGGATTTTTTTGACCAATTTTGAATTTTTCAATTTTAGCAGGTAGAATTTTATTTATATCATCCGGTAGTTCATAGTTATTAATTTCACTCACACCAATGACCATAAACTTGAATAATTCCATAAATTCTTGGGGATTAGGAACAAAATCGGAATGATTGGCTTTGTTTGCATATATCCTAAAAGTACCCAGGTTGTTTTTTATTAGAAATTGCAGATTGAATTTATTGGATAAAAAATCAATTTTTTGTGCGATTCCGTTTATTGTTTTAGGCGCATTTTCAAAATGGTGACTTACTGCGCTTTCAAATAATGATCGCGACTTCATTAAGGCAGATTTGGAATCGTTTTGGTATTCTAGAAATATTTTCTTTACTTCTTTATAAAATTCTTGAGCTTCCATAGTCTAGTTATTTTTTATTAATTAGTCTCAATGCTTCTTTTTTACTGAAATTACTAATCGGTGCTTGATTTACAAATCCTAATACTGCCTCGGGGTTTGTTTTGGAGTATTGTCTTAATGCCCATCCAATGGCTTTTTTAATAAAGAATTCATTTGAATTAGCAAGTTTTAGAATATTTGATTTTAATAATTCAAAATCTGTTTTTGATTTATAATTTAATTGAAATATTAGACAAGTCCTTTGAAGCCACATATTGTCAGATTCCATCCATTTAGGAATAATCTTAGTTATTTGTTCTGGATATTTTGCAAAATATCCACCCGCCCAATGAACGGCTATGGCATCAACGGAATCCCACCAAGAATTGGTGATTATTGATTGTTCTAAAAAATCACTAAAATCAATAGGGTAGTGTTTACTTTGTTTTTTTAATAACTCGATTGCACAATAGTGGAATTCTCTTTCATTTTTATTTAGTAATTCTTTGGTAAGTTGTAGTTTATCCTCATAGTTGAGTTTGTGATTCTCAAGGATATCCTTAAAAAGTTGGACTCTTTTGGGTGCTACGATTCCTAAGCAGTCAAATTTATTTTTCATATACTTGGACATTTGTGTTGCTTTTTCAGGGTCAGCATTTTGTATAAAGGATTCAGTGATTTGTTCTACTATTGTTTTGATTTCTGGTTTTAGATTATCCATTTTGAGGTACTTTTGTTTACTTATTAAAGCTTTTATTCTTGGACAAATTAAGTACAACGGAAGTAGAAATCCACCATCAAATTTTAAAAGATATCCGTGCTTGTAGGATTTGCACAGATTTACCTTTAGGTCCAAAACCGATTATTTGGGGCAATGTTTCCGCTAAGATATTATTGATAGGTCAAGCTCCCGGAATCAAAGTTCACGAAAGCGGAATTCCTTGGAATGACGCTAGTGGAAATAATCTACGACAATGGATGGGTATAAATAGAGATGATTTTTACAATCAGGACAATATAGCAGTAGGAGCTATGGGATTTTGTTATCCTGGTACAGGGGTCAGGGGTGATTTACCTCCAAGGAAAATATGTGCGCAAACTTGGCGACCTAGTGTACATCAGGCATTCCCTAATGTTAAACTAATCATGTTAATCGGTTCATATTCGATTGACTATTACCTAAAAGGAGTCAAGGCCAAGTCAATGACAGAAACCATTCTTCAATTTGAAAAACATTTGCCTCAATATTTTGTATTGCCCCATCCGAGTCCAAGAAATAATGGATGGTTTAAGAATAATCCTTGGTTTAAGGAGGAGTTAATCCATAAACTTCAGGAGAAAGTCTGGGAAGCACTTAGCTAGAATGCAAAGTAGTTTTCAACTTTGATCAAACTACTATCACTCTTTTTTGTAAATAGTTTTTGGACAATTGCTTTGGAAGGTGCTTGAACTGTAGGGCCTGACCGGATGGAAATCACCACATTTTTTCCTTTGGTGACTTGGGAGGAGTTGTCAAACGTGGCTCCGGTTGAATCTCCTTGAGATACAAAAATTGCACTAAAGGTATTTTGAATTGACCACTGGTCAAAACGGATTCCGTTGTAGACGACTTCCAGATCCATGTGCGTAATATTATTGGACTGGCAGTTGATTAGGTTGAGCCCGTAAGAGTTTTTATAATTGGTGTTGGTTCCTGGAACAATGGTATTACTGAATGCTCCGCTAATGGTACAAAAAGTAGAGTTCACTAAGCATACTCCTGATCCTGTGGCACTTACCCCTACTAAGTGGAGACGGCATTCCAATGGTTCACATATTTTAATGGCACATGACGGTGACATCTTTGTTTTGTAGTTGGGGTCAACATATCCATTATTACCTGAAATATCAAAATCACATCCATTCATTGGGAAACTATACCCATCTCCCCATTGAACAAGTGCAGTGTCTACATTCCCAAAAAATTGAAGTCCAGTATATTTCCAATAGAAACCGTTCTCACCCTTCCAATCAAAAAAGATTCCAGGTTTATGATTTTTTAAAGGAAGTCCACCGTTGACATAAATACTTGCCATGTGTCCTTGGAACTCTATTCCGTATCCAGAAAAAGCTATTTTCCAATAAATATTGCTTAGATTAGGTAATAATTTGGAATAATCAATGACCACATTACCTGTAGTGGCATAATATCCTGGTTTAAAATAAAGGATTCTTTTAGTTGGAGTTAATTTAGAGAGTGCCTCTTTAATTCCACAAGAACTATCTTTTGACTTCCAAGGATTGGTTATTGAGCCATCTCCTATTGTACAAAATTTATGGACAAAAACGTATCCCATTAAATCTTCCATATCAGACTGTTGATTTGATTTGGATTCAATAGCTGTCCAAACACCAGAAATCCTCATAAAAAGACAATTTGAATCACTGTTATAGACTGTCATTCCGTCAGGAACTTTAGTTAATGTTTTAATTTGTGCATTGGTTAATCTTGGTAATAGAAGTCCTTTATTATTGCTTTCTAACTCCAGGAGAGAATTGGAATCAATTTTTGTAGGATTGTTCCCAATTTTGATCTGGCCAAATATATTGCTGGTAAAAAGGATGATAATGGATAAAAATAGAAGTCTTTTGATACTCATTTAATCGATTAATATTTTTTTTGTAATTGATATGGGTGAAATAGTAGATTGGGTATTGATTGTAAGTAAATATAGTCCTTTAGCTATTCCTATAATGGGCAGATCTAATGAAGATTGTTGTCCACTATTTGGAATTGGTTGTTGTAAAATCAACTTACCTGTAAAATCACGTAGGATAAGTTGTACTGAACTTGAAGGATCACTAAATTGATAATTTAGATGAAGGTTGGTATTGTAAATACTTGGATTGCTAACTGTTATCCAGTTTATTTTTGATTTGGAGTCAGGGGTAATTGTAGTCAAATTAATTTTGACTTCGCCCCAAGTGAACGCACTAAAATTTGAATCTGGAATGACATATTTTTCAGCATATACAAATCCGTCAAAGCTATGATTGGTTAAGTAGGATTTTGCACTAAGATTATTCCATTTTCCATCAAAACCTGATATGGCAATGCTATCGTTAGGAAGTGAAAAATCGGAGGCTAAATTCGAATAGCCTTTAAAGGAGTTAAGTGATTCTAATCCAATTAATACTGAATCTGTTCCATCAATATCCCAAAACTCAGACTTTGAAATCTTTATCAACCCGCCTGATAAATTTTTACTGGAATCATTTAAACTTGATTTCCCTGATATTCCAAAGGTGCCTAATTGAGGATTTTGATTAAAATATGCAGCTCGGAATTTAGAAATTCCTGTTGCGTTTGGACTGATTTTAGCTTTCCTTTGAGTCTTACCATCACCTATAGGAAATTCAAAAGGATTGTTTCCTGATTTTACAGCATATCCATCAATGTGTTTTTGATTGTCATTTCCTCTTAGTTTGGCACTATCGCCTTGATAATGAATGTAATT
>Ga0114962_10004354_pt1 | contig 11273 bp, 12 predicted proteins | sample C_130820_MF_Meta_FD_87017 | JGI IMG/M metagenome (GOLD analysis project Ga0114962, IMG submission 87017) | Freshwater microbial communities from Lake Croche, Canada to study carbon cycling - C_130820_MF_MetaG | ecosystem: Environmental > Aquatic > Freshwater > Lake | place: Lake Croche, Canada... | reverse complement strand
CGTCTTCATCTTGGTGTAGGCTTCCAGCAGCTTTTCCTTTGGAAGCGGGAACGGGTTATTCGACATTCTTTCCTCCGTTTTTTGTGTTGTAGGCAGCGATTAAAGTCTATTTCCGTCGTTTTATGATTGAGCCTCTATTTTCATTAGGCCGTGTTGCGACGCGTACCGCATGATGCCTGATACATTTACCGTGCGGAAAGCGTCGTTGACGAGCATGATGGTGACATCGTCGCTCTGGTCAAAGGCAAGTTCTCGTTCACCGTCGAGTGCGATCGTTCCGGCGGGAAAATCGAGTTTATAGGGTGTGCCGACGGACATGCGCTCGACGCCATTGATCCCAATGGCACCAATGATACCGGGGGCGAAGGGAACATTGAGCCGCGTTTTTGCCTCATGAGGCGGAGCAAGTTTGACCATTAGGCCGTGCCGATCCAGCCGAGTAACCGATTCGAGCAAGCCGGCAATGGCAGACATGCCAATCACTTCCGGGTCTGAAAATGTTACAAATAATTCACGGAAATTCTCGGGTTTCCAGATTGCTTTTGCGCCAACAAAGCGTTCGGTAACAACCGCAACATCGACAATCGCTATATCTTTGACATCCTCGCCAATTGTCACGTCAAGCCGCTTGTTTCCCGCAAAAGCCACGCTATCCGGTATACGCCCCATCGCCGCAAGACCTACTGCCAATCCGGTGATCGTCGGCTCCCGATGCTCGGGAAACGCATTATTTGTTCCCGTCGAAATTCCCGCAATTGGAATATCACCACATTGCGAGACAACCGCACGATGGGTACCATCGCCACCGAGAACGATGATAATTTTACATCCCGCCTCGCGCATGGCGGCGGTGGCTAGAAGCGTATCTCGAACAGTTGACGTAATGTCTTGCCGAACAACGTGCAGTTCCGGAAAGACATCTTCATTTAAATTAACGGCGCGCTCGTAGGCACGGCTAATGTGGCGCCGTATGCCGCTTTTCTCCGGCATCATGAGTACATCTTTGACGCCACAAGACCGCAATGCCGAAAGCACGCGCAAGATGATGTTCGCGCGGTCAGTCACCTGCAGTGTCGACGCATTCGACACAATGCGGCGAATGTCGCTCGCGGAAACCGGATTGGCGACGATGCCGACCAGTGGCGCCATCAACTCCTCCCTTTTTATATTCTTGGTACCCTTCATAATCCGAAGGACCCTTCCAAAGTGCCTTTACAGTCCGTCAAAAGCTGCCAGCGCTCGCGCGGCATAAACCGCGCCAGGCCCGCCGCCCATTTCTATGGCCACACCAAGCGTTTCGGCAAGTTCCTCGCGCGTGGCACCATGCTTCTTCGCGTTTGAAACATGGAAGACAATACAATCACCGCATCCTTTGGAGACAGCGATAGCAACTGCGACCAATTCCTTGAATTTGCTTGTTAATGCGCCATCCTTGCTCGCCTCGCCCATCAGCTTTTGGAAGGCCCCCATGCTGCCGGGTATCGCTTTTCCGAGCGCCATGAACCGCGCATTCATTGCATTAAGATCGTCTTTCGGTGTTGTCGACATGATCGCGTTCCTTTGAACTTTAGGAGTTAACGCAAGCGAGCATCAGGCCGCCCCGAGGTAGGGAACAAGGTCACAGCGTACTGCGACTGCTGCGGTTGCGATGACCGAGGCACCGTTGCGCTCAGGATATGGGATGTCGAGACCGCCTTTAACTACTTTGACCGTGGCTTTGCCGACGGGCAGGCTTTGGCGAACGGCCTCAATATTTACGGCCTCGGGCTTTTGCACTCCTATCGTGACTTCGATCTCAAGGGCCTCGTAGGGAACGTCGAGGCTGCGGGTGAAGGGTAGGGATGAGTGGTGAATGGCGTCCTGCACGGCCCTAAGCGCAGCCTTCGTATAATCGCCGCCATGCATGTCGTTGCCGTGACCCATTTCGAGAATGATCCGTTTTTTAGCCATGGTCAGACCCCCGGAAGATCAAGCGAAACGATCGCCGCTGCATTTGCGATGATGGTTAGGTTGGTACCTTCATCATTCATGATCTCGAGCCCTCCCTCGACAACTTCTACCGTCGCTTTGCCGTAAGGTAGAACGCCAATAATTTGATTTTTGTCGACTTGATCGGGTTTAGGAACGCCGACGAGGACATGTACAAACATTTTTTGCGCTTCTTGTCCTGCAGCCGAGTAAACGGTTAGGGAATTGTGCCAAAGCGCATCCTTTAAGGCGCGTATGGCGGCTTTCGTATAGTCCGCGCCGATCAAATCGGTCCCCATCCCGATTTCGACGACCATTCTTTTCATCGTCATACGTTTAGTCTCCTCCCGAAATCAGTCAGGTCTATGCCTGCGCATTTCTAGATCTTCTGATCGGATTTCACGATATCCGGATCAAGTATTCTGGTAAAGAAAATAATTTTCATAAATTGCTAAAAAAGCAAGTTGGCCTGACAACCTTACCCGGAATATCCCCAGATTTATGGATACCCACTGCTTGGAATAAAATTTTTATCTTATTTATAAATTATATAACAATATCAGATGCTTAATGATTTCATATTTGTATGAAGCTTCTAAAACAATTGATTATTTTAATAAAAATAAGATAATTTTCAAAAATCTGAAAAAAATAATTTACAAAATTAAGAGCTGTGTCTAAGTTTAGTACACGGTTCCACGTATGACATCGGTATTAATGATCATCCGGTTGCCGCCAATTGGTAAGGCTAAAAGCCAAGGTTTCATTGGAGGAAATTCAAAGATGTTTAACAAGCCAAAAGATGCCATTTATACCAGTATCAGTCGCAGACGGTTCCTTGAATTGGGCGGCGGTGTTGCCTCAGCGCTCGGAACTGGAGCGATTGCGGTCGGATTAAATTCTGTCATGATGAGGACACCAGTTCAAGCCGCGTCTTCGCCAGAAGCCAAAATGAAACAATATGCTGGTTCGAAGCTGGTTTTCATGTCCGAAAACACGCCTCCGTCATTCGCTATTCGTGACAAGATTAAAGATTTTTATGATGCAACGGGAATCACCGTAGAAATTTTAACGGATGATCTCCCTGTTGTGGCCCAAAAAGTAGGCATCGATATGAAGAGCGGCAAAGCCGACTTCCCTCTTGTCTACTCGCAAGACAAGCCAATTGGTGCGCCTTTCGCCGATTATTTTGCTGATCTTTCCAAATTCATCAAGGATGATACGTTGCCCCAGGATCCAGAAGGATATGGCGCAGATGTATGGTTCGAAAACTTCCTAGATGCATGCGGCTACATGTATACGCGCGATAAGCTGATGGCGTTCCCTTATGATGCGGCCGTTGCCCTGACCTTCTATCGCCAAGACCTTTTCGAGAAATATTCCAAAGATTTCGAAAAGGAATATAAATATCGCATGGAGTTCACGCCCAAAACAACTTGGAAAAACGTGCTTGATTACACGACGTTTTTCAAGAAGTTAAAACAGGCGGGTCAGGATGTTCCTTATGGCTATGCTCAGCATCACGGAACATTTGCATGGACGACGCAGCTCGATATCCAGCGTATGATGTATGCTCATGGTCAATGGAATGACTTCAAGATCGATGACAGACTAGGTTCACAAAAGCCAGGACCTACGAATTGGGGTGATGCTCAGTCGGTGGAAATCATGAAGCGCTTCAAGGAATTGGCTGACGTCTCGCATCCTGATAACCTTGCGAATGATACTTTGCAGCTAAACACGGTCTACCAGTCAGGCCAAATTGCAATGCAGGTTCAGTATCATGAGTTTGCGGCTTCTGTTGAAGACGAGCAAAAGTCAAAGGCTGCGGGTGGCAAGACCGCTTATGCACCGTGTCCACTCGGCGAAGCTTCCTGGATCAAGAATGGTGGTAAAGCTGTTAACGGCACGAACTGCGGTATTGGTGGTATTTCTATCAACAAGAATGCATCGGAAGACATTCAACGCGCAGCATTTATCTTTGCGACGCACGCCGTCTCGAAGAAGGTGCAGTACAGCGTTCTGACCGGCCTAGGCGGCACACCGACCCGCAAGTCCGTTCTTGCTGAGCCGGATGTCGTTGCAGCGCGCAAGCGTCCTTCCAAAATGCCAAACGCACTGACCTTTGAAGCGGTCTATGATTACGGCATTAAGGATCCACACTTCGTTCTCGGTCCGAAGATCCCGGAAAATAATGAATACTTCAAGATCATCCATGCTGAAACGCAGAAATGTGTTGCAGGCAAGCAGTCTCCAGAGGAAGCTTGCAAGGCGATTAAGAAGCAGACTGATAACGCCAACGACATCTGATCGTATCAGACACAGGGTGTTGCTGCTCAAAGCAGCAACTAAATGAAACGATGGTAACGGCTGGATAGGTTATGACGCAGGATAAAACTTCAGCACCAGATGGTGTTGTACGGTATGTCGATGGCGCTAAGGTCCTCGATTATTTACCGCATGCATTCAATGTTAAACCTTCCAGCCGCTACTATTTTTGGCTGATGGCCCCAGCCCTCATCGTGTTGGCCGCCATCTCGATTTACCCCTTTTTCTGGCTCATTTGGATGAGTCTCCATAATGTAGGTAGCTCCGCTGGAGAGACCTTTGCCGGGCTAAAGAACTTCGAAAAATTACTCACTGACGATAAATTCTGGAACGGTTGGATACTCCTTTTCCAGTATAGCGGTTTCTGTATGTTTTTTGAGATCGGAATCGGCGTTCTGCTTGCCGTAATCTTGAACGGAAATCGGTTCGAAAATGTTCTTGTAACTATTTTTCTAATGCCGATGATGATGGCTCCCGCGATAGCAGGGCTCGTTTGGTATTATCTCTTTAATTCAACATTTGGTTGGTATCACTGGTTATTACAAAGCCTAGGTATTCTCGGGGAAACTTCCATTATTGGATCGACAGATACGGCAATGGCTGGCTTGATTATCGTCGATATTTGGCAATGGACTCCTCTAATAACTCTGATCACTCTTGCCGGAATGAAGCGGGTTCCGCGCGATCAGCTTGAGGCTAACATGGTCGATGGCGCGAGCGCTTTTCGTAATTTTGTGTCCATCACACTACCTAATATTTTTCCGTTCTTGCTGATAGGCATCATGCTCCGGTTCATGGATAACTTCCGTTTCATCGATGTCATTCTTGCCCTAACAGGCGGAGGCCCTGCCGATTCGACCAACGTCCTGCCCGTCTATTTGTTCGACGTTTCGTTCCGATATTTCAAATTGGGTCGGGGTGCAGCAATCGCGCTTACTTTGCTCATCGTGACCATTATTCTTGGCAAATTGTTGGTCCGGGTATTTGAAGGCCCAGCGAGCAAACGCACCGATATGGGGAGCTGAGATCATGGCGTCGCGTGATGTTGTTACCTACAAGACGCCCCTCTCCCGGTTACGGGACGTGGCCATCGTGATATTCCTCGCCTTCTATCTGGTTTGGACGATCATGCCTATCTTCTTGATGTTCGTGTCATCGTTTAAGGATTTGCTCGCAGCTTTCCAACTCCCTCCCGTCGGGGCATTTTCTAAAATAGGTCTGTTTTTCGATTTTACACCTACGACCAAGCACTATTACAATCTCTTCTACAATCTTGGCTTTTCTACTTATCTTCTGAACAGTATTGCCGCAGCCGGCGGTTCGGCTCTCGTTTCAGTTGTTCTTGGATCGATGGCTGCTTATTCCCTGTCGCGGGTTGATTTTCGCGGCAAGGCAGATTTATTTTTCTGGATCATCTCAACCCGCATGGCACCCGTCGTGGCTGTTCTGGTTCCGCTTTATGCGATCTTTCGAGGGTTCGATCTCGTTGGCACGCGCACGGGGTTGATCCTAGCCTATACGACATTCAACTTGCCTTTCGCAATTTGGATTTTGAAGGGTTTTTTCGATAATGTACCGTTCGCAATCGAAGAAGCTTCAATGGTGGACGGATCAACGCGGTTCCAAGCCTTCCGTGCAATTCTTCCTCTTGTTGCACCGGGTATAGGCGCATTTTTAGTGCTTTGTGTATTATTCGCTTGGAATGACTTCCTCTTCGCGTCGATCATTGGATCGGGCGGAGCGAAGACCCTTCCGCCTGCAACGCGAGAACTCGTGCAGCCACAAAATATTCAGTGGGGCAGCATAATGGCTGCAGGTGTTGTGACGACGGTACCTATGATGTTTTTAGGCCTTCTAATCCGCCGTTATCTTGTGACTGGCCTCACGATGGGCGCTGTGCGCGAATAGAAAAATATAATTGCAGGGAAAGGTAACGTTAAATGGCTTCTGTCACCATCACCAATGTTTGGAAATATTACGGCAAGACGGTTGCTGTGAAAGACCTCAATATCACCTGCGAGGACGGAGAATTCGTATCTGTTCTTGGCCCTTCAGGCTGTGGAAAATCATCAACTCTTAGAATGTTGGCTGGGCTCGAACATATTTCCGCCGGCGATATCTATTTTGGTAACACGCGAGTGAATGATCTTGAACCAAAGGATCGTGACATCGCGATGGTGTTTGAAAATTATGCACTCTATCCTCATAAGACAGTTTATGAAAATATGGCCAATCCGCTGCGTCTGCGCGGAGAGTCCGATGATTTGATTAAAAAGAGAATCGCCTTTGCATCGGAAATGCTTGAGATAGAGCATCTGCTTCAACGAAAGCCGATGGAGTTATCAGGCGGACAGAAGCAACGAACCGCTATTGGCCGTGCCATTGTTCGCGAGCCTAAACTATTTTTATTTGATGAACCGATTGCGCATTTGGATGCGAAACTGCGCGCACGTATGCGCGGCGAATTAAAGCTCATGCAACGCCGTCTTGGCACGACCATGATCTATGTGACCCACGATCAGCTTGAAGCGATGTCGATGGCCGACCGAATCGCGGTTATGCACAATGGCGTGCTGCAACAATTTGGAACACCGCAGGACATTTATAACCATCCTGTTAATGAGTGGGTTGCTGGTTTTGTCGGTGAGCCACCAATGAATTTTATCGATTGCGATCTTGTTGATGAGGGCGGAAGGCTCCACGCGGTGCACTCCAGTTTCAAGGTAGCGCTTACCGATGCCCAGACAAAAATTCTGCATGGCTCGTTGCGGGAGAAATCTGTTCGCATGGGCATTCGGCCGGATCAGATCAGCATTAAGGCTGGAACTGAGAGTGGTGTTGATGGCCGTATCAAGCTGACCGAGCCTTTGGGCGGCGATACGCTAGTTAATGTTGATCTCAAAGGCGCCGATGAATTGCTGGTGAAGACAAATCCAGACTTTAATGGCGGTATTGATCAGGCCTGCACCCTGACTTTTGATACCTCGCGCTGGCACTTCTTCTCGAAGGAGACTGGTGTTGCGTACTTCTGAGAATGAAGTTCGTCACGTCGAGCGGATAAATGAAGAGTCATCCTATATGGATGCTCTGGATTATTTCCTGAAAGGTCTCGGCCTAGGGCAGGGTCGTATAGATGTCGTAAAGACCTTCCATGCTGTTCGTAACTTTCCATATTTCTCAAGCGGGGATCGGTCTGCCGAAATTGCGTTGCGAGATCGACGCGGAGCCTGTACGGCCAAACATATTCTACTGCGGGATTTGTTGCGGCGTCAGGGTACATTTGCTGACGTAGAAATCGTTGAAGGTGATTTTGCTGCATCGATGCCTTTGGTGAAAACGATGCCTGAAGATTTACGGGGTTGGATCCAAACTGGCGGAATTATAGATTTTCATTGTTACGTCGTCTGGCGGGGACCAGAAAAAGAACAGATTCTTGATTGCACCTGGCCAGACACGCTCAAACCTTTTGGGTTTCCGGTCAATTCCAATTGGATTGGTGATGGTGACACGGTTCTCGCTATTAAGCCGCGGCATGTTAAAGCCCGTGTTGAAGAAGTCATAGACCGTAAGGAGCGTATGCTTTCAACACTCTCGCGCGAAGATATACACCATCGCAAGATCTTTCTGAAGGTGCTCTCTGAATGGCTTGCGGGGCTCGAACAATTATAAAATTATCCCTTGGGAGGATCCAGGAATGAAGCGAGCAAATCGGGCCTTTGTCGGTATTGATGCAGGAACAACGGGTTGTATGGTTATGGTGTTTGACGATAAAGGAACGTCAATTGGGCAAGGCTATGAAGAATATCCATGCATAACGCCTAATCCTGGCTGGAACGAGCAGGATCTTGAAGCCGTATGGAAGGGTATTTGTGGGGCTTGTCGGAAAGCCGTTGCGATGGCGGATTTGCCGAAAGAGGCATATCGCTCCGTCGGCTTGTCTAGCCAACGAGGTACTTTTGCTCCTCTGGACGCAAGTCGGAAGCCGCTAGCTAATTCTTGGGTTTGGAATTGTGGCCGAGCAGTAGAATATCAGGCGATTTTTGCAGAGCAAATTTCTCCAGAAGAACATCATGTTCATACGGGGATGCAATTAAGTCCTCTGTGGACAGCTGCTAAAATAGCTTGGATGCGTGACCATGAGCCGAGTGTCTTTGAAAAGGCGCGTTGGTTTGCTAACGGGCAAGAATATTTTCTTCATCGTCTTGGTGCTGATGATTGGTCAACCGATCCTGCCTCTTTAACGTTGAACGGTATGATGGATATTCGATCGTTAGATTGGAGCGATCGAATTCTTTCCTTATGTGGGATTAGCCGAGACCGATTACCCCCAGTAAAGCAGCCGTCAGGTGTAGTTGGAAAGCTGTCTAAAGCCGCAGCTGAAGAAACAGGGCTTCCTGAAGGTGTTACGCTATGTAGGGGTGCCGGTGATCAACAATGTGCCGCAATTGGTGCTGGTGTGATTAAACAAGGAATGGCTGAATTCACCGTCGGTACTTCGGGTGTTATGGTGGCCCATCTTGATAGTCTGGATCGCATTAAAGGTAGGAACCTCTGGTGGGGTGGTCATGGGGTTCCCGGGGCATGGGATATAGAAGGTGGTGCGTTTAGTTTGGGTGCATGCCTACGATGGTGGCGCGATCAATTGGGCCGTAATGAGCTTGATGAAGGTGCGAGGAGTGGACGTTCCCCTTATTCGGTTATGGTAGAACAGGCAGCACTCTCAAAACCCGGTGCCAATGGCGTCATGTTCCATTCTTTTATGGCAAGCCAAGTTACACCGTATTACGACGCAACGTCGCGGGGCGGCTTTCTAGGACTCGGTCTTTATCACCAACGTGATGATCTCATCCGAGCTTTACTTGAGGGGTGCGCACACGAAATGCGGATGGTCGTCGATTCTTTTGACAGCGATATTGAGGGCGGAATTACTGATTTTCGGTTGACGGGTGGCGGTACAAAATCAAACGGCTTTGTACAGATTATAACTGATATCATTGGAAAGCCCGCTAAAGTGACCCGCGAGCGCGAATGTACTGTCCTTGGCGCAGCCATCCTTGGTGCATTTGGTTCGGGCGAATTTTCTTCGATTGATGAAGCTGTGGATGCGATGGTCGTTGTCGAAGGTGAGTTTGTACCAAATAAAAATTTAGGCCAACTCTATCAGGATCAACATAAAATTTATCGTGGTTTTTATGAGTCGATAGCAAATGCGGGCCAGTATAACGCTCTTTATGAATTTGCGAATAAATACAACTAACACTAGACGGAGATAGACAATGCCGATCCCTGGAATGCGTGGTATGGAGCATATTGGATTTACCGTACCTGATATTAATGAAGCCTGTGATTTTTTTGAGAGTATCCTAGGAGCCGAAACACTTTACACTGCTGCAACAGATTTTAGAGCAGAAGGTACATGGATGAAGGATCATCTTAATGTTGATCCAAGCTGTGTGATTAAAGAGTTCCGCTATCTTAGGTGCGGCAATGGAACCAATCTTGAAGTCTTTCAATACGAGGCTCCCGATCAAGTTCAAACACCACCCAAAAACAGCGACATAGGTGGTCATCATCTGGCCTTCTATGTCGACGATATGGACGTCGCGATTAAATTCTTGAAAGACAACGGCGTTACAGTTTTAGGCGAGCCAACCTCTTATACTGAGGGGCCTAATCTTGGACTCACTTGGTGTTATTTTATGGCACCATGGGGACTTCAGCTTGAAGTCGTTTCCGCGCCGCAAGGAACCGTATTTGACCGAGCTGCAAAAGCTTCTGGCAATACACGTCTCTTCCATCCCAAGTACGTAACAGAAACGCTTATTTAGCCTTTCGAGAGAGGTCGTAAAATATATTCGGAAATCGAAACACTGCTCGCTTCAACAGATTCATTCAATTTTTTAGACCAAAGGACTAAAGACTATGGCACTCGTTACGATGGGGCCGATGCTAAAGCGGGCCCGCACAAAGGGATACGGCATCGCAGCTTACAATATGATCGATTATAATAGCGCCCGAGCTATTGTCGAAGGTGCATGTGCGCTTGATGCTCCGATTATTGTTCAGGTTTCGGTCAAAACTGTCAAACATTGGGGTTATAAGCCGATTGCACTGTGGGTCAGAGAACTCTCTGCTTCCGTGGACATCCCTGTTGCATTGCACCTTGATCATTGTACAGATCTTGATGTCTTGCGGCGCTGTGTTGATGCGGGTTGGACATCCGTGATGTTCGATGGCTCGTCATTACCTTTTGCGGAAAATCTTGAAAAGTCGTTGAAAGCCTACGAGATGACACAAGAGGCGCGGGTTGGTCTTGAAGCTGAAATTGGTGCCATTGGTGGCGTTGAAGACGATAAACATATCAATGAAGACGACGCACGATTGGCTAACTTTGACGAGTGTGTCCGTTTTGTTCGCGATATGCCAAATCTTGCCGTATTTGCTCCGGCCATCGGTACGGCTCACGGTGTCTATAAAGGCGAAGCAAAAATTGCCTATGACCTCTTAGAGCGAATTACGAACGCAATCGATATTCCAATTGCTCTTCACGGTGGAACCGGACTGACCGAACAGCAGTTTCATCGTTGCATTGCCGGGGGGTGTGCAAAGGTGAATATATCGACAATGCATAAAATACTTTTTATCAATAGCTTTGTTGCCTTGAAGCAAGAAAAGCCCAAACTCGAAGAGCCTTTAGCTTTCATTGCACGGCAGAATGAAGCGATGAAAGAGGATGTGATGACAGTTATTGGCGTTCTGGGATCTTCGGGCAAAGCAGGCGATGCGTTGCAATCGATCATAGCGGGAAAATAGCAATGGACGCCCTTATCTTTGACTGTGACGGCGTGCTCGTCGACACGGAGCGTGATGGTCACCGAGTGGCATTCAACGCCGCTTTTGCTGATGCTGGGTTGCAACTATCGTGGTCGGTTGAGCGCTATGCCCAACTTTTAACAACGGGTGGCGGCAAAGAACGT
>Ga0114962_10004353_pt1 | contig 11274 bp, 11 predicted proteins | sample C_130820_MF_Meta_FD_87017 | JGI IMG/M metagenome (GOLD analysis project Ga0114962, IMG submission 87017) | Freshwater microbial communities from Lake Croche, Canada to study carbon cycling - C_130820_MF_MetaG | ecosystem: Environmental > Aquatic > Freshwater > Lake | place: Lake Croche, Canada... | reverse complement strand
TGCAAGCCTATGAGAAACAACTCAAGGCAGCCCCCCCGACTCAAACCAGCGTGCCAGCGCTTGGCGCTCCTGCGGCGTGATGGCTGTGGCGTTGTTCATCGGCATTTGCTGCAATACAACTGCCTGTTGATACACCTTTTGCGCGTTAGCCTGTAAAGCCTCGGCGGAGTCGAGTCGCAAGTTTTTCATTTGCACCTGCGCCCCATGGCATGACACGCAGCGCTGCTCAACAATGGCCTGCACCTGTGCAAAACTGACGGGTGCTTGCGAGCCAGAGGCTGAGGAGGCGGGTTGCAAAGCAACCACGACCGCCATGATCAACACCACCCCCGCCGCCGCAAAAGGCCATGGGTTGGCCGCACGCTGCAAATGCCATGCATGACGTTGCACAAAAAACTGGCGTATCAACGCGCCAGCCAACATCATCACCAAGAGCAGCAACCAACGCTGGGGGTGGGCGGTCAGAAAACCATCGTGGTTGGAGAGCATGGCAAAGACCACAGGCAAGGTGAAATACGTGTTGTGCACACTGCGTTGCTTGCCGCGTTGCCCATGTATAGCCAAAGCTTGTGCGTCATAGGGCTGCCCAGAGGTCATGGCTGCCACCACTTTGCGCTGCCCCGGAATGATCCACACCAAAACATTGGCGCTCATGGCCGTGGCCATCATGGCGCCCACCAGCAAAAATGCGGCCCGTCCCGCAAACAGTTGGTTGGTGCCCCAGCAAGCCAGCGCCACCGTGAGCAACATGACACTGCCTATCCAAAGCTCCCCTTTGGAGCGAAACCCCACCCAACGACAGGTGCAGTCGTACACCAGCCAAAAAATTGCGAGAAGCGCCACGGCCGTCGCACCCGCGGAGACAGGGGCCCAATTCATCACGGTTTTATCGATCAAGAATGCAGGGGCATTCCACAGGTAGAGTACCGAAAATAAGGCAAAGCCACTCAGCCAAGTGCTATAGCTTTCCCAGTAAAACCAGTGCAATTTGCCGTTGATGCGCCCAGGTTGCCCAAGGTATTTTTGCGGGTTGTAAAAGCCCCCGCCATGCACCGCCCACATCTCACCGCCCACGCCCTTGTTGCGCAGCGTTTCATCCTCGGGGGGAATGAGGTTGCTGTCCAAAAACACAAAGTAAAAAGACGAACCAATCCAAGCGATCGCGGTGATGACATGCACCCAACGCAACAGCACATTCGCCCAGTCCAACAAATAAGTTTCCATAGGGGGATATTAATCGGGGTCAGATCCCAATTAATTAATTGGGATCTGACCCCGATTGTTTTAACAGTTGCGCCGCTACCGACAACGCAATCACCTCGGGTTGCTTGCCGCGTATGCCCGGCAGGCCAATGGGGCAGGTGACCCGCTGGATTTCCGCCACGGTAAAGCCTTTGTCTTGGAGTCGGCGCTGAAATGTGGCCCATTTTGTGGCGCTGCCAATCAGTCCGATGAAAGGCAAATCAGCTTGCCTGCGCAAGCGCAGCAAACAGGCGGCCACCACATCCAAGTCTTGGGCATGGCTGAAACTCATGATCAGTACCTGGCTGCCCGCAGGCAGATCCGCCACCGCTGCTTGCACCGGATCGCTGTGCTCGCACTGCACCTGCTCGGGCAAAAGGCTGGGAAACACTTCGTCACGGCTGTCAATCCAGCGCAGGGCAAAAGGCAGCCTGGACAACACCTCCACCAACGCCTGGCCCACATGGCCGCCACCAAACAACGCCAGCGGCTTCAAGGGCTGCTCCAGCCGAGCGCGCAACTGGGTAAGGTCTTGCAACGTCAAAGCTTCCAAGCTCAGCTCAACCATCCCGCCGCAGCACTGCCCCAAGCTCGGTCCCAAAGCCACCCGTTGGCGCAAGGGCAATCCCACGTCGCCTTGCAAAGCTTGTTGGGCCAGCGCCGTGGCTTGCCATTCCAGTTGCCCGCCCCCTATGGTGCCAACCTGATGTTGGGCAAACACCGCCATCCAAGCCCCCACCTCACGCGGAACCGAACCTTGTGCCGCCACCACGCTCACCAACACCGCAGGCGCTTTCGCCAACGCATCGGCCAGCAAGTTGAAAGGCTTCTTGCCAGACCTCGGGTAAGCATGGATGTCAAATTCATTCATTGGCCGCAGAGTATGCCTTGCGCCCTGTGGCGTCTGGAGTCGCCATGCTTTGGAGGTGGGTAGGTGGTTGGGGAACAGTTGCGTTGGTGCTGGTCGCCTGCTCCGTTGCACCAGTGGCAGAGCATCGCACGGCCAACCCTGAGCCCTTCAAACAGGCAGCGCAGACCCTTCCAGAAACCCAGCCCTCTCCAAAGTCCTCGTCGACAGATGAAGTTTGGGCTGATGTAACACCACCCACCACCCATGTCCCAGCCTCTGGGGTCACCCAAGCCCCCACCCCTGTGGTCTATGAAGCCAGCAGCATGGATTACCGTCGCCATGCAGCGCAGCATATTTACAAACGCTTGCCCGAGCGCATTTACAAGGGCAAATTACCGCCGCATTTGAAAGCAGTAGCAGTGGTGGATGTTCTTATCGATCCCACAGGGCAGGTTGCGCAGATTCATTGGGTGCGCTTGCCTAAATACGCGCCTGAGGTCAAACAAGAAATTGAACAAGCCATCTACCAATCCGCCCCTTTTCCGGCTCCCTCACCGCTTCAAAGGGTGAGTTACACCGACACATGGTTGTGGCACAAAAGTGGACGCTTTCAGCTCGACACCCTGACGGAGGGACAGCATTGAAGTGGGTCACGAGCCTCGGTAGGTGGCATAACTCCAAGGGCTGACCAACAACGGTACATGGTAGTGGTGGCTGGGGTCGGCAACGCCAAAGTCCAGACTCACCGCATCCAAAAAAGCCGGTTCGGGCAAGACCACGCCCAAGGACGCAAAGTAAGCTTTCACCTGAAACACCAAGCGATAAGTGCCCACCTGCAAACTGTCGTTGTCCAGCAAAGGACCGCCCTCGTGTCGACCATCGGCATTGAGCACAAAGCGCTTGATCAAACGGCTGTCAGCACCTTCGGTGGCATACAAAGCCACAGCCATGTGGGCGGCAGGGCTGCCGTGCATGGTGTCCAAAACATGTGTGCTCAATCCCATGGGCCATCAGCAAAGTTATAGTGATTGCTTCAGTGTAGCCGCCCCCACCGCCCCGCCCATGACACCCCAGACTGCCTCTGACACCATCGAACAGCTCAACACCGCCAGCCCTGGCCAAGCTTTGCTGTGGCTCGAAGGTGTCTATGAACACTCTGCATGGGTGGCAGAAAAAGCATTGACCACGCGACCGTGGGCCAGTCTTGCGCACTTGAAATGGGCTTTGGCAAACGCCGTGAGCCAAGCCTCTCGGGAACAACAGTTGAATTTGATTCGCGCCCATCCTGTGTTGGCCCCCCAGCCCGCGCCAGACCTGACTGCCGCCTCACGCCATGAACAGCAAAGTGCAGGTCTGTGGCAATGCACCCCTGAGCAGGCCAAGTTGTTGCAAACCCTTAACCAGGCTTACCAGCAACAGTTTGGTTGGCCTTTCATCATCGCCGTCAAAGGGCCACGCGGCAGCGGCTTGGGGCCCCCAGCCATTGTGCAGAGTTTGCAACGGCGCTTGCTGGCAACACCAGCCGATGAATTCCAAGAATGTTTGCGCCAAATCCACCGCATCGCCGAGCTTCGATTGAACGACAAATGCGCGGCACACCCTGCTTTGGGCCAAGAGGTGTGGGACTGGCACGAATGGTTAGCGCAGTTCAGCGATACGGGTTTTGCCGAACGCGGTGAGTTAAGCGTGAGCTACCTCACCCCCGCCCACCGCGCGTGCGCCCAAACCTTGCAGTTGGGTATGCAAGCCTGCGGTTTTGACGAAGTGCATATCGACGCAGTGGGCAATGTCGTGGGACGCTACCACCCGGCCATTCCTGACGCACCCTATATGCTGACCGGCAGCCACTATGACACGGTGCGCAACGGGGGCAAATACGATGGTCGCTTGGGCATTTTGGTGCCCATGGCTTGTGTGCGCGAGCTTGCCCGTGCCCAACGCCGCCTGCCCGTGGGTATTGAAGTCGTGGCGTTTGCCGAAGAAGAAGGGGTTCGCTTCAAAGCCACGTTTTTAGCCTCTTCGGCGCTCACGGGGCATTTCCAAGCAGCTTGGCTGGACCAAACCGATGCCCGCGGTGTCTCTATGCGCCAAGCCATGCAGGAGGCAGGCCTGAAACCCCAAGACATCCCTTCCCTCCAACGCGATGTGTCCCGCTATCTGGGCTTTATCGAATTGCATATCGAGCAAGGACCGGTGTTGCACGGCTTGAACATGCCTTTAGGGCTGGTCACCTCCATCAACGGCAGTCGCCGCTATTTGGGCGAGATCACTGGTACCGCCTGCCATGCGGGCACCACGCCCATGGCACAACGCCGTGACGCGGCGGCTGCCTTGGCCGAATGGTCTGTTTTCTTAGAACAACGTGCAGCACAGGATGGCGATTCGGTCGCCACCATTGGCATGTTGAATGTGCCCGACGGCTCTGTCAACGTGGTGCCAGGGCGCTGCAACTTCAGCTTAGACATGCGAGCGCCCACCGATGCACAGCGCGATGCGCTGGCCGACGATGTGTTGCAAGCGCTGGCCCGTATCTGCGAACGCCGAGGCTTGCGCCATGGCTTGGAAGAAACCGTCAAAGCCAGCGCTGCACCCAGCGACCCGCGCTTGCTCAAAGCGTGGGAACAGGCGGTGTCTTCTCTGGGTATTCCCTTGTGTCACCTGCCCAGTGGCGCTGGTCACGATGCCATGCAAATGCATCGCGTCATGCCCCAAGCCATGCTGTTCGTGCGCGGCGAAAACCAAGGGATTAGTCACAATCCGTGGGAATCCACCACGGCTGACGATATGCAATTGGCCATAGACGCCATGATGAGCCTCTTGGTTTTGCAAACGTGACGCTGCGTGGATGCGCAGAAACGCCGAATATGACAAAAATTCAGGCCTTTTTATTAATTTATTAAATTCACTATTTTTGCGAATATCATCTACGGCATTTCGCCCATCGACCGTTTGGTTAGCAACAACAGAGTTCATGCCCTATGCAAATCTTTCAAAAACGCCGATCGTCTGCCCAAGGCTTTACCTTACCCGACTTTATTTTTGTCGTGATCGTGCTGTGTACCTTGGTGACCGTGGGTTTTTTGGGCGTTGGGGCCTACCATGAAGCCAAGAAAACAGAAGACGCCAAAAAGTACGGCGAGGACTTGAGTGCTTGGTTAACTGAAGCCAGCAAAGAACGCTTCAAAAACGACTACGCGCATGGACCGTGCGCGGGTGGCAAACCCCCTGCTCACGTGAGCGCTGAAACAGCGCCTGTGGATGTGCCGCCCCCTGTCGCCACAGAAGTCCTCGCGCATGCTGAGGACGCTAATGTCAACGTCAACGCCAACACCAATGCCAGCGTCGAACCCCTGGCGCAAGACGAACCACCCCCTGGCACATGGGGTGCCTGTTTGAAATACCTGCTGACCGAAACCGACTTTAAAGCGGTGATCAATACCTACTCGGGTAAACCGCCACAATTTATTCCGGCGTGTAACCCCGCTGACCATTCACTTGCCGGTGAAATATTTATGGAAAAAATGGTGCCTACGCCTGCTGGTTCTGCGGTTCCGGTGGTCAACTCCCCCTTTGATGTTGCTGACCCAATAGACCAAAAATTACAGTTGCGCCTGTCGGTATGTGACAAAGGTGCCTACCCTCTGAAAATTGCCGAATTCGAGTTCTGAGGCCTTCTATGAATCAATTCAATAAAGTCCCGCGCATTGCTGACCTCGACGCCAAAACACTCATGGGTGACGATGTCGAGGCAGACATTTCACCAGACCTGCCCTTGCGCAAATGGATTTATGCATGGTTGCTTGACCCGAGTATTCCTGGCAATTACCAAAAAACCATAGACAAATGGGTTGGTTTGCTGATCGTGGCCAACTTGTTCTCTTTGGTGTTTGAACATGTGCCGGCGATTTACGACCACTATAAAAACTGGTTCCATTTGTTTGATTTGTTCTCCATCACGATTTTTGTGGTCGAGTATTTATTGCGTCTTTATTTGGCCCCTGAAGACGAAGATTTTCATAAACGCAAACTGCCCAGACTGGCGTATGTGTTCAGCCCATTTGCCATCATCGACTTTTTGGCTGTGGCCCCCTTCTTTTTGCAGGCCTTTATCCCTGTTGACCTGCGAGCCTTGCGGTTCTTGCGGCTGTTGCGAATATTGAAATTGTTTCGCATCGTTATCCCGGCCATTAAAGAATTCAAAGAACTCAATCAGGGTCGCACTTTCCGTCAAAAAGTTCATGCATTGACCTTTCCCAGCCCCTACGGCGGAACCATGCAAACCATTTTTGACTCCTTCATTGGTTTGTGGGTAATGATCTCGGTGCTGGCTGTGGTGCTTGAATCCGTGCAATCGATCAGCTACATCATCAACTTGGAATTTGTGATTTTGGACGCGGTTGCCGTTGGCATTTTTTCGGTGGAATATTGCATGCGCATTTACGCCTGCGTTGAAGAGCCAGGCTACAAAAACGCCTTCGCGGGTCGTTTCAAACAAGCCAGCACACCCGCCACCATCATTGACTTGCTGGCCGTCTTGCCTTTCTTTTTGGAAGTGTTCTTGAACCATGTGTTTGACTTGCGGTTCTTGCGGATCTTCCGTTTGGCTCGCTTGCTCAAACTCACCCGTGGCAACGATGCCACTGCTATTTTGGGCAAAGTGCTGGTGCGTGAATGGCCCGTGATGAGTGCGTCGGCTTTCATCATGCTGCTGCTGGTGGTGTTGACTGCCAGCTTGGGCTATTTGTTCGAACACGAGGCGCAACCCGATAAATTTGAAAACATACCCACCGCCATTTATTGGGCGGTCATTACCTTGGCCTCGGTGGGTTACGGCGATATTTCACCCGTGACGCCGATTGGTCGCGCCATGACCATCGTCTTGGCGCTGGTGGGCATTGGCATTTTTGCCATTCCTGCGGCCTTGCTGTCCTCGGCGTTCAGCGATCAGTTGGTCAAAGAGCGTGACGCTTTGAAATCTGAATTGATGGCGATGCTCAAAGATGGCCATCTCGATGAAAAGGAAATTCTCAAAATACGCGAGGAAGCCAAACGGCTTCACTTAACGATTGAGGAGATCAACACCATATTGGAAACCATTGTCAGAGAGCAAGAGGAAGAAAAGTACCGACAAGCCAGCATGCCATTGCACATGATTGCCGAGAGGCCTGCACAAGCGGTTGAGCATTACAAAACACTCATCTCACAAATCAACCAATTGGCGCTGATGACAGACCCTCTTGAATTTGAAAAAGCAGCTATATCCGCAGACAGCCTGTCGACCAAAGAATTGGCTTTGTGGCAGCAAATTCAAAAAAGCCAAAATAGGATGTCATAACTCTCTCCATCATGCGCTGCCAACACTGCCACTTCGACAATGAGGTAGGCAATGTCTTCTGCCAAAACTGCGGCAAGGCATTGGAGACAGAAGACGCAAGCGTAGCTCACGATAACTCACCATCACTCACTGAAAACCGAAGTTTTCGCTACAAGGTGATGGGGGTTTTAGATGGATCACCCGAATTCGCACTGTCGATTTACGTCGAGTGGTTGATATCTATCGTCGTCATCGTCAATTGTTCAGCGGTGATTTTGGACTCTGTGCCCGAGGTTCACGCGGTCTATAAAGAATATTTTCACGAACTTGAGTTTTGGAGTGTGATGTTCTTTTCGCTGGAATACCTGTTGCGGGTTTGGTCCTTCAGCGAAAAATATGTCGACAGCAAGTGGCGGGGTCGAAAAGAATACATGTTCAGTGTATTTGGTCTCGTCGACTTCTTTGCAACCGTACCGTTTTACTTGCATCTTTTTATGCCAAGTTTAGACCTTCGTATCCTGCGGGTACTGCGGTTGTTGCGAATTTTGAAACTCTCGAAATACAACTCTGCGTTACAAGATTTGTACGCGGCCGTTCACTCTGAGAGACGTGCTTTTGGATCAGCCGCTTTTTTATTATTCATGGCGGCCATTGTTTCAGCCTCCATGATGCACTTCGCAGAAGGTCATGCGCAACCCGATAAATTTGGAACCATTCCCCAAACCATTTACTGGTCCATTTTGACCATCACCTCCGGTTGGGGAAATATCGATCCCATCACGAAAATGGGGGAGGTCATCGCACTTTTCACAGGCTTTCTGGGCGTCTGCATGGTGGCCATCATGACCGGTATTGTGTCTTCTGCATTTGCCAATCAAGCAGCCAGGAAGAAGGCCGCCTATGAAGCACAAATACGCCAAGTTCTGCAAGATGGTGTGGTCACTGAGGAAGAAGATGAATTGCTCAAACGGTTACAAGAGAAATTCAGACTCAGTGACGCTGAAGTAGAGACCATGATGAAGCAAGCGCAAGCGCAAGGACGTTCATGAGCATGTCAATCTACCGACGCCTCAAACAACGAACCTACGCCATCTTGGACGGCGATGTCTCAGAAACAGGCAGTCGCTTCTGTGAAATTTTCATTGCTATTTTGGTGGTGCTGAATGTGCTGGCCATCATTTTGGAATCGGTGCCCGAGATCCATGAGCAAGCAGGAGAATTTTTTGCTGACTTTGACGTGTTCAGTGTGGTTGTTTTTTCCATCGAATATGTGTTGCGCGTCTGGTCTTACAGCGAAAAATACACCGACCCTCAGATAAGCGCTTGGAAGGGTCGCAAAGAATATTTAACCAGTTTTTTTGGTTGGGTTGATATTCTCAGTACAGCCCCCTTTTACCTCCAGTTGCTCATTCCTGGTGCAGATTTACGGGTTCTGCGCATGTTTCGCTTGTTGCGCATCTTCAAACTGTCGCGTTACAACTCTGCCATGGATGATATGTTTGAAGCCATCAAGGCAGAAAAAGACTCTTTTTCATCGGCTATTTTTCTGTTGTTCATCAGCTGTTTGTTATTTTCTTCCCTCATCTACATCATTGAAGGGGCTGATCAACCCGAGGTTTTTCCCTCCATTCCAGCCGCCATGCACTGGTTTATCCTGACCATCATCTCGGGCTGGGGCAATGTCGACCCGGTGACCTTCCCTGGGGTCATTTTGGTGATCTTCACCCAATTTTTGGCGATTGCGCTTTTGGCCATGTTCACCGCGCTTGTCTCTACGGCCTATCGCGCACAAGTCTCACGCCGCGAACTTTTGTATGAAATGGAAATGCGCGAAGTACTGGCCGATGGCATCGTGACAGACGAGGAAGCGGTGCGGTTGAAAAACATGCAAGCCAAATTTGGCATGTCGGACGAACAGGTCGAAGCCATAAGGTCCCAAGTCAGCTCAGAGAACGCTGCTTCCCGACGACAATAGGCACCATGGTATGGAGAGCCTCACTCACTGTTGACTACCGTGTCGAAGACGGCCACTGCGTTGCCCGTCATGAACATGATGGACCTTTGCGCATACTCAAAAGCCTGTATCCCGAAGGCCAACAAGTCTGTCACAACATCTTGGTTCATCCACCCAGTGGTTTGGTAGGTGGGGACAGCTTAGAGATCAACTTGACTCTGCAAGACAAAGCCCACGCATTGCTAACCACGCCTGGGGCGACACGCTTTTATCACTCGGATGGGCATACCGCCTCACAACGCGTCCACGCCACTTTGGGTAACCACAGCCGTCTTGAATGGTTACCTTTAGAGGCGCTGGCTTACAGCGGTTGTTATGCACACAACCAAGTGAAATTCAACCTGGCGCCACACAGCCAGTTGATGGCTTGGGACATCACGGCTTTGGGCTTACCCCACGCCAATCAAGCATTCACCACCGGTCAATTTCAACAACATTTGGAAATTGAAGGCTTATGGCTAGAGCGCGGTTTGATACGTGCGCCAGACCTTCGCTTGCTTCACAGCCCCTTGGGTTTGAATGGACAGAGTTGTCAAGCCACGCTGGTGTTTGCCCAAGGGTTGGCCATGCACCCTGATTTTTTACAGCAGGTCATTGAGATTGCTCGAAGTGTTTGTGAAGATAACCCGCTTCGAGAATCGGCTGGTGTGACCTCCCCTGATCCCAAGTTGGTGTTGGTGAGGGTCTTATCCGCCCAAGTTGAACAAGCCGCACATTTACTTCGCGCCATTTGGCTTCAATGGCGCCATCAGGTGTGGGGGATGCCCAGCGTCATGCCACGGATTTGGTCAACGTGATGGTTTAAATCAAGCCCGAACCGATGTTGATGGTCAAAGCAATCAAGACAGTATTGAAGAAAAAAGTCAACAAACAGTGCGCCAAACCAATACGGCGCATGGACCCTTTGGTGAAACTCACATCTGCAGTTTGAGCAGAGGTGCCAATCACACAAGCAAAATAGAGAAAATCGAAATAATCAGGTGCTGGGGTGCCTGGAAAAAGCAAGCCGCCATCGAGACGGTGGTTCACCGAAAAATAGTATTCATGCGCGTAATGTTGCGCAAACATCACTTGTGTAAACAGCCATGAGGTGAATACGGTCAAACTCACCAAGCCTATGTGCTCTATTTTCAACAGCCCATGCAACTCTTTGGCAACTGACAAAGACGTTACCGTGGACCAGATACACACGACGGCTGACACAAACACCATGAACAAGACCAAAATGGCGCCGGTATTTTGCGCCATGGCTCTTTTCTTCATGCTCTCATGGGTCGATGCAACCATCATTTGGAATGACATCAGCAAATAGAAAATTGCGCCTATGTTCCAGCTGATAATGAATTTGATCGATCCATGTTCGGCCAAATTGGCTGGCAAAATGAAAAAAATCAGCACCGACAGGAAAACAGAAAAAACCAGTCGCGGTCTCGACGTCCAAGGTTGTAAAAGTTTGTGCTGCATAGCATCATCTTACGCAAACCGAAACGTGCGCTCGTTAAGTCGATGTGCAGCTTAAATCGACACCAGTTGTCGAATGCCCTTGGCCTGCATGTCACTGCCCAGCCCTTGTGCAATCACTTCACCGCGTTCCATCACCAGGTAGTGGTCCGCCAGTTCTTGGGCAAAGTCGTAGTATTGCTCGCACAACAAGATGGCCATGTCGCCACGCTGGGCCAACTGCTTGATGACACGGCCTATGTCTTTGATGATGCTGGGTTGAATGCCTTCGGTAGGTTCATCGAGCACCAACAACCGAGGTGAACCCGCTAACGCTCTGGCAATGGCCAACTGTTGCTGCTGGCCGCCAGACAAGTCGCCACCCCGACGGTGTCGCATCTGGTCCAAGATGGG